>JACCDV010899151.1_pt1 | contig 30473 bp, 30 predicted proteins | sample 7446131 | NCBI WGS metagenome assembly JACCDV01 (sample SAMN15323448, study PRJNA562643) | freshwater metagenome | isolation source: river surface water | place: USA:Blue River Watershed | collected 2017-08-17 | reverse complement strand
CGAGACATTGATTGGTAAAAAAGGGATTAAGCAAGGAAACATGCGGGATGTGGCCTTGGAAGATATCAAGGAATATGCAGCAGAGGATGCGGATGTGACGCTACAATTGAAGCCGATTTTGGATGGCCTATTGACCAAAAACCCGAAGGCAATTGAACTGTTGAACGAGGTAGAGATGCCTTTGGCGCGTGTATTATCAAAGATTGAGTGTGAAGGGGTGAATTTAGATGTGTCCTTTTTACAGGAGATGTCGAAGACCTTGGAGGCGGATTCGCGGGAGGTCCAACAAAAGATATTTGAGGCGGCGGGGCAAGAATTTAATGTAGCATCACCGAAGCAATTGGGTGAGATATTATTTGAAAAATTAAAATTAGATCCGAAGGCGAAGAAGACGAAAACTGGTCAATACATGACGGGTGAGGAGGTTTTGTCCAAATTGGAAACTGAACATGAGATTGCGCGTTTGATTTTAGATTTCCGGGAATTGCAGAAATTGAAGTCGACCTATGTAGACGCTTTGCCCCAACTGATTTCACCGAAAACAGGACGTATACATACCTCTTTCATGCAAGCGGTTACGGCGACGGGACGATTGTCTTCGAAGGATCCCAATTTGCAAAACATCCCGATTCGAACACCACGTGGTCGGGAGATTCGCAAGGCCTTTATCCCAAGGGACGAGAACTTCCAGATTTTATCGGCCGATTATTCGCAGATCGAGTTACGAATCATGGCGGCTTTTGCGAAGGATGAGGCCATGTTGAATGCCTTTAATCAGGGAATTGATGTGCACAAAGCCACGGCAGCCAAAGTATTCAAAGTAAGTTTGGATGAGGTGACTTCGGAATTACGCCGACGTGCGAAAGCGGTCAATTTCGGAATTATTTATGGTCAGTCGGCCTTCGGCTTATCGGGCTCACTCGGAATTTCGCGAACGGAAGCGAAGGAGATTATCGACCAGTATTTTGTTGAGTTTCCTGGCGTGAAGGCCTTTATGGACAATACAATTACACAAGCACGCGAGTTAGGCTATGTGGAAACGGTTTTAGGGCGTCGTCGGTATTTACGGGATATCCTGTCTTCCAACATGAATGAGCGTTCTTTTGCGGAACGAAATGCGATCAATGCACCGATTCAGGGCTCGGCTGCGGATATGATTAAGGTGGCGATGATACAGATTCAGGCATTTATTGAGCGGGAGAATTTGAAATCTCGGATGATTTTGACGGTGCATGATGAATTGGTATTTGATGCGCATGTTTCAGAAATTGATTACCTTCGTACGAATATTGATCAAATTATGTGTCAGGCCTTGGATTTAGGCGTGAAGATTGAGACGGGCATTGGGGTTGGAATGAACTGGTTGGAGGCCCATTAATGGATAAGTTTTGAAGATATCGGTTGCACTTTGTACCTTGAACGGAGAAAAATTTCTCCGTACGCAGTTGAGTAGTTTGGTTGATCAGACCTTACCGCCCGACGAGGTCATTGTGTGTGATGAGGGTTCTTCAGATCGTACCCTGTTGATTTTAGAGCAATTTAAGGATCGTTTGCCTTTGCAGATACATCAAAATGAGACGCGCTTAGGTACCTATCAAAATTTTCAGAAGGCATTAACGCTTTGCACGGGGGATTATATTTTCCCGGCGGATCAGGATGATTTTTGGGATCCCCAGAAAATCGAGCGAATTGCAACTTATTTCAATCACCATGAAAATGCCGAAGTGGTATTTACGGATGCAGTTTTGGTGGATGAATTTGGCCAAATATCGGGGAAACGATTATGGTCTACATTCCGTTTTCGGGAGGAGCAACAGCGAGATTGGAAGATGGGCAAATCTGTTGATATTTTGTTGGATGGGAATCGGGTAACGGGATGTACGATGGGCGTACGTAAGCGCTTTTTGGATCGGATAACGCCATTTCCAACGAATCTGCCAAGTTATTTTTTGCATGATGCCTGGATGGGATTAGCAGCTGCTTTGGAAAATAAGATTGATTTTATTCCAGCGACTTATGTGCAATATCGTCTACATTCGGAGCAACAGGTAGGTGTAAAGGGCAACCAAGGAACACCGCCATCCTTGTGGGAACGCATTCAGCGACCCCATGAGGACAAGGTAGGGCCTTATCGAAAGAAATTGGATTTTTTGGTTGAGTTACGGAAGGCGGTTTCGGAGAAATTTCCGAATCAACGTTTTGAACCTTTGGACACTCGAATTGATTATTGGGACCGTCGGGCCAATTTACCCGAGGCGCGTTGGAAACGCTTGAAAAAGACGATTCAAAATCTGATATTGGGGAATTATCACCGCTACAAGGATATTGATGCGCCAGCAGAAACACCGTATTTGATGTTTTTGGGAGATTTAATCGAGTAAAACATTTGAGATATAATTTCGTTTAATCTGAAACGAAAAGCGATGAAATCAATTTCCTATTTCCTATTTAGTATGGCCTTGGCATTCCAAGCGTGTAGCCAAGCGCCGAAAACATCAAACAATATGGATGCTAAATTACCTACGTCCGAGGCAGAGTGGAAGCAAAAGCTATCGGAGGAAGAATATTATATATTACGTCAAAAGGGCACGGAACGTCCCTATACTGGGAAGTTTTTGATGCATAATGAAAACGGTTTTTATACCTGTAGAGGCTGTGGAACGCGTTTATTCAAATCGGATTCCAAGTTTGATTCGCATTGTGGTTGGCCTTCCTTTGATAAGGAAATCAAAGCAGGCGTCATCAAAGAAACACCCGATTTAACGTTGGGAATGCGACGTATCGAAATAACCTGTGCCAAGTGCGGTGGACATTTAGGTCATGTTTTTGATGATGGGCCCACAGAGACGGGATTACGTTATTGTGTTAATTCCGTATCCTTGGGATTTGAGAAAAATTAATTTACCCAATGCCTAAGGACTTAGTTGATCGTTTCAAGCAAATTTCAAGTCTTTCAGAGGAGTCTGAAAAATTATTGTATTCGCTGATTAAATTACAGTCTATCCCAAAGAACGAGGAATTACAATCGATAGGTAAGACCTGTCAGACGCTTTATTTCCTTAATTCGGGCTTGGCGAGAATCTTTTATTTTCATGAGGGTATCGATGTGACGGAAGGTTTTTATGAACCGTTCTGTTTAATCGCTCGAGTGGAAAGTTTATTTGGAAGTCTTCCAAGTAAGAAAGGGATTCAGGTACTAGAGGATTCGGAGGTTTGGTCAATTTCGACGAAGCAACTGTTTGCGCTATATGAAGATCATCGGGATTTAGAACGGTTATTTAGTCGTCTTTTTGAACGTTCTTATGTTCAGACGATTCAGCGGATTGAAAATTTACAGTTTCATACAGCGGAGGAACGTTATGAACTTTTAGCAAAGGATCAGCCAGAGGTATTACGACGAATACCTTTGAAATACATCGCCTCTTTTCTGGGCATTACTCAGGTGAGTTTAAGCCGTATTCGGGCCAAAAAGAACTAATTTAACATTTGATAAATATTTAAGGGTAAGAAATATTCAAATTGCTTGAGTATTTAACTTACCATGAATAATCTACTTGGCTTACGTCAAAATTGGCAGCAATTCAGTTTGTTGGTTCTTATCAATGCGCTCGTAGGTGGTATGATCGGTTTAGAACGGTCCATCTTCCCGCGCTTAGCAAACGAGGTTTTTGGTATCCAATCGGCGCAAGCCATCTTTTCCTTTATTATCGTTTTTGGAATCACCAAAGCGCTTTTTAATTATTTAGCTGGACATTTTGCCAATCAATTGGGTCGGAAAAATGTATTGATTTTAGGTTGGTTTATCGCCATACCGATTCCTTTTATTTTCATGTGGGCTCCATCTTGGAGCTGGATTGTTGCTGCAAATGTTTTATTAGGTATCAATCAAGGGTTAACTTGGTCGAGTACGGTTACGATGAAAATTGATTTAGTGGGGAATCAAAATCGGGGATTAGCCATGGGAATAAATGAATTTGCAGGTTATGTTTCGGTGGGAATCGTAGCGTTTCTAACGGGCTGGTTGGCGGATCAATATGGTCTACGACCCTATCCATTTTACATGGGGATAGCTTTTGTTTTTTTCGGGTTGTTTTTGACCATATTATTTGTTCGGGATACGGGTGCGCATGTCCAACAAGCATCCGTAGCGAGTATTTTACCTCGTTTGAAATCCGTTTTATGGGATACGACCTGGCGACACCCGAATTTGGGATCCGTGACTCAGGCGGGATTGATGAATAATTTGAATGATGGGATGGTTTGGGGGTTATTTCCGATGTTGCTTCATGCCAAAGGTTTTTCGTTGGTGGATATTGGTTTGATAACGGCTATTTATCCGTTGGTTTGGGGAGTGGCTCAATTGTTTACGGGACGTTTGGCTGATTTGATTTGTTCCAAAGTATTATTGCAATGGGGGATGTTTTCGCAGGGCATCACGTTGATGGGTTTTGTATTCGCGTCTAGTTTTACGCAGTATGCGATTTTATCGGTCTTTTTGGGTTTAGGTACAGCCATTGTTTATCCCACTTTTTTAACCGCTATTTCGAGCTATACGCATCCCTTAGACCGGGCCAAGAGTCTGGGTGTTTTTCGTTTCTGGCGAGATTTGGGCTATGCGATGGGTGCTTTGATGACCGGTGTATTGCTGAACTATTTTGGCTATGAAATGGGAATTTGGGTGATTGCCCTATTGACTGTTACTTCAGCGATAATCGTATGGCGACGAATGAGCTGTCGGGAGATTATCCTTTAATGGCCAAAAAAAAGACGCGATACATCGCGTCTTTACCTAAACTGAAAAGGGGAGTTACAATAGTATTTTTGCCCAATTAGTCGTCATCTCATTCGGTTCACCCATTCCAATTTGTTTATCGGCTAATTTCCCGTCTTTGTAAAATTCTAGGTAGGGAATGGATTCAATTTGCTTCGCTTTGGCTAAGCCCTGATTTGCATCTACATCAATTTTAATTAATTCGACTTGACCGTTTTGGGCTTTTACCCAGGCTTCTAACACAGGGCTTAATTGTTTGCAAGGGCCGCACCAAGTAGCGTTATAGTCAACGATGACTAGCTTTTTGCCTTTGATTTGTTGGTCAAATTCCGCCAAGCTCATTCCCTCGGATACTGTTGGGCTGGATGCGTTGGTGGCGAGAGGTAAATTTGCCGACTGCCATGCTAGCATGCCGCCGGATAAATTAATGACCGATTTGAATCCCATTTGTTGGAGCTGACTAGCTGCTTCCCCCGAGCGTCCGCCGGATAGGCAGTATACGTAGACGGGTTTTGATTTGTCTAATTTGCTCGTAACTTCTTGAAACAAATTGCTTGAAATATCTGCTAAAACGGCCCCTTCGATGTGACCATTGTTGTATTCGTCAACGGTACGAACATCAAGAATTTGACCCGCCTCTGCGGATTTGATTTCGCTTTGAAATTCGGTTGCACGAAGGTCTTTATGTCCTTCTTGCGTAGAACAGGCCAGCAGGGATAGCGAGAGGAGTAGGGAAGAGAGTGTTTTTTTCATGACAAATTTTATTGAGAACGAAGAGTTAAGAACTAAGAGTTAAGAACTAAGAGTTAAGAACTAAGAGTTAAGAATAATTAAAGACCAGTGACTAGCGACTAAAGACTAGTGACTAGCGACTACTGACTACCTACTGCTATGTTGCTTGATTATTCCTTCCAGCGTATGGGCAGGAATGACACCTGATTGTCGCCAAACGGATTTTCCGTCCTTGAAGAGAATTAATGTTGGCACCGAACGTATTTGGAATTTTTCAGCCAAAGAGCGGTTCTTGTCTACATCGATTTTAATGATTTTAGCACTGGTCCCCACTTTGCTTTTGACTTGTTCGAGGATCGGTTTTAATTGCTTGCAAGGCCCGCACCATTCCGCCGAGAAGTCGACGAGTACGGGTTCCGTGGATTTTAATAATTCGGCGAATTTGCTCATATAATAGTCTTTAGTCTCTAGTCTCTAGTCTCTAGTCGCTAGTCTCTAGTCTTTAGTCTCTAGTCTCTAGTCTTTAATTATTCTTAACTCTTAGTTCTTAACTCATAGTTCTAACCTCTAACCTCTCACCTCATTATGGAGTTCCATGCCCCACCATTATAAACATGCGTAAATCCGGCAGCAATGAGTTGGCGACGAGCCATACCGCTCCGACTACCTGATCGGCAACATGTAATAATAACTTGATCTTTCTTTAATTTGTTCATTTGGTTCCCCAAAGTTTGCAAGGGAAGATTAATCGATCCTTTTACGTGACCGTCTTTGTATTCAGCGGGGGTGCGAACATCAACAAGGATTGCTCCGGAAGCCAAAAGTTCGTTTATATCCACTTTGGGACCTATTCCGAATAAATTTTTGATAAATTGTAACATCGTCTTTTATTTTTTATCAAAGGTAGATTTAAGAAATAAGGATTTTCGTGATAAAAGTCTCAAGAATTAGGAATGAAATATGGCTTCAACTGAATTAATATTAAGAGAGAAATTGGCTATTCAACGTACTGCGATGGCAAATCAGACAACGCTTTTGTCATTTGTTCGGACAGCTTTGTATTTTTTGGTTGCTGGTCTAAGTATACACAATTTATTGGGCTTGCCAGAACAATTTTGGGCAGCTTGGATTTTTTACATGGGGTCTGCTGTTCTATTGGTTTTTGGAATAATTAATTTTTTCATTCAAAAACGAAAGATTGCTGAGAGTAAAAAGCATATTGGCAATGTGGCATGGAAGCATTGAATTGCTTATTTATTTTTCTGTGCATAAAATTGAACCACAAAGGCTAGTCCTTGATGAAGGGGACCTTCATCTAATACTCGCTCTTTTTCCTCGTTGAGTAGGACATGTAGGCCCTGAAAGTCGCTTGTTAATTCCTGCGGGCTAAAAAGCCAAGATTGATCTTTAGGTCCTCCGGAATTTTTTCCTAATTGATTTTTTGAAAAGCCCTCTAAAATAATATGTCCACCGGGTTTCAGCCATGAGATACATTTCTGATGAAATTTTAGTCGTAATTCAGGGGGTAAGTGGAAATAACTCAATGCGATAACATCAAAGGATTCCAATTGAAAATTAATTTGGAATGCATCTTGACAGTTATAGTGAATATTTACCTTTCGCTCTCGGGCTAATTTAAGTGCTTTGGCTTCTCCTTGATCACTTAAGTCGAAACCATGTGCCTCCCAGCCTAAGCTTGCAGCAAATACCAAATCACGGCCTTCCCCCGCGGCTGGAATCAAAATCCGCCCAGGCTTTAATTGGCTTAATTTTTCGGCAATAAACTCATTTGGATTTATTCCATATTGATATTCCGCATTTCGATATCGTTCATCCCAAGTTGTTTTCATTCGTTAAAATAAGTAGTTTAGTGAAAAATCAATAATTATGAAAAAGACCTTATTAACCCTTTTCTTCTCTGCATTTACACTTTTTATGGCTCAGGCACAAAATCCTGTTCATAAAGTAGTCGTTCAGTTAAATACTTCGGATACGCTCGTTTGGCATGGCGCTTTGAAAAATATATCCAATTTACAAACTGCTTTGGGTGTATCCACACAAATTGAATTAGTTGCACATGGTGCGGGTATTTCTATTTTGGTGGATGGTAAATCCACTCAAAAAGCTAAAATCGCCGAATTAGCCGCATCGGGTGTTCTATTTAAAGCTTGTGAAAATACGATTCGTGAACGTAAAATCGATCGCGCAACGATTTTCCCACAAGCGGGAACGGTACCCTCAGGCGTTGCGGAGGTCGTCCTGAAACAAGAAGCCGGTTGGGCTTATCTCAAATATTAATGGAAAGGCCGCTACGTTTAGCGGCCTTTTTAATTACATCTTTCCCGGTAAAATTTGGTTCCAATACAAGTAGGGAAGTAGGTATTTCTTCATTTGATACATTGACCATCTTTCTTTGGATTGATCGAATGGAAATGTTTCCGTCGGTTGATTGTGATAATCAAATTCTGCCAAAACTAATTTATCATACCCTGTGATGATTGGGCAGGAAGAATAGCCATCATAGGAAGCGCTCAATGCTTTCCCCTGCATGAATGCCAATAAATTTTGAACCAATACGGGTACTTGTTTACGTATCGCCGCCCCTGTTCTGGAAACAGGAAGATTGGCAGCGTCACCACAGGCAAAAATGTTGGGATATTTTACATGTTGGAGTGTATGTTTTTCGACATCAATCCATCCCGAGGCATTTGCCAGGGCGCTCGTGCGGATAAAATCGGGTGCCGACTGTGGGGGTGTGACATGCAGCATGTCAAATTCTACCCAATATTCTTGGTCTTTGTTGGAATCTCCAATTCCGATGAATTTTGCTTTTTTATTGGGTCCATCAATTTCAGTTAACTTGACGAAAAATTGGGTATTTATATCGTAACGGGCAATGACGTCTTTCAAGGTATTTTCGTATTTTTCTACGCCAAAAACCCGGGTACCTCCGCTCCAAAATTCCACCTGTGTTTTAACCTTATTTTTTCGGAAATAATCTGCCGCTAAATACATGATTTTCTGAGGGGCACCTCCACATTTGATAGGCGTATGTGGATTGGTAAATAGCGCTTTGCCTCCTTTTGTATTCTGTATGCACTCCCATGTATAGGGGGCTGTTTGGAAGCTGTAGTTACTACATACGCCATTTTTACCTAAAGTCTCCGGTAAACCTTTGATTTCAGACCAATTTAATTGGATGCCGGGAACTGTAATTAAATAGTCGTAGCTTATTTCATTCCCATCGGCCAAAGTGATTTTGTTTGATTCGGGTTGAAAACTCGCAACCATTTGTTGGACCCATGTCGCGCCCGATGGGATCACGGATGCTTCCGATCGTTCGGTATCCTGGATGTTAAATTCCCCTCCGCCAACAAGCGTCCAGGCGGGTTGGTAATAATGTTTTTGGGCTCCATCAATGATGGCGATGTCTAATGAAGCATCTTTACGTAGTAATTGGGAAGCGATAGAGATTCCGGCGTTGCCTCCACCCACGATGATAATTTGGTGATATGTTTTCATGGTTAACAAATTTTGAATTCAATATTAGTAATTGATTATCATCCGATATGTGATAAAAATCACATATGATTATCTGGAGGATTTTTTGCATTTATTTTTTTGAATCTGTGACTTAGGTCACATCGAATCGAGGATTAATACTTTACCTTGTGACTTTAATTTACCAAAATATGACATCAAAAGGGCAACCAACGAATCGATTCGAATATTTATCTACTTTTTTATATTCTTTAGCCATTTCATTGATTGGACTGTTGATTTATTTAAGTTATTCAATTGCATCCCCGAAATCGAATGTGGTAGATTCGGTTGCTGTTTATGTAGCACCGGATTCTAATTTCACTCACGTATGGACAGCGCCATCCGACTGGCGGATGATGTATTTAGCACCTCAGGAAAAAGAGTTAGTGTTATATGGGAAAGAATTAATCGCTCATACGTCCAATTATTTAGGCCCTAAAGGATCTGTAATGGCTATTTCAAATGGGATGAATTGCCAGAATTGTCATTTAAATGCGGGAACTCAACCGTGGGGAAATAATTATTTTGCTGTACAGTCAACTTATCCAAAATTTAGAGCTCGTTCAGGTGCTGTGGAGGATCAAGTAAAACGGGTGAATGATTGTTTTGAACGGAGCTTAAATGGACAAGCTTTGGCCGCAGAAAGTAAAGAAATGCGCGCAATTTTAGCCTACATTAAATGGCTTGGAGCGGATGTAGCCAAGGGGAAATCTCCCAAGGGTTCAGGGATTTTTAAGTTGAAAGGACTGAAAAGAGCCATCGATCCTGCCAAAGGGGCGGATGTATATGCAGCTAAATGTCAATCTTGTCATCAAGCTGATGGGGGGGGTGTATTAGCAGATGGCGGTAAGTCTTATACCTATCCACCGCTTTGGGGAGCTCATAGCTATAATCATGGTGCGGGGCTCTATCGGATGTCCAACTTTGCAGGCTATGTGAAATACAATATGCCCTTAGGAGCGACCTATGAAAAACCACAATTAACCGACGAGGAAGCTTGGGATTTGGCCGCTTATGTGAATTCGATGCCGAGACCTGCAAAGGACCTGTCAAAAGATTGGCCAGATATTTCTAGTAAGCCGTTTGACCATCCTTTTGGACCCTATATGGATCCATTCCCTGAGTCACAACATAAATATGGCCCTTATAAGCCGATTAAAGATTGGATCAAGAAACACAAGAAATCAAAAAGCTAAACCTATGAACTCAAGAAGAAAATTTTTACAAGGCGGTTTATTAACAAGTGTAGCCGCTTTAGCACCCATTTCGGGTTCCGAGGCAAAGCCTAGTCCTACAGTTTCGAGCCCAGGAAAACCAGCAAGTGGTCAAATTACCATTTTGCAAACAACGGATGTGCATTGCCAACTGCATGCGCATGATGAGTTGTTTTGGGAAAAGGATGAACTTGTTTTTCGAAAAGCCGGGGGCTATGCACACATGGCTACCGCTTTGGATCGAATGAAGCAATCCAATCCAGAGAATACCATTACGTTGGATACGGGGGATATGTTCCAAGGGTCGATGCTTTCTGTAAAAACGACTGGCCAGGCTTTTGTCCCTTTATTGAATGCCATGAATTATGATCTATACCTACCCGGCAACTGGGAGGTAGTATATTATAAAAAAAACATGCAAAAATTATTAGGTGGCCTCTTAGCTCCTAAAATTTGTGCGAATATGTACCACGATTTCGGGGATGGAAAAAAAGGCGAGTTAATCTTTCAGCCCTACCAGATCATGCATCGCTTGGGCGTTAAGATTGGTTTCTTAGGTTATACAGATCCTTTAGTTCCTTTGCGTCAATCGCCATTGTACAGTAAGGGGATAATTTACACGAAACCTGAGGAAAACCTGAAGGAATATGTCACTCTTTTGCGCGAACAAGAGCAATGTGATTTTGTGATTATTTTATCACACCTGGGTTTATCCCAACAAATCGCTTTGGGAAATAACCCGCATTGTGAAGGTGTAGATTATATTTTTGGCGCAGATACGCATGAGCGAGTACGCAAACCCATTCAAGCAGAATACACGAAGATCGTTGAGCCCGGTGCCTTTGGTTCATTTATCGGAAAATTGGATATTCAAGTGAAAGATGGAAAAGTGACGGGTTCGACTTATGAATTAGTAGAAGTAGATCCTGTCAAATACCCAGCCAAGAAAGAAATATTAAGTTTAGTCCATGAATTGGAAGCCCCATTTAAATCGGATATTAACAAAGTGTTAGGTTACAGTACACTTCCTTTGTACCGTAACTTTGTGGTGGAGAATACGATTGATACGCTTATCGTTGACGCCTTGAAATGGAAGGTGAATGCTGATGTGGTTTTATCGAATGGCTTCCGTTTCTGTCCCCCACGAGTTCCCGGGAAGGATGGTAAAGTGGCTATTACGGAAGGTTACTTGTACGACATGCTTCCTGTGGATTCCACGATACGGACCGCAAAAGCAACAGGCCAACAAATTATGAATTGGTTGGAAAAGGAATTGCAGAACGTATTCGCCCAAGATGCATCCTTGCGTTTTGGTGGTTGGTTTATCCGATTTAAAGGGATGCAAGTAGAGTTTAAGGCATTTGAACGGGTAGGACATCGGGTTCAAAAAGTGATTATCGGCGGTGCTCCTTTAGAGCTTGAGAAATCCTATGTGCTGTGTGCCTGTGAGCGTGACGGAGATCCCGAAGACATGCTTTGTCGGATGAAAGGAGTTAAGGAAGCTAAGAATACGGCTTATACGCTACATAGTATGATGAAAGAGTATTTAGCGAAATTCTCCCCTGTGACACCTACTTTACGACATGATGCGAAAATACTTGATGGGCCACAGACTTTGTTGAGTCAAGTGACGGGGGTGGATTACACGTTTAGTTAGGTAAGAGGTAAGAGGTAAGAGTAATAGTAAGAGAGGTTCTTTCAAAATAAAAGCTAGTCACCAAATTTTAGTGCTAGCTTTTTTTACACCTCTTACCTCTTACCTCTTACCTCTAACTTCTTAATGAGGTAATTTGTCTCTAAACTTACCATACACCCAAGTACCTGCTGTTGCACTCAGGATAACCACAAGAATAACGATCGCACCGGAACCTACTTGAGCGAAAAGGGGACCTGGACACGCACCCGTCATGGCCCAACCTAATCCAAAAATCAGGCCTCCGATTATTTGACCTTTATTGAATTTCTTATCTGTGAAGGTGATATCTTCTCCGTGAATCGTTTTAATCTTGAATTTCTTGATTATGAATACAGAAATTGCTCCTACGATAACGGCTGTTCCAATCACACCATACATGTGAAAGCTTTGTAGGCGAAACATTTCTTGAATTCGGAACCAAGATATAATTTCTGCTTTGATGAATACGATACCAAAAATGACGCCCACGGCTGCATATTTGAAATTATACCACCAAGGGTGAACCATTTCTGATTCATTCACACACATGGTGTCTAATGAACGTACTTCAAAATCAACAGGATTTGCATGATCTGTTTGCTTATTTTCCATGTGTCTTATAAATTTAAAATGAATGGTAAAATGAAATTAGCCATGATAAATCCCCCAATCATAAAGCAGATAGTGGCTACCAAGGATGGCCATTGTAAATCGGAGAGTCCCATAATCGCATGACCTGAGGTACACCCGCCAGCATAGCGAGCGCCAAAGCCAACAAAGAAACCACCCACGATCATTATTAAAAGTCCTCGAACCGTTAATAAATTTTCAAAAGAAAATAATTCGGCTGGAACCATTCCTGAAAAATCAGTGATTCCGTAGTTTGCTAATTCTTTTGCTAATTCAGGGTGAACGATGACTGGCTCATCCGAACCTAAATAAAGGGTAGAAATAATACCCCCTACCAATATTCCTCCCACAAAAAAGAAGTTCCAAATCTCTTTTTTCCAATCATAGCTGAAAAACGGAATGTTACTTGGTAAGCATGCCGCACAGGCATGACGCAAGTTGGCCGATATGCCGAAGTGCTTATTGCCAAGGATCAACAAGGCTGGGACAATAAGTCCGATAATAATTCCTGCCGTATACCAAGGCCAGGGTTGGGTGATTGTTTCCATCATAAGTAAGTTAAATTAGTCGCTAGTCTAAAGTCACTAGTCGATTGTTAAATTTAGTTTAAAATTTATTTATGTAATTTCTCTTCTTTAAAGGTACGCCATTGTGAGATAGTGCCAATCATAAAATAACCCAAAACAGCAAAGTATATGATGCTGTTAAGTGGTTTGCTTGTGATCGGACATGTACCTGTTGCGCAACCGATGTCTCTCCAGTAAAAATATCCAAAGAGGCCTCCAAAGAACCCTCCTACGATCGACCAAAAGTTATTTTGAATGAACTTCTTCATAAGATACTTCGTCGGTTTCCTTACTTGTTGATTTATTCATGGGAACTCCACAGCCTTGTGCACCACAACCAGCATTTAAAACAGCCATGCCTACCAATACGAATCCGAGCATAGCCATGAGTGCATCATTCCCACGATAGGCCTCTATCAGCGCATAGCCACCAAAAAGAAGTCGGATAATTCGCATCAATCCCCAGCTTTGAGTTAAATTTGTCAACATCATGTAAAGATTTAATCCCCAGGCCAAGGCCTGGGGAAAATGAATTAATCTTGATAAACGAGCATATCGTGTAAGCCTCCGCCGTTATAAACTTCCGACAATCCGGCTTGCTTTAACAGATTCAGGGCCATGCCAGAGCGGTTTCCACTTCTACAATATACCACAATGGGTCCTTCCATAGCCTTGAATTGATCTAATTTCAATGGCACGATTCCCAAGGGAATATTGATGGCTCCTTCATAATGTCCACTCGCAAATTCACTTGTTTCACGAACATCTACTACGGTTGTCAATGGGTTTTTTAATAGATCTTCCATGTTACAATAGGGTTGATGGACAAACATAGTCCGTGATTTTAAATTTCTCAGATTCTTTGATGGCTTTGAAGCCACCATTTACGTCGATTAAATTATCATAACCACGCGCACGAAGTGTCGAGTTAAAGATCATCGAACGATATCCACCTGCACAGTGTACGAAGTAAGTCTTGTCCTTATTGATTTTCAACATACTGTCGTTGATAAAGTCTAATGGAGCATTTTCAGCTTCTACCACGTGCTCACTTAAATATTCTGAGTTTTTACGCACGTCGATGATTTCACCCTCACCCGCTTCAAAACGTGCGAACATTTCCTCTGGGCTGATCGATGTGATAGTATCAATTTCCATATTTGATGATTTCCAAGCAGCAAATCCGCCCTTTAGATAACCTATTGTGAAGTCGTAACCAACACGTGCTAAACGCGTGATTACTTCCTCTTCGCGTCCTTCTTCGGTTACCAACAAGATTTCTTGTTTGATATCGGGAATCATAGCACCCACCCAAGGTGCGAAAGAGCCATCAATTCCGATGTTAATTGAATTGGGGATAAATCCAGCAGCAAAGGTCTGTGGATCACGTGTATCCAAAATCAATGCACCTGTTTCGTTGGCTGCGACTTCAAAGGCTTCAGGAGAAAGCGCATGCTGTCCGCGTTCCATGACCTTATCAATCGAATCATATCCTTGGATATTCATCAATACGTTTAAAGGGAAATAAGCGGGAGGGGCAACTAAGCCCGTTAAAACCTCCTTCTTAAACGCCTCTTTTGTCAAAGCTGGATTCAAAGCATAGTTGGTCTTCTTTTGATTACCCAACGTATCCGTTGTCTCCTTACTCATGTTTTTTCCACAAGCCGACCCTGCACCATGCGCTGGATAAACAATGATATCATCTGCCAAAGGCATGATTTTATTGCGCAAAGAATCATATAAATGACCTGCCAAAATATCCTCTGTTAAATCTGCTTTAACTTTTTGCGCTAAATCAGGACGGCCTACGTCTCCGATGAATAAAGTATCACCCGAGAACAAGCTTGTTTCTTTACCCGTCTCATCGATTAATAAGAAACATGTAGATTCCATTGTGTGGCCTGGAGTGTGAATCACACGGATTGTAGCCTTGCCTAATTTGAATTCTTGACCATCTGTCGCAGAAATACATTCGAATGCGCAAGCTGCATTTGGACCATAAACAATTGGAGCTCCCGTCTTCGCCGACAAATCAATATGTCCTGAAACGAAATCCGCGTGGAAGTGTGTTTCGAAAACGTATTTGATTGTAGCCCCATTGCGTTCTGCCTTCTCAATGTACGGTTGAACCTCGCGAAGTGGATCAATGATCGCTGCTTCTCCATTGTTTTCGATGTAGTATGCACCTTGTGCTAAACATCCGGTATAAATTTGTTCTACTTTCATTTGTGTAATTATTATGCTGTGAATGTGTTATTTTATTTTAAAGGGAAAGCAAGTTGTTGGACTAGGATATAAATACCCATTACAAGAACGAACCATCCAAAACCTATTTTTAATTTATTACCATCTACTTTTTTACTGATAACATCACCTAAAAATATTCCGCCAATCGCAAGTCCAGTCACCGTTAATAATAACGTCCAATCGATTTGTGTATGGCCTAAATCTCCCGTAAATCCAATGAGTGATTTTGCTGCTATGATTATTAAGGAGGTCCCAACGGCTTGTTTCATGGATAATTTAGAAAGCATTACGAGGGCCGGTATAATCAAGAAACCTCCGCCTGCACCTACCAATCCAGTTAAGACACCTACTACTGCACCTTCCAAAAGAATCATGGGATAATTGAAAACTTGCTCTTCTTCTACATAGGTACCTAACTTCTCTTTCTCGCATTGTTCACATTTTCCACGAATCATGGAAATCGAGGCAGCGACCATTAAAATGGCAAATAAGACCATCATCAAGATTGATTTTGTGACGATAAACTCACCAATCGAAAAAACCTCTGCGGGAATTAAGGGTACAATAAATTTACGGGTCGCATAAACCGATGCAATAGAAGGAATACCAAAAATAACAGCTGTTTTTACATTGATTAAGCCTTGCTTGTATTTTGGGAAGGCGCCAACCAATGAACTAGCTCCCACAACAAAAAGAGAATATGCTGTTGCCAAGATTGGATCGACGCCAAATAAATAAACCAAGACGGGTACCGTTAAAATAGAACCTCCACCTCCAATCAAGCCTAGTGATATTCCGATAAGTAATGAGGCAAAGTAGCCGATAATTTCCATGTGTTCTTTTGTTGTTTTTGATATGACAAATGTCAGATGATTTCAAATGCTTTTTCGTGATTTTTATCACAAGTCTGATTTAAATTTCATCGTTAAAAATGGAAGTTTAAAACGAGGTTATAATTACTCATATTAACCTTATTAATGATATATTTTTCGTTTCCATAAGTTTCACCCTGGTTGGCCTTATGGACATATAAGGCCTGAATCTCTAAGCCTTCCAAGAAATTATCAAATTCATAAGTTAGTTCCATATTCAATTGATGATAACTAGGCAGTCCGTATTTGTTTAATTCAGCATTTTTAACATCAGGAAGTTTAAAAACCCCAAAACTAATCGATGTCTTCAATGGAAACTTATCCATCGAATAACTTACTTTTCCTACCATTGCATGCACATCGCCTAATCCCTCATTTCTTTCACGTGGCATAAAGGTATAAAAGGGGTCGCGTCCCCATTCTCGAGGCATTAAGTATCGCCCCTCTCCTGTGATACGTGTGTAATTTAGGGAAGTTTTCCATTGTTTATTTTCCCAACCCAATTTAGTGCTAATCACTCGCGACATTTGTTTGGGGTCAAAATAGGTTTTAGATGGATCTTCATTTCCACCATCTTTAATGGCATGTTGTTCCGTGTATTGCATCCCCATTACCCAATTGCCTTGTTGGGTGTCAAATTGTACTTGACTCGTATTAAATACATTTTCTACATATACATTCCATAGTTTTAAAGTATGACCTTTAGAAAAGGATTTTGTGTAGCCTAAAATACCAATTCCCTTTGATTCGATGTTTTTTGCATAGTTTCCTTTTGTACCATTTGTATTTACCCCATTTGAATAAATACCAATAGACTCCCCAATCCCATACCAATCAACTGTTCCCCTTGGAGATATTTCATATAAATATCCTCCTTCAAGTTTGTTATTTTGTCCCGGATAAATCTCAGCATATAGACCGCCTACTTCTGTTGGACGCATGCGACCATCTTGTAAGTTGATGAATGGTGTATTTATTAATTGCTTGCCTAAAAGTACATGTGATTTGCCCCAGTTATACTTTAAATATAACTCCTCCAATCGATCTAAATCATGTTTGTTGGCAAGGTCTTCTAAGTCAAATAGTGAGGTTTCATACCGACTAATCGTATGGGTGTAGGGGTCAATTCGGGTCATGTCGGATGAACCAACATTATAAATAAAATACCCCCCGACGCCCATCTGAAAACCTTTGTAAGACCCCGTTTCATAAAATAATCCACCGCCAGCCGCATTCGCATAGGCATCTGTTAGACGGTCTTGATTTTCAGTTGCCATGAAAAAATAGCGAAGATTTCCATGCACCTTTCCATGTTTGAAGGCAAATAGTAGGGATGTGGAATCCTCCGCGACACTTTTTTTTCCTTTCCAAAGGTGCGGAGCGGTGTGTATTTCTTGATGTTGAGCGAAAAGCGTCTGCCCTAATTGTATGATTAAAAGAATTAATCCCAAACGAAATTTTTGCATTTGATTTAATTAATGAAATGCAAAAATTCACTAAATCGATTTATAAAGGCGTGATAAGAATCACAGAACTCTTAAATCAATAATTTCTATCTGATTCTTATTAATTCGAATATGTCCTTTCTCTGATAACTTTTTCATCAGCCTCGAGATTACTTCCCTCGATGAGTTTAACTCAGTCGCAATATCGGTAAATGACACCTTGATCGTATTACTCTTCAAGCTTTTTTGGTGTTGTTTCAAATACCAGAGCAAGCGCTCATCCAAATTGCGGAAAGCGATGTGGTCTAAAGTATCCAATAATTCCTCAAAACGGGAGCGATAGGTTTCCAAGACGAATTGGTACCAAGTTTTGTATTTGGAGGCCCATTCATCCATTAATTCTACCGGAATGGTCATGACTTCGGTATCGACCAAGGCTTTGGCCATAATCTGGCTATTCAAGTTGCGCGACGCACAGGTCATCGAGATCGCACAGGCCTCACCGGGATGCAAATTGTACATGAAAACTTCATTGCCCTCGTCATCTTCGCGGAAAACTTTGATGATTCCCTTGGTAACAAACACGGCTGACCGGATGCTTTGGCCCGTTTTCATGAGAAAATCATCGGCTTGGAATTTACGAATGACCCCCACTTGTTGGATCTTCTTCTGTAATTCTGGCTCGAATTGTGTAAATAAGTTTGTTTCCATATCTCTATCGTAGAGACGCGATACCTCGCGTCTTTCTCCAGACTGAAGTCAGGGGTTATAGTTTTGTTGTGCGATACCTCGCGTCTTTCCCTAGACTGAAGTCTGGGGTTATAATTTTGTTGTGCGATACCTCGCGTGTTTGCCCAGACTGAAGTCTGGAGTTATAACCTAATACTTGATCACTTTTTTCGCCCGACTGCTCTCAATCGCCGCGTCGATCACTCGCATGCTGTAGATGCCATCTCGCACGGAAACCGCCGGATTCGCATCGCCCCGCAAAGTTTGAAAAACATTTTCATAAAAGGCCATGAAATTTCCTTTTTCGGAGGGTACACGTTCCGGATTTCCTCCGTCGACTTGAATCACTCCAAAATCATTGGGGCTTTCTTGTCCCCACGAATCACCTTCGGGTTTTCTACCCGCATCTAAATCGGCCTCTTGGCGGTCAGAGCGCGTTTTAATAAAACTCCCTAATTTTCCATGCAACTGAAAAGCCGGTACAGGCACCTTGAAATAATAGCCCGCCTTCAATCGAACACGCATTTCCGGGTAGTACAATAAAATTTCAAACAAATCCTCGACCTCCGTTCCCGGACGAGTTTTTCGTAAATCGGCAAACACATGTGTTGGTTTGCCAAACAAATACAAAGCCTGGTCAATAATATGGGGTCCCAAATCAAAGATAATCCCTGCGCCCGGCCCAGGCAGTTCTTTATGCATTTTGGGTGATTTAGCCCCATTGTAACGATCAAAGTGGAATTCAGCTTCCACGATATCTCCCAATAGGCCGGATTCATAGACTTTCTTGACAGTCAAGAAATCGGAATCCCAACGGCGGTTTTGGTAGACAAAAATATGCGTTCCAACCTCCTGAGCTATCTGCTGAAGTTCGATGGCCTCGGCTGTTGAATTCGTAAATGCTTTCTCCACCACCACATGCTTTCCCGCCCGCAAGGCTTTGGATGCATAGTCGAAATGGGTGGGGATGGGTGTATTAACGATGATCAACTCGATGTCTTCATCCTGGATGACCTCTTCCAAGCTATCGTAGGAATACGTTCCCGGATAAGCTTTTTGGATATTTTTTTGACTGCGTTCGTAGGAGCCAACTAATTCAAAGCCCGGATGAATTTCGAGGAAAGGGGCGTGGAAGATGCGGCCCGACATCCCATAGGATAATAATGCAGAAGGTATTGCTTTCATGGAGTAAAAATAGGAAATTTAGTCCTTTGATATACAAACCTAGAACAATGAAAAAAATACTCGTTTTGGCGCTGATGAGTTTCGGTGCGTTTGCCCAGCAACCCTTAGTCTCTCATCTTTATACTGCCGATCCTTCCGCCCACCTTTTTCAAGGGAAAATTTACATCTATCCGTCTCACGACATTGATGCAGGGGTTAAGGAGGACGATATGGGAAGTCATTTTGCGATGAACGATTACCATGTCTTTTCGCAAACTACCCCAGCTGGCCCTGTGACAGATCACGGAGTAGCCTTGAAATTAGCCGATGTACCTTGGGCAGGTAAAATGCTTTGGGCACCGGATGCCGCGGAAGCCAATGGCCAATACTATTTATATTTTCCTGCCAAAGACAAAGAAGGTGTTTTTCGTATTGGTGTAGCGAGTTCTGCGAAACCGGAAGGTCCATTCAAGGCTGAGGCCAATTACATACCAGGAACTTACAGCATTGACCCATGTGTATTTAAAGACCATGATGGCAGTCATTACATGTATTTTGGAGGTATTTGGGGCGGTCAATTGCAGCGCTGGAAAATGGGGCATTACATGGCAAATGATGATAGCCAACCGGCAAATGAGCAACCCGCTTTGATGGCGAAAGTCGCTAAATTAGACAAGAATATGAAGGTTTTAGCCCAAAATCCAAGGGATGTGCAGATTTTGGATGCATCTGGAAAAATCTTACTTTCTTCGGATCATGACCGCCGTTTCTTTGAAGCTGTATTTGTTCATCAGTATCAGGGAAAATACTATTTCTCCTATTCAACAGGGGATACGCATAACATTGCCTATGCTACCGGAACAAGCCCTTACGGTCCTTTTACCTATCAAGGAGTGATCCTAAAGCCTGTCAAAGGATGGACTAATCACCATTCGATTATCGAACAAAATGGAAAATGGTATTTGTATTTCCACGATGTACAGCTGTCGGGCAAAACGCACCTCCGCAACATCAAAGTGACCGAATTAAAATATCGTCCGGACGGTTCGATTGAAACCATCACGGCCTATTAATTAATTGCTTATATTTAGGTCTATGAATCGAATAGACCTTCCTTGGATTAATCAAGTTAAACATAAGAGACAGCCCGATGGACATAAAAAATCCTTCGGGCATGTTTTGATTATTGCCGGTAGCTCAGGTAAAGTGGGTGCTGCCCTTTTGTGTGCGCGTGCGGCTTTGCATTCGGGTTGTGGGATGGTGACTGCGATGATTCCCGAAGAGGGCGTCGGACCTTTATTGGCCCATAGCCCTGAGATTATGTACCGCACGGAGTCGGATTTATCTACGATAAATTTGGAACCCTATGATGCCATTGCATTTGGTCCTGGTTTAGGATTTTCGATTCAGGTTCGTCGGAACTTAGAATTTCTTTTACAGAATTACGCAGGGCCTATCGTCTTTGATGCCGATGCCTTAACCCTGTTGGGTTCCTATGAATCCTTGATTTCACAGGTTAAACCGCACCATATACTGACACCGCATCCGGGTGAATTTGCACGTTTAGGAAGCTTGGAATATGATGCCGTGAATCGAGATAAACAAGCTTTGGATTTTGTGTCGACCTATGCGTGTCAATTATTATTAAAAGGCGCCCCTACGATTGTGGTGACGGATTCCAAAGAGCTTTACATCAACAGCACGGGAAATGATGGGATGGCGACGGCTGGCTCAGGGGATGTCTTGACAGGTATTATTGCCTCACTTTGTGCCCAAGAATATGCGCCGGATGTGGCGGTACGCTTGGGGGCTTACATACATGGATTATCGGGCGATTTGGCGATACAAAAAAAGTCGAAGGCCTCTTTGGTGGCCTCCGACTTGATTGATCATCTGAGTGAGATTCGTCTGTTAGACTAAAATCGCTTTCGCGTATTCTACGCATTTTTTAACTTCAGCTACCGCATCAGACCCCGCAGGAATGTCGTATTCCAATTCGATGGTTGCCGGGAACTTGTATTTATTTTTCTTCATCGCGGTCAAGAGTTCTTTCAAAGGTGTTTCTCCCGTTCCCCAAACCAAATTCTTCGCTCCGTTCTCTTTTGAGGTACGGTCTTTGATGTGCATGGATGTGATGCGATCTTTTTTCGCCTCTATAAATGCCAATAAAGTAGCTGCTGTATGCGGCGCGCCTACGGCGATGTAGTGACCTGCATCTAAGTTGATCGAGTTGTATGGGGATTGTGCTAAAGCCTCATCGTAAACGGTATCTTTAACTTGCGTATGTGTATGGTATCCGAAGTAAATGCCGTGTTTTTGACCAAGATCTCCCAAACGTTGGGTTTGTTTAGGATCTGTTGGTAATTCAACGGTCACGGATTTAGCACCTAAGATTTTAGCGGTCTTCAATGCATATTCCACTTCTCCGTCTGAATTGTTTGGACTAAATGCATTGGGTTTGTAAGCATATACGCTGATGCCTGCTTTATCTAATTTGGCACGAACTTCTTTGAATTTATCCATGGAAACTGATTCCCGCCAAGCTTTCACATCTTCTTGGTATTTCTTCATCGCAGCTTTTTGCTCATCCGTCAAGGTTGGACGTGGCTGACCTGGAACCCAACGCATCTGAACTGGATTAGCGGGCTTACCTGCGTATTCTTCCACGGCATCTCCCATGAGTTCCGTAGCGGAAATACCGCATTGCGTGAGGTAATTGATGATGTCATCCACAGATCCTGGCATACTCCGGAACGAATAGGTAATACAACCGATTTGAACACCACCAAACTTGGAATCCGGTTTAGCTGATGCAAATCCAAATACGGCAGGTTTTGCGAATAAGAGGCCTAAAGAGGCAAGTGAGCCGGCTGCTAAAAATTGCCGACGGGAGTTGTTGTATTTATTTTTCATAGGTCAATTAGGTTTGAATAACCAAGTATAAGCATCCTTTTTTAAATAATTTGCAGATGGGGGAATTTTGCGACGAAATTCCATATAATGTAGAGACGCGATACTTCGCGTCTAAATATTTTAGGGAGCCGCGATACTTCGCATCTTTTCAAAATCATTCGATGTAAAATAAGACGCGAGGTATCGCGTCTCTACTTTAGTTTTATGCTAACCTTCGGTTCATACGAGTTAATCAGCTCCAGGCCATTCGCCTTCCATATCATCGTCCAATGATGCGGGCTTTCGAAATAACGAAGGGTAATTTCAATCGATTGATCATCTAAGATTCGATAGCTTCCTGCATAATCAAACGGTGCTTTTTTCGCTAAATCGACGCGCGCGGCACGTAGCATATAGGGCCCCACCAAATTCGATTTGCCGATTCCCCAGGTTCTAAACCCTAGTTTAAAGGCATGCTGAGTTGAATCTTTGGTGGTAATGGTCAATGTCGCAGCATCCCCGTTCGTTTTCAACGTCATCTTAGTAAAATCAAATGGGTTTTTATCGAGGTTCAATTCGGTATTCAGGGGCTTGTTTGCTTGGCTCGAAATGGGTGCTTCTAATTGTCGGGAGGCATTAAATGCTTTTAAGGCAGCTAAGGCCTTGGGGTTGCTTGGGAGCGCTTTGGCCTGAAAAGCAGGAAGCAAATTCGCCCAAACTTGGTTTAAATCATCCGGCAAATCCTGGGATTCCGAGGTGATGATTAATACGGCATCTTGATCTGGCATCATCAGGATGTATTGCCCATAGGCGCCATCGCCTCGGAAGGAATTATGCCGACTCCGCCAAAACTGGTATCCATAACCCTGAATCCAATCCGCATATTGTCCTGTAGCCCTTTTCTCGGGTGTTGCATCGGGTTCTTGGTCGATGTGTTTGCTGGTTGCTTCTTCGACCCACGCAGCAGGTAAAACCTGTTTTCCTTCAAATTTGCCCTTGTTGAGGTACAATAAACCCAATTTGGCCATGTCTTCCGTTTTGACCCGAATTCCCCACCCACCTACGTTGATTCCTTTTTGGTCTGATTCCCAATCGATTCCCGTAATATGTAAAGGATCGAGTAAGCGGGGTTTTAAATAAGCCAAGGTTGTCTCGCCTGTCACCTTTTGAATAATCGCCGAGAGCATGTAGGTCGCAAGCGTGTTGTAAAGAAATTTGGTTCCCGGTTTGGAGACAATCGGGTGATTTAGAAATCCCCGAATCCAATCGGGTTGCATAACGATCACACTGCGGAGGGGTTCTTTTTCGTGGCCCACTGACATGGTCAATAGGTCTTGGACCCGAAGGTCTTGAATAAATGCTTTGTCCTTCAGGTCCGCATATTCCGGGAAAAATGAAATAACCTTGTCTTGAACGCTCAAGCGTTTTTCAGCTACGGCGAATCCGATGGCTGTGGAGGTCCAACTTTTGGATACGGAATACATGGAATGAACCTTGTCGGCCGCATAGGGTTTCCACCAAGCTTCCGAGATGACCTTTCCATGACGAATCAGCATATACGAATGCAATTCATGTTTTTTAGGGTCGATTTTCTCGATGTATTTTTGGATGGCTTCGGACGAAACGCCTTCGGCTTCGGGGGTGCTTCGGGGAAGGGATTGGCTGAATGCGGGGATGTTAAGTAGGCAAATAAGGCCTAGTAGGAAACGTAATTTCATGGTTTATCGGTTTAAAGCAGGTACAATGTATAAAAAATGCGGTAAATTGTTGGCTGTTTATTTATGCCATGTCCAAAGAAATCGTTGCCCGTGTTCAGCATTTAGCGGCCTCCTATGGTTCGCAGGAAGTATTGAGCGATATTTCCTTCGAAATAACTGCGGATGAATGTTTAGCGGTTGTGGGGGCGATGGGTTCGGGAAAAACGACCTTGGCCAAAGCACTTTCGGGTCGATTATTTAGAAAGGGGGAGGTGTGGTTTCAGGGTTCCTTCGTGCTCTATGTGGAGCAGCAACATCATTTTAAGAATCGTTCGAACATTTCGGAATTTTACCTACAGCAGCGCTTTAATTCCTCAGATTCGGAGGATTCTTATACTGTCCGGGAGGAATTAGCTGGATTGGAGGTTGTGGAATGGATACCCGTTTTTGGCATTGAACATTTATTGGATAAGCCGCTGCTGCAACTTTCAAATGGTGAGAACAAGCGTCTACAGATTGTGAAAGCCTTAGGCCAAAAGCCGGATTGGTTGTTATTAGATAATCCTTATTTAGGTTTGGATGTTTCTGGCCGAGGAATTTTGTCGGCCGGTCTAACCGAATTATCCCAGCGAGGCATTCGGTTTATCTTGTTTTTGTCGGGAGGGGATTTGCCTGGATTTGTCAATAAGGTGTATCATTTACCCAAACAAGCGAGTGTGGTGGCTTTGAGCCCCAGACTGAAGTCTGGGGTTAGAAATGATATTAGGACGAACCTGAAGTCTGAGGTTAGAAATAAGTTTATTAGGCCCAAACTGAAGTTTGGGCTTGGAAATATGATGATTAACCCCAGCCCTCAGGTTGGGGACTCGCAGCGAGCAGATGAGATAATTTCCTTGAAGGACGTGACCATTCGCTATGGCTCCAAAACAATATTGGATCATTTTTCTTGGACGATTCAGCGCGGGGAGCGCTGGGTATTAAAGGGGCCGAATGGGGCTGGTAAATCAACTTTACTAAGTTTGATAACGGCCGATAACCCGCAGTCGTATTCGCAGGATATCACTTTGTTTGGTCGGAGACGTGGGACGGGGGAGAGTATTTGGGATATCAAGAAAAATATAGGCTATGTGAGTCCAGAGATGCATTTGTATTTTAAGGAAACGGGAACGAGTTTTTCGGTCGTGGCGTCGGGTTTATTTGATTTATTGGGTGTTACCCGGAAGGTCAATGAGGAGCAGGTCGCCCAAGTGGATGCATGTTTGGCATTATTTGGGTTGGAATATTTGCGAGATAGGAGTTTTCAGACCCTTTCGACGGGAGAGCAGAAGATGGTATTGATTGCGCGTGCGTTTGTTAAAAATCCACCTTTATTGATTCTTGATGAACCCTGTCAGGGTTTGGATGTGGATCAAGTTCGTTTATTGAAGGATGTGGTTAATCAGATTGCTGATGTTTCAGACATGACGCTGATTTTTGTTTCGCATTATGCGGAGGATGTGCCTGAGTGTGTAGGGCAAGTCATGGAATTGTAGAGACGTGATACTTCGCGTCTAACTCGTTTTTAAGACGCGAAGTATCGCGTCTCTACTTTTTTGTATGAAGTGAGTTATCGCGTCTCTACAATGTGCCATATTTCAGAATCATCGCTATCTGTCCCGCATGATAGGCGGTATGCGAGATGATTCTTCCAAAGGCTTCTGCCTTCGTTTTCGTGCCAAATTCTTTCGTGGTTATTTCATTTGACCATTCAGACTCAGGAACCAAGGCGATAATGTTTGAAATTTGGTTTCCTGATTCTTGAAGTAGGGCTTGGATGGCGTTTAGATCGGTCCATATGCCGCTATCTTTTTGGTCGATGACCGTATGTGCTATGACTTTTATCTCCGTATTCCCAAAGACATTCTTGCAGAAAAGTAATTCGACCTCCGCAATATGTTGCAACAGAAATCCGATGGAATTGGGTGCGGAACCTAACTTCTTTCCTAGGTCATTAGCGACAAGCGTAGTTGATACTTTTGTCAGGCGAGTGCGCGCTTCGATGTAGGCGGCTTGGAGGTGGGATGAGGTGTTCATTCTTTGTTTTTTGTAGAGACGCGATACCTCGCGTCTATTCGTTTGTTTGTAGAGACACGATACTTCGCGTCTCTACTAAAAGGCTTGCGTGATCGATGGACTTGGTTGGCTAAACCATTTCGGGCCATTTTCGGTCATGTAAACGCAATCTTCTAATCTTACACCAAATTCACCTGGAATTGCAATGGTGGGTTCGATGCTGAAACACATTCCTACCTGCAAGGGTAATTTGTTTCCTTTGACCATATTTCCCCATTCGTGGCCATCCATACCGATTCCATGACCAGTACGATGGGGGAGGCCCGGCAGTTTATATTCAGGTCCAAATCCCGCTTGGGTTAATACGGCTCTTGCGGCGATATCAACGTTTTCACAGGGTGCACCGAGAACCGCGGCCTCAAATCCAGCTTGTTGGGCCTTTTTCTCCAAATTCCAAATATCAATTTGCCGTTGGCTCGGTTCGCCAAACACCACCGTTCGGGTGATATCCGATTCATAACCATCTACTTGACACCCGCAGTCCAACATGACTGTGTCGCCTTTTTGAAGTATTTGTTTACGAGAGCTACCGTGAGGGAATGAGGTAGCTACGCCAAAAGTTACGGCCGCAAAACCATGTTGGGCTCCTAATTCCGTGTGTTTTTGGGCAATTTTTTGGGAGATTTGTCGGGGAGTACAACCAAGCTCCAAAGCCGCAATTCCAGCTTGTATCGCCAGGGATGTGATATCATTCGCACGCTGCATGAGCGCAATTTCATTGGGAGATTTGATGAGTCGGCAAGTCACCGAAACGGGATCCCCACTCACGAGTTGAAAGTTTTTTCCTGCTTTTTGAAGGCCATTCGAAATAAAGAAACGTGTTTGTTCCTCGATTCCGATTTGTCCGGATTGAAATCCAAGGTCTTTAAGGGTCTTGATGCAAAGTTCGAAAGGGTTTTCATCCTCGTGCCAAGTTCGTACTTCGGTTCCGATTTTTAGCAATTCACGGAGTCGGTCTTCCTCAAAATAGGGGCAAATATATGTTAATTCGCCTTTTGCGGGGATGATAGCGAGCATGGAACGTTCGCTCGGATACCAGGATAAACCCGTAAAGTAATTGAGACTCGTTCCAGCATCCAAAATCAGCGCCACCATCTTATTTTTTTTCAACAATTCTTGCGCTTTCGAAATTCGCCCTTTGCGTTCCTCGATGCTAATGGGAGCTGCTTCGGTGATATGAGAATTAAACAGGTGATTAGTTCCTAGGAGGGCGCTGAACCCAATGGAGCTTTTGATGAAGTCGCGACGTTGAATCATGAAATAGGTTGTTGGGAGGAAAGTTAGATAATTTAATTTAATGAATATGATGTAATTGAGGTCTAGGTAAAATTACATGTATTTTTAGAAATAGAATCTACATGAAATCGCTAGCGGGGTTTATTATAAATTATTGATAATCAAATCTTTGTTCTTTCCTTTTTTTTAATAGTAAGATTTTACCTATAGACCATTATCCAATAAGAAGTTATGAATATCTATAATTGTTGTTCTTCTGATTTGTACTAGATCGTTAGTATTTTTTAAATATATCCCAAATGATTTTTCATTGTAAACTAATTTCATCGTATTGGAATAATCTGATGATATATACATGTCATCATCTAATTTAAAGAATGGAATTACCAATTTGCCATCTAATCGGATTCCTTTATTTACGACTACACCTTTAGAGATTAATTCCTTTAGTATTTCGTCATTTTTTTGCGATGAAGCCATTTTTGTATAAGCTCCCATCATATTTATCCATTCTGTTTTATCCAATAAATACCATTGTATTTTGTTATAATCTAAACCATATTGATTTACCCAACCAGAGCTTGAGAATGCAAGTAAAACTTTTTTATCTCCTAAAAGTCTTCTTCCATCAGCTGGGGTGAATTCTTGGATTTTAAAGACCATAATCGATACGTTTGACATGTCCTTTGCTTTGGAACCCTCAAAGTTTAAAACCTTTAAAGTGAAATTGTTTAATTCCGGTTTCATTGACAATATTTTTTGAGTGGCCATTAATTCGAATTTCTCTTCTAAATTATCAATAGCTAATAATGTCCCTAACCCTGCTGCTACAGCTCCAGCTGCTACAATGGTAGCAGCTGAGTTGTTATTTTGAGCAACAACTCTTGTATGGCCGCTCAACAATATTATAATGATAAAAATGCTAAAACTGTTTTTCATTTTGAAGGACTTTGATTTGTATTTTAACAACAAAAAAGCCCGACATTTCTGTCGAGCTTATCAGAGCCTCCTGTCGGGATCGAACCAACGACCTACTGATTACAAATCAGTTGCTCTACCAGCTGAGCTAAGGAGGCGCATTTCGGTTTACAAAAGTAGTGTTATTCTCCTAAATCGCAAAACCGAAGTTTAAAAAAAATTAACTTTTTTTCAATTTTTCTAATTCCTTTTCCGCGGCTGCAATTTTCTTTTCAACCTCTGCACGCAGTTTTTCACTGTTTTTCGACTTCGCAAAGAACTCTAAGTTATTGGTTAACACTGCAATATCATTTTCCAAGGCTTGGATTTTTTTACGCATATCAGCAGAAGGTGCAACCGAGTCGCTTTGATCGGATTCCGTCTTCAAAGACTTCAATTCGAATCCCCAGGCGGCTAATTGCTCCTTCGATTGAGTGCGTGCTAAATCAATCAGCGCATTCCAAGTCTTGCGGAATGCATCCTGTAATTCCTTCACGTTCTTCTTAGGTACAAATCCAATCGCATCCCAAGAGGCTTTCACCTCACCCAAACGCGCTAATAAACTAGCATCCTTTAACATCGCATCCATCTCAACCAAAATAGCCTGCTTCGCTGCTAAATTGGCCTCCATTTCCGCATCTTTCGCACCCTTTGAAGCCGAACGCTTCAAATTAAAATATGCATCGCAGGCCGCTTTAAACTTGGTATATATGCTATCCTTTTGTTTTTCAGGTACATGGCCGATTTCCTTCCACTTCTTTTGTAGCTCGATCACCGTCTGTGTAATTTCCGGCGTTTCCGTTCCTACAGCTACAATTCCTTCTACTTGATCAATTAATGCTTGTTTCGCCGCTAAATTCGCCTTGCGCTCCGCATCAATCTTTCCAAAGAAATCACTCTTATGCTTAAAGAATGTCTTTAAATCCGCCCAAAATTGATGACTAACTTCTTTTCCGCCTTCTCTCGGCAATCCACCTTTTAACTTACCCCATTGCTCTTGCAAGGCCAATACCGCCTTCGATGCTTGGTTCCATTCCGAAATGGAGGTCGATTGGAAGTTCGCATAGCCATGCATCAAACCCGCTAATTCCTTTTTAATCTTTAAATTCTCCTCAAACACGGCTTTGTTGGCATCCGCAATCTGACGCTTCTGCTCAAACAACACATCTAAAGACTTCTTAACCCGCTGCCACATCGCCTCATTCTCTTCCCGCTGCGCAGGTCCAATGTGCTTGTATTCATTGAATAATTCTTCCGCCTCCTTTAATAACGCCGGAAGATTCGTTGCATTACTTACCGCGGCGGCCAACTTTTCTAATTTGGCTGCGATAACTTCTTTGGCCTGTAAATTCTTTTTACGATCTAATTCCAATAACTCATAGAATATGGAACGATTGGAATAAAAACGATCTACCAATGCATGGTAGGATTGCCACAAGGTTTGGTTCATAGGTCCTTGCACAGAACCTAAGCTTTTCCATTCTTCTTGAATCTTTTTAAATGCCTTAAAGCTTGCATTCACATGAGCCGGATCACTGTTATCGTCCTTGTCGACCAAATCACGCAATTCATTGATTAGACGCGTTTTTCCTTCCAAGGCCTTCTCGCGAGCCTTCTCTAATCCTTGAAAAAAAGCTTGTTTCTCCGTACGGATGTGATTAATTAATTGATCAACAGCATGTATCGCTTCATCCTTGAAATCAAACCCTTCTTCGGAGTCCTCATTGGCCGCTTTGAAGGTTTCGATAGCGGCTTGCTTTTCCGCTTGCTTTAATTGAGTCCAAGCTTCCTTCACTTCTTTGGTGATTTCGTCCACCTTTTTGTAGGTTCCGGGATGTGCATGTTCCGACACGATGTCCTTAATTTTGCCAAAATACGCTTGGAAATTTTCCTTCGTCGCAACCGCAAAGTCGAATAAAGGATAACTCACCTCCTTTTCAGGAGCGGGTGCCTCTACCTCTTTGGCAAGCATCTCGCTTGTCTCGGTCGCT
>JACCDV010314080.1_pt1 | contig 30511 bp, 27 predicted proteins | sample 7446131 | NCBI WGS metagenome assembly JACCDV01 (sample SAMN15323448, study PRJNA562643) | freshwater metagenome | isolation source: river surface water | place: USA:Blue River Watershed | collected 2017-08-17 | reverse complement strand
TTCCATATCATGTATTGGGCACAAAATTCTTTGATCGCAAGGAGGTTAAGGATCTGCTTTCATATATAAAATTAGCCCTTAATTCTGATTCCAGTGCAGATATCAAGCGTGTTATCAATACTCCGATTAGAGGTATTGGCAAAACTACCGTCCTTAAGATTTTAGAGGGTAAAACAAATGAGCTCCCAGATTCATTCAAGATAAAAGTAAATGGATTTTTCACCATTATTTCCGATATACGGTCGTATGCTTTTTCACATGTTCCAAGCGAAACTGTAAAATATGCTTTATCTCGATCGGGATTAGAAACAGAATTAAAAAATGAAGATGATGATGAGCGATTGGAAAATGCACGTGAAGTAGTAACGCTTGCAAAGCGATACGATGAATTGAAACCTGCAACAGATTCAGAATCTTCTAGTGAATCTGAAAATCATCTTTGGAAATTAGAAAAGTTCATCGAAGATGTTTCGTTATTAGGCGAGCAGGATACGATTGATGATAAAGAAAAGAAAGGTCCTTGTGTAAAACTAATGACAGTTCATGCATCAAAAGGACTGGAATTCGATCATGTCTTCATCACAGGATTAGAGCAAGATCTATTTCCTCATGTACGACATGGAAATGATAATAAAGAGATGGCGCCAGAAGATGCGGAGGAGGAACGCCGTTTGTTTTATGTAGCTCTGACACGTGCAAGACATAAACTTCATCTTTCATATGCATTGATCCGTACAATTTTTGGAAACAAAGTCTTCAATCAGATATCTCCATTCATCGAGGATATCGATCCAGGACTGATTCAGACAGAAAATCCAGGAGGTGGTGATAATAGATTTGGAGGGGATTTTGGAAATGGGCTTTTGTCGAGATTGATTGAGTTTTGATTTTATGGCATTGTGAATCTGGGATTGACTAATTCAAGTCGTCTGCCTACGAAAACCCTAACGCAAAACCAAATCTATGGGAAATCCATTAGAATCAGATATCAAAGCTGCCGACCTAAATTCGGAAAAAATTGCGCACAGCAGATCTTTTGAGGAACTGGTTAAGTCATCGACAGATCCCCAAACTGGACACGTCGATCTCCAGGTACTTCAAAGCTATGAAGGAAGCTGTGGATCTAACGGTGGTGTGGGATGTGACGTAACCGTCGGTCCCTGTTCCTGCGGAGCTTGGCATTGATCCAAGATCTGCCAAGTAAACACTGTCCTCATCACCAAATGAATACAACGGCCACCAGCCCTTCCTCGAGAGCTGGTGGTCATTTACTTTACATCATCGGCAGAAACACGAACTTGGTCTATACTAACGATTATGTTCGAACTAGAAGCAAAAAAGAGTCTTGGCCAAAATTTTCTCAAAAATACAACCCTCATCGAAAAAATGGTCGTGGCAGGTAATATTGAAAAAGGCGATATTATCCTTGAAATAGGCCCTGGAACAGGGGTAATGACCGAAATTATACTTAAAAAAGCCGATCTGGCAGGAGCAAAGGTGGTCTGTATAGAAAAAGACCAGCGGGCAATACCCATTTTGGAGGCTAAGTTTAAGCGTTTTTTGGATAAAGGAACCCTAAACATCATAGAAGGTGACTTTTTAGAGATGGATATAGGCAAAATCTTCAAAAATCCCTACAAAGTCATAGCGAACATCCCATACTATATAACAGGAGCAATCATCAGAAGGGTATTGGAAGACAAGATAAAGCCAAAAATGGCCATTTTTCTAGTCCAAAAGGAAGTTGCGGAGAGAATTGTACGGAGAGATGGCAATAAAAACCGGCAAAAAAGCAATATACTAGCGGAAAGCATAAGCGCATATGGCAAGGCGGAGTATCTTTTTACGGTTGCGAAGGGGAACTTTGTGCCAGCTCCGAAGGTTGACTCGGCGGCCATACTTATAAGTGAAATCTCAAATGCTCGTTTCAAAAAATCAGGAGTGAGCGAGAGAAGGTTTTTTGAGGTTATGAAGGCGGGATTTTCTCATAAAAGAAAGAAAGTTATCAGTAATCTAAAGGAATATTTTGGAAAAGATCAATTGGAAAATATCTTTCTTAGTGAAGAAATAAATTTAGATGCCCGGGCAGAAGAAATAAGCACAGAGACCTGGTTCGCGATTGCGAAGAAACTCAAATAGTTCTATGAAAAAGGGGATTAAATAAGGATAAAAGACTTTGATCGGAAAGTTTGCAGTGATATAATATTATCAAGTTGAAAGCCCCGAGCAATAAAATTCTCATACTGAGTGCTGTTTGTTTATCCATCATTGCCAGTATGGGTGCATACAAAATTGGCGAGGCTCGTAAAACCATAAATGAATCTAGTCAGAAGAACGCTGCGGTATATGTCGACATACAGAAAACAAATCCTGAGACCGCGGCATTGCAAGAAGCATTGAGTAAAATACAGTTAGAGGCGACACTCAACCCAAAAGAGGATACCGGGAATCCATTCGATCCAAAAGCTGATGACACACTGACTGATACCTTAGCCAAGAATATTTTTATAACATACGCTCAAAGAGAAAGCGGTAAAAACACAGATGATGATGAGATCTTGGCAGGTAATATTATAGGGGGAATTGATACGTCAGCATTACCCCAGGCAACATTTAGTCTAAAGGATGTAATACTATTTGTTCCACAAACCACAGAAGATATCAAAAGATATGGTAATGAAGCTGGAGTTGTTATTAAACAATACTATTCACTAGTTGCCAGCCCAGCATATTCAGATGGAGATCTTCGAAAAATATCAATTATCCATAAAAGAATCGGGCAAGATCTGATCAAAGTCAGAGTACCAGCTGCATTGGCTCAATCACACCTCAATCTATCTAATGCATTTGTAATGTTTGGTGAATCACTACTACTAATTGCTCTCGAGGAACAAGGTGACCCGCTAAAAGCTTTGCTGTCAATAAGAACAGCAAAAGATTCGAGTGAAAGTATCCTCCGTTCCTCAGTAGAAATCAACACCTATCTGAACCAAAATGATATACTGTATTCTGAAAATGATGCTGGTTTGATTTGGCAAGGCTTGATAAGCGCAGAACAATGAACCTAAAAAAATTACCCTTAATATCCAAAAAGGCGCTCACCGGAATTTTGATGGCGAGCATCGTTTTTGTGAATATCCTTATCGTGCCTCGTATTGCTTTTGGTCAAACTCAATCTAGTGGATACGATGCACCATCAGGAGGTCAAATCAATGTTCCTGGTGTTACCAATTACGGAGTGCCTTTAAGTGGATACGATACCCCCTCTGGCGGAGAGATAAACGTACCTGGCATTACTGGACAAGGTAATACGAGCACACAGTCAGGATCTGGACCTGACGGTTCGCTATTTCCTGAAGGACTCCAGGGTACTACAGTACCTACAAACGATCCAATTGGATTCAGAAACGAAGCAAATGGGGGCTTTTCACACCTTGATCAAAACGGAGTGAGGCAATATGTCGGTGGATCTGGCAGTGCCCAGTCTAGTAGCTTAACTGGAGGTGGAACGGCGGGTCCTAGCACATCAATTAGCGCTGGAGGAACTATCGGAGGGGCACTACAATGCTCGGCAGCAGGTGTGCTAGGCCAGGTTTTAGCAACTTCAATCAGGAGTGCTATAACCAATCTCATAGGTAGCACGATCAAGAATGCAGCCCTTGGAGTACTAGGACTCGGTCCAGTCCCTGTCGATGTCAAAGGTAGTGTTGCTGATCATATTGTCGGTGATACTCAGGCCAGAAGTGGATCATTCACGTGGGGTAGCATATTTACAGGTGTCAGCTGGGACTCAATCGCATGGTGTATCGTTAACTCAATGATTGAACAGATTGCAAACTCAACGATTGCTTGGGCAAATTCAGGTTTCAATGGAAGCCCAGCCTTCATCCAAAACCCCGAGAGATTCTTTAGCGATATAGCTGATCAAACTGCCGGCTCGATCATCAAGGATATCGCATATGGAGGAACTGGTATTAATGTATGTCAGCCATTTAGAGTGAATATCGCAATTGGTCTAGCCCAAAACTATCAAGGTCAGCAGACGCCTCTACGAGGGTTGAGTTGTAGACTTTCTGATATTACATCTCAGAAATTCTTTGGCGGAGTGACAACGAGCGTAGGGGGAAGTAGGGTATCTACCGCACAGAGACCAGGTAATATAACTTGGGATGACTGGATACAGGTTTCTCAAAGAGACCAAAACAATCCATATGGAGCAAGTATTATGGCTAATCAGCTTTTCTACTCTGGAATAAGCCAAAGACAAAATACGGTACAATTCGAAGTAGGTATGAACAATGGTTGGTTGAATTTCAAAAAGTGTAAGGATCCAAAAAATCCTAAGACTTGCGATATTGTCACACCTGGTCGATTAATTGAGTCACAACTAAATAGCACTCTTGATCAGAGCAAGAATAGATTGGTCATGGCGCAAAAGTTTGATCAGATGGTGACGGCGATTGTGAACAATCTGATAAAGGTCGCGTTGAATCAAGTGTTGGGGCAATAATATATATGACGAAAAAATTCTCTTTACTTAGGAAAATATCAATCGGTCTCATAGGTATCTTTGCTGTTTTTGTAGTATTTGGAATACCCAAAATATCTTGGGCGGCGTTAGCAGTGTCAGATGTCGGAGGGGAGGCAACGGAGTACAGTGGTTGGGATAGTGAGGATAATGAGCCATATACACTCACTGGAGATCCTACACTTTATGAGTGGTTGAGTGAATCCACTTACTCAGGTCAGAGAAAAAACCCAAACAATGAAAACCCTTCCGATGTTGCGTCGAGGGTACACAGTGATTTATACAGATTAATGGAGAAAGCTCGAACTACGTATAATGAGGCTTATACAAATGCCAAAATTCGAACACAATCTGAGGGGGCTGAGTGGAATGGTTATATCGATGAGTGGAGAATTGATGTAGCTGATTGGAATAAAAAATATGTCATCGCGTACACTGAAGCAGCTATCGAACTTTACACATATCAAAAAGAAATTCTCGACAAGTATGGTTTCGCGGGTGATGACGCATCTGCTTCCGAAATAATCGAAAGATTGAATAAGAACCGACAAATACTTGCCTCGATTAAATCATATGAAGCTACACATGGTGGAAGTATCCAAGGATACTTTTTGGATCAGGCAATTCTTAATGATGACGTAATTGCAAGAGACTCTACAGGAAACGTGGTGAGTACCATTAGTGATTCTGGAGACATATTTTGTTGGAAAGGATTAACACCACCACAAATTGATGTCCAAGGCTGCATCGCGCTCGGACTATACTACGGACTCCTGAAACCGAGCTCATGGGTGCTATGGGCGTCTGGAGTAGCGTTCAATTATTCTATTGACCTCACACTTAACTTTGGTAAATACATCAGGGACGAAGGACTAGGTACATCAGGAAGTGGTGCCATCTACCTAGGCTGGTCAGCGATCCGAGACCTCATCAATGTCGGATTTATTTTCATATTGTTATACGCGGCCATAACCACAATAGTTGGTATTGATGGGTATGGGGTAAAGCAAACAATCATCAGAGTTGTAATTGCTGCGCTACTACTCAACTTCAGTCTCTTTTTCACAAAGGCTTTAATTGATATGTCTAATTTGATCGCTTTGCAATTTTATACCAGAGTCTTGTCTGCTGCAGATCAAGCGACTTATGGCGCAGATTTCTCTGGACCAAAACAAGAGGCTGCATGGGACCAAGGACTATCTATTGGATTCGTTAATGCCTTAGGTCTCAAATCAATATGGAGTGGAAACATTAGAAGTACCAATTCAGCTGGAGCAGGGGAAGCCAATAGTGCTTTTGGTAGTATTAGCGCCGGCCAACTAATCATCATCTGTCTCGGTGGGTCTGCTTTTATCCTGGTCACAGCCTTCACATTATTCATGGCCACACTCAGGTTCGTCTACAGATCAATCGTATTCATCTTCCTTATGATTTTGTCACCAATAGGATTCGTAGGTAATGCCATACCACCACTACAAGGTGCCGCAAAAAAATGGCAAGGACGCCTCAAGAACAATCTAATATTTGCGCCGGCATACATGGCTATATTCTATGTAGTGTCAATCATCGTATTTGGACAGGGTATAGGACCAGATCAAACTGGTGCGAACTCAGGAACAGGTCTGACTGGATTTGGTGCTTTGTTCCAAGGTAATGTATCTAGCACTGGATTGCTCTTCTGGTTCATTATGATCATTGGATTAATGCTCGGTACGCAGATGGCTGCAGATATGTCTGCAGATAAAATGGAAATGGCTGATAGCTTTAAGAAAAAGGCGAAAGGGTGGGCAGCTAGTGCAGCCGCCATGCCAACTCGAAGAGTACTTGGGGGTACCGCTGATGCACTTATAAAGAATACCGCTGTCAAGGCTGTACTTGCTAGAGTTCCTGGTGGTGGGGTAGTTATGTCAGGATTAGACAAAGTTAGGACATCGAAAATGTTTGGCGCCGCATCATATAAAGATAATATGAAGGCTGCGCAGAAGACGACAGAGGACAGAGCTAAGCTATTCAAAGAGGGAAGGGATCTTACTCAATACAAGAACGAAACGGACAAGGATTTTGACGCTCGAAAAAAAGCAGTCAAGAGACGGGCTACCAATGCAGCATCTTCCTATCTTGGTATGGGAGGACCTTTGGGATTAGTTGGCAAAGGTGAGGTGAAGAAGGGGGATCTAGATGAATCAGGTAAAAGGAGCAGGTTGGTTCAGGCGACCAGATATATACCAATCATTGGATCTTCTTTAGATAAAATTAGACGTAAAAATCAAGCAGCTCGAAGGACAGTGTTCGAGGGTGATAGAGATGAAAAAGACAAAGCATTAAAATCAGAGATTGAAGCTAAACTTGCAGCTGCTATGAGTGATTTGGAGGTATATTCCTCATCTGTTGCTTATAAAAACGAGACAGCTGCAATTCAGGCAAGGGTTGACGCAGCTAAAAATCAAGTTAAGAACAGTGTAACTCCTGCCGACTTGACTCTTCATAATGCAACCCTTCGAAGAGAAATGAGAGCACTCAATGCTCACACAAAGGAAGCTAAGGCACTCGAAAAGCAAATTAGGGAGTTTAAGGATAAAATTAGTCAGATCGATTCCCGAAAAAAAGATAGTAAATAATATTTATGGTGTATTATATACGCTAGCACAAAACAACGTATGAATTCAGATATAAACACTAATCCATATCCAAAAAAAATAATTGACCTCAGTGAGGCTGATGATCAATCTTTGTTGTGGTTATCTGATCTTGAAGCCGACAAAGAATTAATAGAGGTGCTTTCTCCATATAGGTTTTCGGAAAATAAAATTTTCTTGATTAGAGATGAAATCCTGCAGGTTGGATTAGGTAATGTATCTATCGATGAATTCATGGAGCATATAAATAACTTGATCTTTGAGATAGATGATGAAGAAAAAACAACCCTCCTTCAGTCTCTAGTTCTATATATATTGGCTCATATTAGCCCTCAGGTGCTAGAGAGACCAGAAAATGTTGAATTTTATAACTTAAAAGCCGAGGACACCACTTCTCCGTCTCAACAAAAACCCTCAGCATCATCTGTGTTAAACAAATTGGATATACCTAATCAAAATGACGAGATTGAACATCGAGACAATATTTTGCTAAATATAGAAAACCCCACCCCAACGATCAAAAAACCCGACTTTATCTTACCTAATACCAAACCTAAAACAGCTGATGTTCTAAAAAACCTATCATCCACCCCAATTCCAGCCGCAACATCAATTCCAGCAACCGTACCAACCGCTTTCCCGCCAGATCTTGATCTTGATATCGACACCACAACAATCATTGATCCATTCAAAGTACAGGCCACCACTCAAACACCACCCCCAATCATCACCCAGATCGATTCAAAACTTAGCGACATCACCGGATCAGCCACAAAGGAAAGCTTCAAGATAATGCCATTGTCTGAGACTATAAAGAACCTGGCTGCGAATCAGACAGCTAATCAAGGTGGTAGCACAGCATCAACTATCAAAAAATCTGATCCATATAGAGAACCAATCCAATAGCATAATTAGCATCTGACATAGCATGCTGTATAATGCCTGAGTATGAATACTCTCGAACAAGCAAGTGAACGGTTTGCTAAATTACCTTCTGATTTCCAGGTCGTTATTAGGAATTTTGATTACGATAAAAGACTGCACGATATTCATAAAAAATTCAAGCTACACATAGATCAGAGTTTTGCTTTGGAAAAAACAGTAGGGGATGTGATATTCGGTGATATTCATTCCACTGAGATGAGTGAAATTTTACACCATTCTCTCCACACAACCAAAGAACAGGCAGATGAAATTTCGATGGAAATTAATGATAAAATCCTTTTACCAATTCGAGAAGCAATTAAATCTCAGCAACAAATAAGCAAAAAACCCGGAGAATCTTTGGATGATTAGACACATCACACACTCCACAACAATTGAACCCTTGTGGTAGAATATATTCATTGTGAGATACCAAGTACCTCAATTTATTGAAGTGGAAGACAAAATTTTTGGCCCTTTCACGTTCAGACAGTTCGCATACTTACTCGGAGGAGCTGGAATATGCTTTCTTTGCTATAAATTACTTCCATTTGTTGTTGGATTACCTATCATGATCGGGGCCGCTGGAGTATCGGCTGCCTTGGCATTTTATAAGGTCAATAATCGACCACTTATCAATACACTTGAGGCGGCTTTCAAGTTTTTTCTTACCCATCGTCTTTATATTTGGAAAAAAAGAGATAAATATCCAACCAAAATCGCTGCTGATGAAATTCTGAATACCAACCATTCAAATACTGGCATGATGGGAATAAATGGTCTCCGTGTTCCCAAAGTATCTGATAGCAAGTTAAAAGATCTAGCATGGAGCCTTGATATCAATGAGACTATTTTTTCTAAAGACGCAAAAAAACTTGCTACTAGAGAATCATTTGGCCTCAAGGAATAAAAAGTTAGTGCGAGGATAGAAATGTGCAGAAGGGATAAAAATATTTTGTGATATAATTTATCGACATGGCCACAAAAACCAGCGATCAGGCAAAAGCGACGCAAGAATTCGTTCCTATCAAAGAGATACGCGATGGCGTAGCTATATTGCGCGACGGTGGAATGCGCGCCGTTCTTCTCGCTTCATCCATCAACTTCGCCCTCAAATCTGCAGATGAGCAACGATCAGTATTGTTTCAATTCCAGAACTTCCTAAATTCCCTAAATTTCTCTGTCCAAATCTATTCTCAATCTCGAAGACTTGATATACGGCCCTACATAGCCCTATTAGAGGAGAGACTCAAAGATCAGGTGGGGGATTTGATGAAGATGCAAACTCGCGAGTACATAGAATTCGTCCGCAGCTTCACAGAATCAACCAATATTATGACCAAAAGCTTCTTTATTGTTGTTCCATATTCGCAAATATCTTTGCCAACAAAGAGTGCGGCGGTTCTCTTTTCAAAAAAATCAAAGGAAGATAAGAAACTGGAAGCTGATAGTGACTTCGAAGAGAAGCGTAGCCAGTTACAGCAGCGAGTAGAGGTGGTAGAGCAGGGACTAGTTCGGTGCGGTGTGCGTGTAGCCTCGCTTGGTACGGAGGAATTGATAGAGCTGTTCTACAAGATCTTCAATCCAGGCGACGTGGATAAACCGATACAGCTTTTCTAATATATACTATAAACATATTATGGGACTACTAGATTTTTTAGGAGGGAAAAAACCAAAAACAAGCACGTCTTTGCCCACACAGACACGTGGTGACCAAAAAATCACTTCTATTTTGCCCCAAGAAATCTATCAGGCTGGTGTATTGGAGCTCCAGGATGTTATTGCTCCTTCAGCGCTCAAAATCACCCCTAGGGCCCTGAACCTCGGCGACAAGATTGTCCGAACCTTCTTTGTAATCTCATATCCGAGATTCTTGTCTGAGAGTTGGTTTTCTCCGGTTATCAACCTCGACAAGATCTTCGATGTATCCATTTTCATCCATCCTATAGATACAGCATCTGTATTGCGGACATTTCAGAAAAAAGTAGCCGAGGTGCAAAGTCAGATCCACCTTCGAGAGGAAAAAGGGCTCGTCCGCGATCCGATGCTAGACACGGCATACCAAGATCTAGAGGCATTGCGAGATCAACTCCAACAAGCTCAGGAAAAAATCTTCGATGTAGGGCTCTATATATCGATCTATGGGGATTCTGAGCAAGAATTGGACAAGATCGAGTCTGAAATCAAATCCATGCTCGAATCGAGCCTTGTATACCTCAAACCCGCTCTTTTTCAACAAGAACAAGGTTTCAAGAGTGTATTGCCGATCGCAGAAGACCAACTCCAGGTTCATTCCAAGCTCAATTCTTCGCCACTTTCGAGCGTCTTTCCTTTTATCTCATTTGACCTTACATCCGACAAAGGTATCCTTTATGGTATAAATCGCCATAATTCTAGCCTTATTTTATTTGACCGTTTCAGCCTCGAAAACTATAACTCAGTAACCTTCGCCAAGGCTGGATCCGGAAAATCATATGCCACAAAACTAGAAATTCTAAGAACCTTGATGTTCGATACAGATGTGATCGTCCTTGACCCGGAGCGAGAATATGAATATATGGCCGAAGCGACCGGTGGGCGATACTTCAATATATCCTTGACCTCTGAGCACCATATCAACCCGTTCGACCTACCAATCGCAAGAGAAGATGAATCAGGTGCCGATATATTGCGTTCCAATATTGTGAACCTTGTTGGATTGTTTCGAATTATGCTTGGTGGCCTGACACCTGAGGAGGACTCTATTATCGACCGAGCAATCACAGAGACATATGCCCTGAAGGACATTACACCGGAGTCAAATTTTGCAGAAGTGGAGCCACCCCTCATGTCTGACTTCGAATTGGTACTAGCAGGAATGGATGGAGGGGAATCTCTTGTGGCACGATTGACGAAATATACCAAAGGTACTTGGGCTGGCTTTATTAATAGGCCTACAAATATTGATATAAATAAAAAATTCGTCGTATTCTCACTCCTAAACATGGAAGATGAATTGAAGCCGGTCGCTATGTACATCGTCATGAACTTCATCTGGAATACCGTCCGTAAGACTTTGAAGAAGCGACTACTTGTTATAGACGAGGCATGGTGGATGATGAAAAGTGAAGATACAGCTTCATTCCTATATGGATTAGCAAAAAGAGGCCGAAAATATTATCTCGGACTGTCGACAATCACCCAAGATGTTGAAGATTTCCTCCGTTCTCCATATGGATTACCAATTATCACTAACTCTTCCATCCAAGTTCTCCTAAAACAGTCACCATCCTCAATAGACGTCGTTCAGAAGACATTTAACCTAACAGATGAGGAAAAATACCTCCTTCTAGAATCTGACGTTGGAGAAGGCATTTTCTTCGCAGGATTGAAGCATGTTGCGATCAAGATCATCGCATCGTATACAGAAGATCAAATCATCACATCGAATCCTTCCCAAGTTCTGGCTATCAAAAAAGCCAAAGAGGACCTAAAATCTCGTGGCCTAGCTGGTGACGTGATGAGTGTTGGTGAGGAAGTTAGAGCAGAGGCAGAGAGAAATACCCATAAGAACGAGCGTGAACATGGAGAGAACCATGAATCAAAGGCACCGCAAGATCAACGAAATCCTTATGCTCCGACATATAAAGAGGAGATCACTCCAATTCAGGACAAAAACTTCAATTCTTTATTGAATCAGTAATATGGCACAAGAAGAAAATATACAAGAGGAGGAACAGGGTACTGGTCGCATCATTAGAAGCCCGAGGTTCAAACGTATGGATAATACATCTTCAGATGAAGTAGATGAAGTGGCCAGGAAACCCAAACGTACAGGTGTATTGAGTGGCACGGTGAGTACCACCGTCTTCATCATATGCCTAACTATAGCCATATTTGGTGATTTGGCTGGAGGGTTATTCAACCTTTTATTACCAGGCCTAGGTGGTCTAGTTTCAACGATAATAATAACCCCTATAGGTGCTGTGAATACTTTTGCATTGAATTGGGGTTCAGGGAGAAAAATAACAGGCAAATCTCTGGGTATTATAATCGGATGTGTAGCAATCGAATGTATACCAATACTTAATGCCCTACCTGGATTGACAGCATCGGTAATCCTGACAAAAATATCACATAAAGCAGATGATTTTACTAAAAATTACTGATCGAGGTTGATTGAAGTTAGAAATGATATACTGGATTCATAAATCATGAGAAAAAGTCCATCCAAGAAAAAATCTTTTCTCTTAGCACTCAACGCTGCGCTAATATTTGCTCTTGCTTTTATGGTGGGTGGCCAGTTCGCCAAAGCACAAAATTCTGACTCACAACTTATTTTTGATTATGAAGATTCAGCAGATTCGCCGACAGGATCTTCGAGGACCTTGGCTGCTATCGATCCACAGGCCACTAATTATCTGAATGGGTCAGGTGCTGGACAAAGTGCTCCAGCAACCGCCCTTTATCCTGAATTCAAAGATCAACTCACAGCAACAATCAACCCTGAAATTCCTCAACCTGGCCAGGAGGTTACAATAACACTCGAAGTTTATAGTTTCGACATCAATTCGGCCATGATCACATGGAGAGTAGATGGAAGACAAGTTGAAAAGGCTATAGGTATGAAGAAGTTTAAATTCAATGCAAAGCAAGCAGGCCAGAATACTACTGTTACAGCAATCGTCGAGCCTACCGATCGACCAGCAATCACTAAAACATTCACTTTTGCCACTGGGGAAGTGGACTTACTTTGGCAAAGCGATGTGTACGTTCACCCTTTTTATAAAGGAAAATCTATGTATACACCAGAAGCAACTCTCACATTCGTAGCCATGCCTCGAACTTCTAATGGAATAATTAATCCGAAAGAGGTTATTTTCAATTGGAGAGTAAATTATAATAATGATGCAGAGAATTCTGGTTTCGGAAAAAATTCATACACATATGAAGGTCCAATAATATTACGTCCAGTTGAGGTAACAGTTGAGGCTAAAGAAGCTAGGGGTTCTAGAGGGGTTGCAACTACTGATATAGTTGTCGAGAACCAGAATGCCTTTGCATTATTCTATGAAAATCACCCATTGTATGGAGTGCTTTTTAATAGGGCGCTAAGGGGTACTGTTTTGCTAACCAAAAATGAATTTGGTCTTTCTGCATATCCATATTTTCAAAGTATTGTTAGTAAAAACTCTGGGCCTGAATATTCTTGGGATATTGACGCATCTGGTGTCTCAATTCCACAAAATCAAAATACCATTACTTTAAGAAAAAACAGTGGTGAGGAGGGTAGGAGTACTGTACAACTTTTAGTAACTAATCCAAATAAAATACTTCAATCCACTCAAACCGGACTTAATATTGAATTTGACACCAGTCGAAACCTCACAGACATATAATCGCTTGTGCTAGAATATATTTGCGCTTCTCTCTTATGATAAAAAACACATCAACTTTCCAAACAGTAGGAAAAACTATTTGTGTATTTCTTTTAGGATTTTTCCTTCTTGGGATCACCTTATCCCCCACAATAACCCTTGCCCAAAACTCCAATACCCCCGCTACTGGTACTCTATTGCCTCCTCCTACAAACACAACAGGTCCCGCAACTCTCCCTGTAAATGCAGGAGGTGGCGCAAATGCAGGTGTCACAGTTCTAAGTGGGGCAGCAAGTACAGCAACAGTTAGGCCATCCACGGATAAGTATGGACCTTCATGTTCCGGAACTACATGTAAGTTTATATTTCTAGCACCACTTCCTTTGGAGGGTATATCAGGTACTGGGGAGTTTAATCTTGGAGGAGAGGGTGCAACAACATATGTTAAAGGGCTTTATATATTCGGAGTGGCAATTGCTGCTGGCCTTGCGGTTATTATGATCGTCATTGGAGGAATCGAGATGTCTACAGTAGATGCTATGTCCGGAAAAATTGATGGTGGAGGTCGAAAAAAAATAAATGCAGCTCTATCCGGACTAGCCCTGGCCCTTTTATCATATCTAATACTTTCAACAATCAACGTAAATCTCCTAAGTAGCAACTTTGTGCCAGGACAAATAACTAATATTGACACGGGAATTGGACAAGGTGATGGGGGAAACATAGTAGTCATACCTGGCCCATCAGGAAACTCTAATCCGACAGGTAACTTATACGACCAAAATAATCCTAACTATGCTGGCACTGGACCAATAGCACAGCGATTTCCAAATGCTGAGTGGGAAACTCATGCCCGACAACTCATCACCCAATCCAACCTTCCAAACACTAGACCCTCTGATATTGCCAGTTTTTTCCCTGACGGTCAGCCTAGTGTGGATAATTGGATGAAACTACTTACTGCAATGATTACCAAAGAATCAGGATTTAGACCAGGTTTGACTTATACAGAAAGTTTTAATGATAGTAGTGGTAATAGGGTTATTTCTACTGGCCTATTACAACTATCCCAAGAATCAGCAAGGGGTTATGGTTTTTCAGGTATTACAACTGAGGCTTTAAAGGATCCTTTTAAGAATCTTGAGGTTGGTATTCATATCCTTAGTCATTGGGTGACCAGAGATGGTTGTATTGCATGTGGGACACAAAGTGGTGGGGGAAGGTATTGGTCAGTATTAAGACCATCTGGAAAATTAAGTGAGGTGAAATCAATGACTAACTCGATGTAAGCGTGTTAGAATAAAACCAATACATGAAGCGCTCTACGATAGTTGTTATCATCGTCATTGTCCTTAGCGTCGCCGTCGGCGGAGTATTGGGATTTTATTTCTATCTAAATAGCAAAAATACGCAGTTAGAAACATTTGGAAGGGAAGTTGTAACCAACCCAAATTTTGGATCTGCACAATTAGATACTTCTGTAACCGTACCTGGAAATTCCAGCTCTACCCAACCAGATCAAACTCCAGTTATCCAACCTGTAGCCACAACTACACCTGTACAAATACCTTCACTCCGCCAAATTTATCCTTTACCAGTAGCAGGAATGAGTTTTTTTACAAAAGACATCTATGCCACCTCCTCTGCTATTACTGAAGATGTAGTTGTTGCAAATGGAACCACCACTGCCACATCTACCAGAATCATAAGACCACAACAAACTAGACTAGTGGGACGAATCGATATTATGCATTTCATGGATCGTGCCACCGGACATATATACGAGACCTCATCGTCTACTTTAGACCTTATCAAGGTATCAAACACCACCATAACTAAAATTCATGAGGCTTTTCTTACCACCAAAGAAAATGTGCTTATACGAGACTTGATTGATGATTCAGATATAATTAGAACCAGGTTTGGTGCATTAAGATTACTCACTGCCACATCTAGTAATCCAACTATGGTGCTAAAAGATCTACCACTCAACATTACCCAAACAGTGATTTCTCCTAATAAATCCAGGGTCTTTTATGCGCAGAAGTTTGGACCAACTGGAGTTATTTCAAACATAGATGGCAAAAGCACAGTGACAGTGTTTGAGTCCCCTTACAAAGAATGGCTACTGCAATGGCCTACTGAAAGAACAGTTGTTATTACCACTAAACCATCTGCTTTTGCTGATGGATTTGCATACAAAATAGATGTGAATAGCAAAGCTATGCAAAAAGTACTAGGTGGTTATAAAGGTTTGATGACCTTAATGTCGCCAGACGGTACGAGGGTAGCATTTAGCGCTTCGGAGGGAAGTTCACCAAATTTATATTCATTTGATGTACAAACCAGAGAAGTATCAAACTTGTACTTCAGAACTATGCCTGAAAAATGTATTTGGTCTATCCGAGAAAAAGATATATTATTCTGCGCTGTTCCAGAGGATCTAGCAATTGGAGATTACCCAGATGTTTGGTATCAAGGACGTATATTCTTTAATGACTCTCTATGGAAAATAAATGCCAGAACTGGTGAAACTAGGTTACTCGCCAACCTTAATGCCCTTTCTGGACAGTCTATTGATGTTATCAACCCAGTATTAAGCCCATCAGAGGATTATATGATGTTTAGTAATAAAGCAGATCTCAGTCTATGGGGATTGAGACTGGTAGAGCCAGCTATTGCAACTACAACCCCATCTACAGCAACGAGTACTAGTGCTAGATAAAAGGTGAGTAGGGAATCAATAATGATTTAAAACATTAACCTAACTCTTCTTGATTGTTTTTTTGAAGTGTAATTCCTGTGCGATAGTAAATGCTGTGCTTACAATCCAATATACTGACAATGCCGCAGTAAATCCAAGTGAGGCGATAAACACTATAACTGGCATAACAAACCTCATCTGAGTATTCATACTACGAGCAAGGTCATCCTTGAAATTTGGTTTTGCACCTGGCTCTCTTTTCTTCATAGCAGGTAGTGATATTCTGATTTGTATGAACTGCAGGATTCCCGCAATAGCACCGAGTACAATACTCCTTTCACTTGTATTGAAAATGAAAAAAGCTTGATTAATAAAATCAGGTGCTTGAACAAATGAATACAACAGTGTCATGTCTACTGTTGCTAAGGCATTCTTTGAAAACATAATTGCCAACGAGATAAAAATCGGTAGTTGGATAATTACAAGTAGAAGAGTAGAAAATGGATTTAATTGATTTTTTCTGTAAATCTCTAGTGTTTTTTGGGCAAGAACCTGCCTGTCACCCTTATATTTTTCATTTATCTCCTTGAGCTCAGGTTCAAGAAGTTTTACTTTCATCTGAGTAATAACTGCTTTCTTTGAGATGGGGAACAGTACAATCTTGACTATAAGGGTGAGAACAACGATAGCTAGGACAAGGTGGTGTCCAGGGATCAAATCTGTTATATAAACAAGAGCGTTGTATAGTGGGGTGTAAAAAGTTGCTTTGAACATTTTTGTTAATTATTTTTTGTCTGACAATTTATTTAGAAGCTGTATTTGAATCAATTTTTGAATTTCATTCGGTTTCATCTTCAAAATTCCCTCTCTCGCTTCAATTCGGAGGAGTGGTAACTGATGAAGTGTATCATGTTTTAATTTTTTAACAGATAATCTATAAGCCTCTTTAATTTTACGTTTTACCAAGTTTCTCAAAACAGCAGACTTGAATATTTTTTTATTTATTAATAAAACCAAACCTTTAGGTTGTTTGGAATCTGTTGAACTATTATCAGTAAGGAAAGGTCTTAAAAACACAATTCCAGGTTGTGGAATTGTGTTTTTTCCTTCCTTGGGTAGGGTAGACATATATATGTCATTCAATTAGTTTAAATGGCTATAAATAAGGCTATTTCCAGAAATCTGGTCAATATCCCTTAGACAACCCTCTTTTTTGATACAGATAGCTTTTTTCGCCCTTTTCTTCGTCGAGCTTGTAAAACCCGCTTACCTCCATGGGTTTTTGTTCTGGAAAGAAAACCATGTTTCTTTGCCCTCTTCCTTTTGCTTGGTTGATATGTGACTGACATGCAGGAGATATTACATTAAACCACACAATTATACAAGTTGTACGACCTCAAAAAACCCAAATCAGCTATACAGGCCACAAGATTTTAAATCTGACACATTCTCAACATGAATTTTCTGTTTATTCAAGTACTACAAAAAATATTGAGGGGTATAATGTTCTGCAATATGGATACGAAACAATTATGGGATGCTGTTTTGGTTCAGATGGAGATGACTGCTTCTATAGCAAATTACAAGACATGGTTTAGAGATACTTTCATTTCAAAAATAGATAACAACACTGTTTACCTTGCTGTCCCTAATGTATTCGCCAAAGAATGGTTATCAAAGCAATACCACAAGGTAATGTTACAGTCCCTACGTGATAGGATTGAGGATATTAGGGCTTTGGAATATGTAATATCTCACACCAAACCTAAAAAGGAGGATATAAAGCCTATAGAGAGCTCTAATTCGAAAGAATTACCAATGCAAAACCTCTTTATAAATCCAGAGGACAACCTTAATCCTCGATACACCTTTGAAACCTTTATTGTTGGCCCTTTTAACGAGCTTGCTTATGCCGCTTCCCAGGCAATCATTAAAAAACCAGTGGCCTATAACCCTTTGTTTATCTATGGAAATACCGGCTTAGGAAAAACACACCTTATGCAGGCGGTTGGTAACTACCTAAAATCCCATAAGGACAAGAAGGTTCACTATGTCACATCTGAAAAATTCTCTATCGACTATGTAAACTCTGTGCAAGCTAATAGAGTAAACCATTTCAAAGAAAAATATCGCAAATACGATGTCCTTATCATGGATGATATTCAGATGCTTTCTACCAAAGAAAAGACTCAGGAGGAGATATTTCACCTATTTAACTCTTTATACGACAATAATAAGCAGATTATCTTCTCTTCTGATGTTCACCCTAATTACCTACCTAACCTAGAGGATAGGCTCAAATCTCGCTTCCTTGCTGGTATGATCGTAGATGTATCTGCTGTTGATATAGAGTCAAAAATGGCTATTTTACAAGCAAAAGCCAAACAGAACAGCTTTGAGTTAAGTCATGAGGTGTGTTTACACCTTGCTTCTGGGGTTGAAGGTAGTATAAGAGAGCTAGAAGGTGTCCTAAATAGTATTATTTGCCAAACCCAACTTAAGGGTAAAGAGCTTACTTTAGCTGAAATCAAAGCTACAACCAAAAACTCAACAAAACCCCATAAAACCGTGTCCGTTAAGGATGTGGTTAAAGCAGTTGCAGCCTTTTATAACATAGAGGAAGATAGTATATACGACAAAACACGCCGTCAGGAGGTAGTAAAACCACGCCAAATCACTATGTATATCCTAAGAGAGGACTTCAATGTGTCGTTTCCTTCTATTGGCCAAAAATTAGGTGGGAGGGACCATACAACAGTTATCCACTCATGCGATAAGATCAAAAATGAGCTAAAGAACAATTCTGAGCTACATGGGGAAATAGGACAGATTAGAGCCCTAATTTAGGGCTAGATTGTCCTATATATCCACACCTGTTGATAACTATGTGGATAACGTGTGGGGATCATTATAAAAATTGTGGATAGATATGGGTAAAACCTAGGGATTGTCTTTAATATCTTGTTGGGTATTAACCCAGAACCTAAAGTCTTTTATTAATATAAATTTAATCCCCATATGAATACACAACAGGTTTGGGATTGTTTTTGACAAAAAACGGCTTAAAATAAGATTACTATTGATATATCCACTTTTCCACAACCCGTATTACATATAAGAGATTTATTTTTATAAAAAGTAAAGATTGCTATTTCCACCCTTAATGTATACTTACCCCTATGAAGATCGAATGTCTCAGAGAGAAGCTTGCAGAGGCTGTTTCTAGGACCGAGAAGGTTTCTAGTAAAAATGCCACACTCCCAGTTTTAAAATGTTTGTTATTTAATGCCGATAAAGGAAACCTTGAAATTAGGGCTACAAACCTTGATGTGGGTATAGAGTACACTTTTCCTGTAAAAGTTGAGCAGGGTGGCACCACGGCTGTTTTAGGGGGTGTTTTGTCTAGTTTCCTTAATAATTTAGGTAATAGTAAAACTGTTAAAATTGAGACTGATGGTGACGGAAGTGTCAAAGTTTCATCCGAGAAAACCACAACTACTATTAAAACCCTTAATTTCGAGGATTTTCCAGGTTTACCACATGTAGAAAACCCTATTGTTTTTGAAATAGATACCGAGGATTTTGTAGAAGGGCTTAAGGCGGTTTGGTATAGCTCAGCAACCACTAGTATCAAACCAGAACTTTCAAGTGTTCGTATCTACCAAGATAGTGGAGAATTGGTATTTGTGGCAACAGATGGGTTTAGACTTGCGGAAAAGAAGATAAAAACAAAGTCTTTACCTGATTTCAACCATATCCTTATTCCTGTAAAGAATGTTGGGGAGATAATAAGACTTCTTGATGGGGTTAAAAGGGTTTCTACTATATCCATAGACCAAGGCCAAATAGAGATCGTAATAGATTCAATGCGGATAATTTCAAGAACAATAGACGGTAATTTCCCTGATTATAGGGCTATTTTACCAAAAGAATACATAACAGAAGCGAAAATAATTAAACAGGACCTATTACATACCCTAAAACTCAGTAATCTGTTCTCAGATAGTTTTAATCAAATCAGTTTTTCTGTATCAAAATCAGATAAAAATATAGAAATATCAAGTAAAAATAAAGATTTAGGTGAACATAGATCCACAGTAGATTCAGGGGTAATAGGTGATGATATTGCTGTTCAGTTTAATTTTAAATATCTAAACGACTGCTTATCTTCGATAAAGGGTGATAGTGTATTATTCTCATTTGCTGGAAAAGGGAAGCCGATTGTTGTTATGAGTGCTACAGATAAGAGTTTTTTGTACCTAATGATGCCAATGAACGGATAATATGTTCCAACTAAAAGATTTATTAGGTAAATTCAAAGAAGTAGAAGACCCAAAAGAAATAAGATTGATGATGTGTTCTGTTTTAAATAATGAACTAGGTGCAGATTTGGTGAAAGAGAATGATATTGATTTTAAAAATAATATAGTATGGATAAGGTCAAATCCTGCTGTAAAACACAAAATATTAACCTCCAAAGCACGATACTTAGATTTACTAAGTAAGTTATTACCAAATCAAACAATCACAGACCTAAGGTAGTTTAGTTTACTGAGAAAAAAGAAGTTGCCTCAGTGCTTTTTCCAAGGTTATCCATGGAAACTGCTTTTAATATGTTTTCATCTTGTATTCCAGATACCTGGGCAGGAATGAATGAAAAATTAAAAGGAGCAGATTGTGATGTTCCTATTAAGCTATCGTTTATAAAGTATTGAACCTGAACAGTGTTACCGGAGGCACCAACAACACCTATGATTGCCCTAGAATTTCGGTCTAATACAGCATTCCTAGAAGGGGTTATTATTTGGAAGTTGACCGGGTTTGCAGGGGTTCCTGTACCTGGGTTTGCAGGAAATCCAGGATTTGTAGTGGTGCTTATCTGTATTGGGAATCCACCCCTATATCCGGACATTCCAGCTTCCCAGTTTCTAAACAAAGGGTCATTTGATCCATTTCCAGGGGATTCACCTGTTATATCAAACCTATTTAACCAAAATAACTCAGAATGAACAGCTCCGTATTCTGTTTGCCAAACCCCTCTTAGGAATGGTTTAGTATTAGCCGGTATTGGGTCAGGTTCCTCAAAAGTCTCTGTTGGTAGTCTATCAAGAGCAAAATCCATAAAACTCTTCCACATTGGACCAATAATTCTAGCCGAAGCTTGTTGTGCCATTGGGGTGTTGTTATTATTACCCATCCATGCACTTACAGATATACTTGGTGTGTATCCAACCATCCAAGCGTCCCTAGAGCTATTTGTTGTACCTGACTTTATTCCAACCTCCCTAGTCCCAAAGTAATTTGATCCAAATATAGATGCCCGAGCATATCTATCCACTAATATGCTATTAATTTGTCTAGCCACCTGATCATCCAAAACCTGTTTTGGATCAGGTTTATACTCCTCAATTACATCCCCCGTCAGTTTTTCAACTTTCAAGATACCTACAACATCATGACGAATACCATCCTGAGCAAACACCCCATAAGCACTAGCCATATCCAAAGGAGAAACTTCTGCACCTCCGAGAGCCAATGATAGACCGTATTGACTAGCCCCACTAAGCTCGGTAATACCCATATCCTGCGCAGTTTTCAAGGTATCTTCTACTCCAGCCAAATACAATGCTTTTACAGCAGGTACGTTTCTAGATTGTGCTAGGGCGCTTCTAACACTCATAAGGCCCTTGTAACCACCCTCATAGTTCTCAGGGCTATAACACTTCGCATTTCCACTAATTGGTTGTCCCCCAGGAGTACAAGAAGAATTGAATTCTGTGGGTACATCAAACAAAGGCGTATCAGGTGTTAAGCCTTTTTTGAAGGCTGTAGCATACACAAAAGGCTTGAAAGCGGATCCTGGTTGTCTCCTTGCGGTTGCAACATTAAAGTTTCCTTCAATTTCCTTGTCAAAGTAATCTCTAGATCCAACCATCATAAGGATTTGGCCTGTTTTTGGATCAATAGCAACCATAGCCCCGTTTGTTGCCTTATATGTTTTTACACCAGTTTTGAGGACATAATCTTTGACTATTTCCTCAGCCTTCTGCTGTAGGTCATAATCAATGGTAGAGGTTATTTTTAAACCACCCTCTTCCAATAACGCTGTTCCATACTGTTCCTCTAGGTATTCTCTGATATACATCACAAAATGAGGGGCTTTGATGTTAGATATTGATCGAGGTTGGAATACAACCTCTTCAGCATAGGCTTTATCGAACTCTTCCTTGGTAATAAGCTTGTATTCAAGCATTTTTTCTAATACAAGGTTCTTTCTATCAATTAATCTTTGTTTATTTTTACCATAAGGAGAAAGTACGGTCGGTGACTGTGGAAGGGCTGCTAGATAAGCAGCTTCTGCAAGGGTAACCTCACTTGATTTTTTGGCAAAATATAGACGACTAGCCTCCTCAATACCATATACATTGCCACCATACGGGCTTTCGTTAAGATATAAATTCAAAATAGTGTCCTTATCCGCAGTTTTTTCTAGCTTAATGGCTAAAATCCACTCCTTAATTTTTCTAGAAATACTCTTTTCTTTAGTCAAAAGAGAGTTTTTTACAACCTGTTGTGTGATAGTAGAGCCTCCCTGGCTGAAGCTGAGGCTGGTTATATTGGCTATAACCGCTCGTATAACCGAAGTGGGTCTTATTCCTTTATGGTCGTAAAAGTTAACATCTTCTATTGCAATAGTGGCTTTCTTGATGTTGGGAGAAATTTGGTCAAAAGGAACCACAGTACGACGTATTTTTTGGCTCAAATCATATAATAGAATCGATCCTGTCCGATCATAAATCTTGGCTGATTGCCCAAGGAGCCTGGCGTCGAATGAATCAAGGTCTGGGGTTTTCAGGCTAGCGGCCCAAAGTAGTATAAATGTAGTGAAGATTATAAAAGCAATGGCTACTACTAATACAGTGTCTCTAATGAATCGAAACCTAGTTTGCTTGTTTTTGAGTCGATTTTTAAGGTTTTGGACAAATTTTCCTACTTTGTCGACCCATGAGGTGTTATTTCGCATATTATTCGTGAATTCATTCAAGCATATCAAAATAGCCTAATATATGCTATATTTTTTCACATGAAAGACCTAGTTTCAGAGCTGATGAGTCGGAGTGTAGAGGAAATTTTCCCTTCAAAAGAGTTTTTACAAAAACAAATTAATGAGAAAAAGAGACTAAGGGTTTATGCTGGTATAGATCCAACAGGGGATTCTCTGCATATAGGACATGCAATCGTCCTAAAGAAACTCAAGGAATTCCAAGATATGGGTCATGAGACCATTATGCTTATTGGAGATTTCACAGCAATGATAGGAGATCCAACAGATAAGACAGCGGTTCGCAAAAAACTATCAGAAAAAGAAATCAAATCTAATTTGAAGGCTTATAAAAAACAAGCAGAAAAAATCGTCAGGTTTAATGGTAAAAATGCCACAAAGATAGTATTCAATTCAAAGTGGCTTAGAAAACTCAATATGAAAGATGTTTTGGAACTCACATCCCTCATGACTGTTGATCAGATGATGAAAAGAGATATGTTTGCGAAGCGTGTGGAGGAGAATAAACCTGTATTCATACATGAGTTTATGTACCCATTACTCCAAGGTTACGATAGTGTGGTTTTAGATGTGGATGTAGAAATTGGAGGTAATGATCAGATGTTTAATATGTTGGTTGGAAGGGATTTCTTAAAAAAATTGAAAAATAAAGAAAAGATTGCGATTACTATGAAGCTTCTGACTGATTCCTCTGGAAAAAAGATGGGTAAAACAGAAGGGAATATGGTTTCATTGTCGAATTCCCCAACTGATATGTATGGAAAAATTATGAGCTGGACGGATGGGATGATCGCACCTGGATTCGAATTATGCACGTTCATTTCAGACATTGAACTAGAAAAAGTCAAATCTGAATTAAATAATGTGGAAACTAATCCAAAAAACATCAAAGCTCGGCTAGCGTTTGAAATCGTCAAAATATATCACGGAGAAGACAAAGCAAATGAAGCAGCTGATTATTTTTCAAAAGCATTTTCAAACAAGGAAATACCTGAAAATATTGAGGTTTTAAAGGTTAAAAAAGGGACAAAATTGAGTACTATTCTCATCGAACATAAAATCCTCTCTTCTGTGGGAGAATTCAAAAGGCTTGTGAGTGAAAAGGCTATAAAGATTGACGGTACTAAGGAGATTGATGATTTCAATCAAGTTGTCGATGTAGATATGGTACTAAAAGTAGGTAAGAAAAAATTTGTTTCTTTCAAAGTTGAATAAAATGGCACCCAATAATTCAATACGTGTAATTTCTGTTGATCCTGGTTATGACAGATTAGGGCTCGCTATTATCGAGAAAAAACCCGGTGACAAAGAGAGGTTATTGTTTTCTGATTGTTGCCAAACTTCCCCTAATGATGATTTTGTTATTCGGTTATATCAAGTTATATCCTTTTTTAAAAAGAAAATAGCGGAGTATCATCCTGATTTTTTTGCAATTGAAACATTGTTTTTTTCATCAAACCAAAAAACAGCAATGCGTGTAGCAGAGGTAAGGGGTGCATTGTTATTTGCAGCAAAAGAGGCGGGTATCCAGATAATGGAAATAAATCCAATGAAGATCAAATTGGCGGTTACTGGTGATGGAAAAAGTGATAAATCACAAGTGATTAAAATGATTAGATTAATAACAGGTTTATCAAAAAAAGCTCGTGATGATGAGTACGATGCTATTGCTACAGGGATAGCTTTTCATGCTCTATATAGACCAACATTGATGTCTAAATAGGACTTATGCACAACTAAGTTAAAAATGTGGTGGTTGCGTAATTTTGTGGGTATGTTACATATATTCCCATAAACCTTTTTTACAAGAATTAAGAAAAAAATAATACATGACCGACGATTCAAATGATATTGCGATACCAATCAGCTCTGATGATGAGATTGAAGAGTCTGCTGATGGTATAGCTGAGCCTGCCCTAGATGATCTCCCAGCATCTTTGATAACTGGGGATGATGGGGAGCCATTAGAAGAGGTGGATGATGATGTTGCAATACTCGCGGAAAGTTTTTCAACAGATGAGGATCCGGAGGCTGAGGATCCAGATGCATATCTCTATAAAGCTCCAACAGTCTCTTTTTCTGATTCTGCGGAGGAGGACATCGTCGCTGATTGGCCAGAGGAGGAATAATATAAATTATTGAAAGCGACCATAAATCCATAGAAAGGAAATATACCCTTGTTCTTATGGTTTAACTAGTTTTTGATCTGGGGTTCAATACCTAAATGTTTGTATCCTGAATCTGAAATAACCCTCCCTCTAGGGGTTCTTTCTATGAACCCAAGTTGGATTAGGTATGGCTCATTAAACTCTTCAATTGTGCCCTGGTCCTCAGAGAGGGCGGCTGCTATCGTGTTTAGTCCCACAGGACCACCATTGTACTTCTCGGCAATTATCCTAAGTATTTGGATATCTGATTGTGATAGGCCATGATCATCAATGCCGATTAGATTTAAGGCGTCCTCAGCTATTTTTTTGGTTAATGGCGACTTATGTACTTGCGCATAGTCTCGGGCACGTTTTAATAGATAGTTTGCTGTACGTGGTGTTTTTCGGCTTCTGACAGCAATCTCTGAGAGAGATGAATCCTCAGTTTCAATCGAATGTTTGAGGTTGAGGAGGGTTGATGAACGTCTTATTATTTTTTCAATTTGTTCATTGGTATAAAACTCCAATCGAAATACACCGCCACCAAACCTTGATCGGAGAGGGGAGGATATCATCGCTATTCTAGTAGTTGCAGCAATTAGCGTAAATGGAGGCAGTTCTAGTTGGATTGTTCGTGCTGAAGGTCCTTTGCCTATAATAATATCGATATGACCCGATTCCATCGCTGGGTATAAGACCTCTTCTACCGTTTTGTTGAGGCGGTGTATCTCGTCTATGAATAAAATATCACCAGGAGAAAGGTTGGTAAGTATTGAGGCTAAATCACCAACTCGTTCAATTGCTGGCCCTGATGTGGTTTTTATTTGAGCCCCAATTTCATTAGCAATTAAGAGTGCTAAGGTGGTTTTACCTAAACCCGGTGGACCATAAAATAAAATATGTTCTGGTGATGCAGATCTCTCCTTAGCGGCTTGTAATAAAATTTTCAAATTGTCCTTTATCTGATCTTGTCCTATATAGTCTGCGAATGTTTGCGGCCTCAACGCCTGATCAAGGACAGTGTCTAGTCCAGATTTTTCAATCTCTATAATCTCATCAGAAGAATTGTCCGATACGGAATTAGCCTTATTTATAGCCTCATTATTTGTCTCATAAGTAATATCCGCATCTGATCCCGTCGATGGTTCAAACTCCTTTTTTGGTGGTAATGGGTCAGTCATACTTGACATAAAAAATGATGTGTGCTAATCTGTTATCAGACGTCGCTCGCGCTACCGTAATGGAGAGAGTGGCTAATTTTTTCCCCATTTTTTTCTGTAAACGGCAACTTAAATCTCTAAGCGATAAGACCCTCCCAGGTTTTTTTCGGTCTCACTTATAGGACATCCTGGTGCAATAGCTTTACGCTTTTGTTCCTGGGGTTATCCTTGAAGAGTGATTGGGCTTTTGATCTTTGTATCAAAAGCATTGCTTAGAGATTTAAACTGCTGTTTCTCAAAAATTCTACCTGCACTAAGGCAAACAATACGCCCGGTGATGTACTAAGTCAATTGACATGTACACAACATGGTAGGGTTATTTTTTTATTCTGTTTGTGGTTGGGTATCTACGGAATCAAGAGCAATATCAATAACACGCTCAAGTTCCTCAAATGTTGTGATACCTCGTAAAACTTTGAAGACCCCATCTTGTTTCATATTAGGTATACCTTGTGGTAATGCTGCTTCACGTATTTCTCGCTCACTTGGGTTTTCGCGGATGATTTGCTCGATGGATTTGTCAGATAAAATAGCTTCATAGACTCCAATTCTACCCTTGAAACCAGTATGATTGCAGTTATCACAACCAACCGCCTCATAAACCTCTGTTGGTATATTTTGGAATTCTTTAAGCTCCCCAGCATCTGGTACATATTTTTTCATACTTTCAAAAACCTCAGTAACTAGAGATTTTCTTGATTCTGGGATAGGTACCTTCTTTCTACATACCGTACAAAGTTGTCTCACTAGACGCTGTGCAATGGCAACACGGATGGCTGATGTGAGGACTTTTGGATCAACACCAAGATCAACAAGACGGGTATATGTACCTGCTGCATTGTTGGTGTGTAGGGTTGAATAGACCATATGTCCTGTCAAAGACGCCTGTATGGCAGTATTAGCTGTCTCACCATCTCGGATTTCTCCCACCATGATGATGTCTGGATCCTGGCGCATAGCCGCCTTGAGACCGGAATCAAAAGTGTAACCTTTTTGATCATCAATTTGTGTTTGGACGATTCCTGATAGGTGATATTCGATCGGGTCCTCAATGGTTATAACCTTAAAATCTGGGCTTTGTGTATATTTGAGAAATGCATAAAGGGTAGTGGTTTTTCCAGATCCTGTAGGCCCTGTGGTGAGAATTAGTCCGTTTGGCCTACTAATCTCTACTTTTAGGATAGAAAGCAGCTTATCTCCTATTCCCAACTCCTCAAGCTTTGTAGAAATAGCCTTTGGGTTCAAAACTCGCATTACAATTGACTCTCCATAATTTCCAGGAATAGTAGAAGTACGTATCTCGATATCGCTGGTATAGATACGGACAGTGAATCTCCCATCCTGGGCTGACTCTTTGATATTTAACTTGAGGCCAGAAAGCAGTTTTATTCTAGCTAGAATAAGCTTAAAAGTATCAAGATTGAATTGCATTGCCTCTATCAAGACACCGTCCAATCGGTATCGTAATCTAGCAAAATTTTCCTCAGGTTCGATGTGTATATCTGAAGCTGATGAGGAAAGTGCTCCGGCCATGATGATGGATAAAAGGCGGGATATCATATGACTCTTTTTTTCCGCCAATGCCTCCTTGGCTAAAGCGGAAATTTCTGGTAGTTTGGTCGATTTTTCGAGTAGGGTCTCGATTTCAAGGCTCGAAATGTCCAATGACCCCTCTTCGGTCTTGAAGGCAAATGAAAGATCTTTGTATCTGTCCCAAGCTTTGCTGATACTTTGGTTGGACGCCATATATAATGTTACCTCATATCCTTTTTCCTCTAAATCTTTGACTATCGCTTTAACCAAGGGATCTTCAGGTGAACGAACTGCAACTGAGATCTTTTTTCCAATTATATTGTATACAGCCACATGATTAGCCCTCGCAACATCTTCTGTAACTAGACGTAAACCATCTGTGTTTATGGGAATGCGTGTCAAATCAATGTACTGGAGACCATACTTTTCAGCCAGAATCTGTACAGATTTTTCCTCTTCTTCTAATAGTAAGGTACGGAGCCTTTGATTCTGTTTATCTTCATCAAAATGAATTGTCATAGGGTTTGTTAGGAATATTTTAACATAAAAAGGAAAACCAAGACTGCTTTAAAAAACAAGATTTTGAAAAAGTTATGACTTAATTGACTTTTAACAATACGTATGCTATAGTATCTACAGAATATATTGAGATTTTGTCCTATTAAGGAAGGGAAAACACTAGAAAAACCCCTCTTTTCTTTCACCTAAGAAAAGCCGAATCTTGATATTCGAAGAAAATGAAAACGATCTTTAGATTGGCGTTGATAACGCTACTGCTTGGACTCACAGCCTGCACTCGATATGTGTATACTGATTCACAGGCGCAAGCCCAGGTGGTGTATATGCAAAGGCAAGCCCCGGCTTACACAGAAAGCCACAGCTGGGTAAACGGGAGAATGGTCTGTGACACAGGCGCGATGAGCTGGAGTGGCCATTGGCCGAGCAGTTATAACCATGCTCCAACCCACCGGTATCACTACCAACCACAACGGTACAGGTACGTGCCTACATATCAGCACAATCCGTATTGTGGAACGAGCTATGGACTTAGTTATCCATATGTCCAACCGCTCCCACCAGTAATGCGGTATCAATACTTCCAGGACCCTTCTGGAGGACGCAATCCCAATTGGCGGAATCACTAACCCCCCCATCCAAATCCCGCTCCCATGTAATCACCCTAAAAAGGTGACCATGGGGCGGGTTTTTGCTATGATCGCCTTATCAAAGAATTCATTTTAAAAAATCAAAAAGATATAGACTCACTCGCGGATACGGTTATCGAGATGGCTATTGAAATTGGAAAAAAACAAGAACAACCCATCCTAATAACCCTTCAAGGAGAACTAGGGGCTGGCAAAACCACTTTTACAAAATCTCTTGCCAAAAAACTACTAATATCTGAATCAATCACAAGTCCTACTTTTGTCATATTGAAGAAATACCCAATTCCAAAAGGATCATTTTTCCAAAACCTAATACACATAGACGCATATAGACTAGAAAATGGCGCTGAACTAGAAAAAATCGGCTTTAAAGCCCTTTTCAATAATATAACGGAGAAAAACATAATATGCATAGAATGGCCTGAGATAGTCGATAATGTTTTGCCGAAAAATAGGATAGCGATCAAATTTGAACATCTATATACTGACCAAAACCATACTGATAATTCAGAAATACGAAAGGTTACGATAGAACAGAAAGTATGAGAAAATAGGCCCATGGCTAAAACTCAGCACCGTAAAACATTAGTGCTTCTAGACTCCCATGCCATCATCCATAGGGCATACCACGCACTTCCTGATTTTGCCTCCTCCAAAGGTGTTCCAACTGGAGCTTTATATGGCTTAACAACCATGTTGATTGGGATCATTGAGAAATTTAAGCCTGAATATATCGTGGCTTGCTATGATTTGCCGGAACCGACATATCGTCACATTGCATACAAGGAATATAAGGCGGGCAGAAAAAAGACTGATGATAATCTGGTTCTACAACTCGATAGCTCCCGCAAGATTTTTGAAGCTTTTGGAATTCCAATTTATGAACTCGCAGGATTCGAGGCGGATGATATGTTGGGTACTATAGTGCAGCAAGTTGCGCATGATGGCAAAAAATTCGACCCAGAAGGTGATCAAGTCAGGGTAGTCATAGCTTCAGGTGATATGGATACTATGCAGTTGGTAACTGGTGATGATGTTGTTGTTTATACATTGAAAAAAGGAATAAAAGACATTGTCATTTATGATGAACTCGCCGTTATTGAGAGATTCGGTTTTAAACCAGAGTTTCTGACTGATTATAAAGGTCTGCGAGGAGATCCATCAGACAATATTATTGGTATTAAAGGTATTGGAGAAAAAACAGCTTCTACATTAATACAAACATTTGGAACT
>JACCDV011269074.1_pt1 | contig 30519 bp, 32 predicted proteins | sample 7446131 | NCBI WGS metagenome assembly JACCDV01 (sample SAMN15323448, study PRJNA562643) | freshwater metagenome | isolation source: river surface water | place: USA:Blue River Watershed | collected 2017-08-17 | reverse complement strand
AGAGCTTTAACCACGCCAAGTTCGAGCAGGCCATCGGTCGCAGGGTGCAATTTGTTCAGGACAACCACTCAAAGTCCGGCAAGAACGTCCTAAGGGGCCTGCACTATCAGACCCAGCAGCCACAGGGCAAGCTGGTGCGCGTGACGCAGGGTGAAGTGTTCGATGTGGCGGTGGATATCCGCCCCAAATCACCAACCTACGGCATGTGGTTAGGTGAAATACTATCTGCAGACAATAAGAAGCAGCTCTGGATCCCCGAGGGTCTCGCGCATGGATTCCTGGTGCTCTCAGACACCGCAGAGTTCTTGTACAAGACCACCGACTACTACGCCCCAGCGTTTGAGCAGTGCATCGCCTGGGACGATCCTAGCCTAGCTATTCAGTGGCCGCTGGAGGGTGCTCCCAAGCTATCAATCAAGGACCAGCAGGGCCTCCCATTTAATCCCCTAAAATAATCATTGTGATAACGATTTGTGATGGTTTATACTGAGCGTTCAAATTCGAACAGGTTGTTGAAAGAATCGACTTAAGATGGACGCCATGACCCGCCAAAAGCAGCTGCAAGAGGACACCCACTTCAGGGTCCTGAGCCTGCTCGAGCAGAACCCGGACATGAGTCAGCGCGACCTGGCGAAGGCGCTCGGCGTGAGCTTAGGGGGTCTGAACTACTCGCTCAAGGCGCTGATGGAGCGTGGCATGGTGAAGGCGCAGAACTTCTCCAAGAGCGAACGCAAGCTGGCCTATGCTTACGTGTTAACGCCGCAGGGCCTGGCCGAGAAGACCAAGCTCACGGCACGCTTCTTAAAACGCAAGATGGAGGAGTACGACGCCCTGAAGGCCGAGATCGACTCGCTGCAGCACGCCTTGAACGGTAAGCGTCAAACTTCCCTGATGTTTGATAACGAGCATTAGCGTGCACTATTATTTAAACATAGTGAATATTAAGGCTATATTTGTAAGGTACTCCCTAAATGAAACTAGATAAATCTACGATTGCCATTATTGGTTTGGGTTATGTTGGTCTGCCACTCGCTGTTGAGTTTGGTAAAACTAGACCTGTCATTGGCTTCGATATTAATCAAAAACGAATTGCAGAGTTAGAGGGTGGTGAAGACCACACGCTCGAAGTGACCCCTGAAGAACTTACGCATGCCAGGCAGTTAAGTTACACCGCCGATATCAGCCAACTCAAGGCTGCCCAAGTCTTTATAGTGACAGTCCCAACCCCTATCGATAGCGCAAATCGCCCCGACTTAACTCCCTTAGTAAAAGCCAGTGAAACCGTTGGTAAATCTCTCAAGAAGGGAGATGTGGTGATCTATGAATCAACCGTCTATCCTGGTTGCACTGAAGAGGTTTGCGTTCCAACCTTAGAGAAACATTCTGGACTCAAGTTTAATGTAGATTTTTACTGCGGTTATAGCCCTGAGCGGATTAACCCAGGTGACAAGGTCAACACACTCACAAAAATTAAAAAAATCACCAGCGGTTCCACCCCTGAGGTTGCTGATGCGGTTGATGAACTTTATGCCTCAATTATTACAGCAGGCACCCACAAGGCAGCCAACATTAAGGTAGCTGAGGCTGCAAAGGTGATCGAGAATACTCAGCGCGATCTAAACATCGCCCTCGTGAATGAGCTTTCTGTGCTCTTTAATCGTCTTGATATCGATACGATTGAGGTATTGGAGGCGGCGGGCACTAAGTGGAATTTCTTACCGTTTAGGCCAGGGATGGTCGGTGGGCACTGTATTGGAGTTGATCCTTATTACCTGACTCACAAGGCTGAGGAAGTAGGTTATCACCCACAAATTATTGCCGCAGGTCGTCGTATGAATGACAACATGGCTCGATATGCTGCAAGAAATGTGATTAAGTTGATGTTGAAAAATGGGATAGATGTTGCAAGAAGTAAAGTGGGTGTCATGGGCATTACATTTAAAGAAGACTGTCCGGACATTCGTAATAGTAAGGTGGTTGATCTAATTAGAGAGTTTGAAGCTTGGGGTGTGAGTGTTGTCGTTGCTGATCCATATGCTGATGCTGATGAGGTGATGCATGAGTACGGTGTTAAATTAGGTACCATGGATGATCTAGACAAGGTTGATGCTTTGGTTGTTGCTGTTGGGCATAAGGCATACCGAAACATGAGGTTGGCTGGCCTTAAGAAGATGCTTGGTTCAGACAAGCCAGTGCTTGGTGACCTTAAAGCTTTATATGATAGGCACGAAGCTGAAAGGCTTGGCTTGACTGTTTTTAGATTCTAAAAATAAGCGATTAAATAGGAACTTATATGTATCACTTCTCACCACCAATTACTAACAGAAAAATTCGATTTGCATTAGTCGGTTGCGGCCGCATAGCGCAAAACCACTTTGCTTCAATTAAGCATCACGAAGCGCGTGCTGAGTTGGTCGGTGTTTGTGATATTGATTCTGAAGCACTTGATGCTGCAGTTGAAACGACTGGTGCGAAACCGTACAACACACTTAGCGAGATGTTGGCCAAATGTGATGCCGATGCATTTATTTTAACCACACCTTCTGGTCTGCACCCAGACCAAGCAATTGAAATTGCTAAGGCTGGTAAACACGTTATTACAGAAAAGCCTATGGCTACGCGTTGGGAAGATGGTAAGCGCATGGTGAAGGCTTGTGATGATGCTGGTGTGCGTTTGTTTGTAGTGAAGCAAAATCGCCGCAATGCGACACTTCAGTTGCTTAAAAAGGCCATTGAGAAGAAACGATTTGGCAAGATTTACATGGTCAATCTAAATGTCTTTTGGACGCGTCCACAATCCTACTATGACCAAGGTGGATGGAGAGGTCGTTGGGAATATGACGGCGGCGCATTTATGAACCAAGCAAGTCACTATGTTGATTTGGTTGATTGGTTAATTGGACCTCTTGAAAGCTTGCAGGCCTATACAGCAACGCTTGGTCGTGATATTGAAGCTGAAGATACCGGTGTGATCAGCCTCAGGTGGAGGAGTGGTGCGCTAGGCTCTATGAATGTGACGATGTTGACGTATCCAAAAAATCTTGAGGGAAGTATCACGATTCTTGGCGAAAAGGGAACCGTTAAGATTGGCGGTATGGCCGTTAATGAGGTTCAGCACTGGGAGTTTGAGGATGCTGATCCAGATGACGCCAAGGTTAAAGAGGCGAGCTATGAGACAACCTCAGTCTATGGCTTTGGGCATCCGCTTTACTATGACAATGTAATTAATGTGTTGCGTGGTGATGCCGAGCCTGAGACGGATGGTCGTGAGGGCCTGAAGTCATTAGAAGTGATTATCGCAACTTATCTATCTGCGCGTGACGGCAAACGTGTTGCATTGCCATTGGATTATTAGTGATGACCATCACTGTTCATTCCAGCGCAATTGTTGATGAAGGTGCCAAAATCGGCGATGGAAGTCGTGTTTGGCACTTTGCGCACGTTTGCGGTGGGGCTAGGATTGGTGAGAAGTGCTCCTTGGGGCAGAATGTATTTGTTGGTAACGATGTCGTGATTGGAAACAACGTTAAGATTCAGAACAATGTCTCTGTGTACGACGCTGTCATCATCGAGGATGACGTGTTTTGTGGGCCCAGCATGGTCTTTACTAATGTCTACAATCCAAGATCTGCTGTTAGTCGTAAGGATGAGTACCGCAAGACATTAATTAAGAAGGGTGCAACGCTTGGTGCTAATTCAACAATCGTTTGCGGCAGCACTGTAGGAGAGTATGCCTTTGTGGGTGCTGGAGCCGTTATTAATAAGGATGTGCCTGACTTTGCGCTAATGGTTGGCGTGCCAGCAAAACAAATTGGATGGATGAGTCGTTTTGGTGAGCGTCTAGAGCTTCCGCTTAAGGGGAACGCAGAGGCCTTTTGTCCAAATACCAAAGAAAAGTATGTGTTAAAAGATGGTAAGTGCTTCTTAATAACAAATTGATAAAAGAATAAATATGGAATTTATTGATCTTAAAACCCAATATCAAACGCTTCGTGAAAGTATTAACGGTCGCATTCAGAAAGTGCTCGATCACGGTCAATACATCATGGGGCCAGAGGTTAAGGAGCTTGAAGATCGTTTATCAGCCTATACGGGTGCAAAGCACTGTATTACCGTCGCATCTGGCACGGAAGCACTATTAATTTCATTGATGGCAATTGGCATTAAGCCGGGCGATGAAGTGATTACAACCCCGTTCTCATTTATAGCGACTGCTGAGGTAATTGTGCTACTTGGTGCCAAGCCTGTCTTTGTGGATATCGAGTCAGATACCTGCAATATTAATGCTGCACTTATTGAAGCAAAAATTACGGATAAGACTAAAGCAATCATGCCCGTGTCACTTTATGGTCAGCCAGCCGACATGTACGAGATTAATGCGATTGCTGAAAAGCATGGCTTGGTAGTGATTGAAGATGCTGCTCAGAGTTTTGGGGCAACTTACAAAGGCAAAAAGAGTTGCAATCTATCAACGATTGGCTGCACCAGTTTCTTTCCAAGCAAGCCACTAGGTTGTTATGGCGACGGCGGTGCAATTTTCACAAGTGATGATGCTCTTGCTCAGGCGATGCGTGAGATTCGTGTTCATGGCCAATCAAAACGTTATGTGCACACAAGGGTAGGTGTAGGAGGGCGTATGGACACATTGCAATGTGCCATTGTGCTTGCAAAATTAGAGCGTTTTGATTGGGAAGTAGAACAGCGAATAAAAATTGGCGCTCGATATAATGAGCTTTTGGATGGTAAAGCCAAGGTTGTATCTCAACGCCCTGATAGGACAAGTGTGTTCGCGCAGTACACAATTTTTGTTGACGACCGAGAAGCTGTTCAAGCGAAATTGAAGCAATCTGAAATACCCACAGCAGTTCATTATCCTGTGCCGATGCACATCCAGCCAGCCTATTCACATTTTTGCTGCCCTGAATGTTGTCCTGAATCAGTAAGGGCAGCTGAAAGAGTCATGAGCTTGCCTATGTATCCAGATATGAAGCTGGTCGACCAAATTCAAATTGTTAATTTAATTGAAATTTAGGAATGACTTTATGAAGGCAGTTATACTTGCAGGTGGTTTGGGCACAAGAATTTCTGAGGAAACACATCTTAAGCCAAAGCCAATGATTGAAATTGGTGGGAGGCCCATCCTTTGGCACCTCATGAAGATTTATTCTTCGCATGGTATTAATGACTTTGTAATCTGTTGTGGTTACAAGGGCTACGTGATCAAAGAATACTTTGCTAATTACTTCTTACACATGTCAGATGTGACTTTTGACATGAAAAATAACAAAATGGAAGTGCATCAAGGTAATGCTGAGCCATGGAAAGTGACCCTTGTAGACACTGGTGAAGATACCCTGACTGGCGGCAGATTGAAACGTGTTAAAGAGTACCTTAAAGACGAAGAAGCATTTTGTTTTACCTATGGAGATGGTTTGGCTGACGTGAATATCACTGAGTTACTTAAGTTTCATAAAAACCAAGGTATGTTAGCAACTGTTACTGCCGTTCAGCCACCGGGTCGATATGGTGCGCTAGACATTCAAAACCATCAAGTTTCCCAATTTATTGAAAAACCAAAGGGCGATGGAGGCTGGATTAATGGTGGCTTTTTCGTCTTGTCACCTAAATGTATTGATTATATTGATAACGACCAATCAAGCTGGGAAGGTCAGCCCTTAATGACCATTGCCAAACAAGGTGAATTGGCTGCATACCAACACGCTGGATTCTGGCAACCAATGGACACTTTAAGAGAGAAAAACCTGCTTGAGGAATTATGGGCTTCTGGAAGCGCGCCATGGAAAGCTTGGTAATGAATCAATCCTTTTGGAAAGATAAGCAAGTCCTTTTAACTGGTCACACCGGTTTTAAAGGTGGCTGGTTGTCACTTTGGTTGCAGTCTATGGGTGCTAAAGTACATGGCTACGCATTAACACCATCAACAAACCCTAATTTTTTTACCTCAGTAAATGTAGCTGAGGGCATGGCAAGCCAAACCATTGCTGACATTCGTGATGCACAAAAGATTAAAGATGTTATGGAACAAATAAAGCCAGAAATCATTTTTCATATGGCAGCGCAGCCGCTCGTTAGGTACTCATATGCAGAGCCAGTAGAAACCTATGCCGTAAACGTTATGGGAACTGTGAATTTGTTAGAGGCGGCTCGTCATTCACCTTCTGTAAAAGCGATTGTAAATGTCACCACTGATAAATGTTATGAAAATCGTGAGTGGCTATGGGCATATCGTGAAGATGAAGCACTTGGTGGCTATGATCCTTATTCAAGTAGCAAAGCCTGTTCAGAAATTGTCACGGCAGCTTATAGACAGTCATTTTTAGCTGAAAAAGGCATCGGAGTTGCTACGGCAAGGGCAGGTAACGTGATTGGTGGAGGAGACTGGTCGGAAGATAGATTAATTCCAGATTTTTTTAGAGCCGTTGAAAATAAACAAACGTTAATCATCAGATCGCCAAATGCAATTCGCCCTTGGCAGCATGTCCTAGAGCCTCTATCTGGATACTTGATTCTTGCTCAAAAATTGCACTCTGATCCAGAGAAATATGCTTCCGGATGGAATTTTGGCCCATCTGATGATGCAGCAAATACTGTGTCATGGATATTGAACACCATGGCTGAAAAAATCCCAAATGCAAAATGGGAAGTTGATCACAATCCTCAGTTACATGAAGCTAGCTTATTAAAGCTAGATAGCAGTAAAGCTAAAAACTTATTGGGTTGGCAACCTCGCTGGACTTTGGATGAATCGCTTAACAAAATTGTGGAATGGCAGAATCAATTTAATACAGGGGCTAATCTAAAAGCGTTTAGTCATGCGCAAATTGCCAGTTATATCGGAGCAGCTCCTTGAGGTTTGATATTATTGAAACGCCTATCGCTGACCTTAAAATTATTCAGCGTAAACCAATATCTGATGATAGAGGTTTTTTGAGTCGTTTCTATTGCCAAGAAGAATTTAAGTTAATGGGGGTTCATAAAACTATTAACCAAATCAACCAAACGCTAACAAAAAAAATAGGCGCACTAAGGGGTTTGCATTATCAATTACCTCCTTTTGCTGAAACTAAATTAGTGAGCTGCGTTAAAGGTGAAATTTTTGATGTGGCTGTTGATTTAAGAAAAGATTCGCCTACTTATTTAAAATGGCATGCTGAAGTGTTAAGTGAAAAAAATCAGAAAAGTTTTTTAATTCCAGAAGGCTTTGCACATGGCTTTCAAACCCTCAGAAATGATTGTGAATTAATCTATTTACACACAGCCTCTTATTGCAGCGCGCATGAAAGAGGGCTGAACTACGCTGATCAAAAAATTAATATAAGCTGGCCACTTGATATTTCTGAAATTTCAGATAGAGACCAAACACACCCCATGATTGCAGATGATTTTGAAGGAATCGTTTTATGAAGTGTAGACATTGTGAAGCTGAATTAAGCTTGCCATTAATAGACTTAGGTAGCGCGCCACCATCCAATGCTTATTTAACTGAAAAAACCTTAAAAGTACCAGAAAAATGGTTCCCGTTAAAAGTATTGGTTTGTAAAGTATGCTGGCTTGTTCAAACCGAGGATTATGCAGGTGCTGAGGAATTATTTAATCAAGATTATGCCTACTTTAGCTCTGTATCAAGCTCATGGTTAAAGCATGCGGAGCAATATGTTGCTGAGATGGTCAGTCGTTTTGAACTTAACGCAAACTCACACGTGTTAGAAGTTGCTTCAAATGACGGTTATTTACTTCAATACGTTAAAGCCAAAGGCATCGCTTGTTTGGGTGTTGAGCCAACGGCAAGCACAGCAAAAGCCGCACGTGACAAAGGCATTGAGGTTGTAGAAGAGTTTTTTGGTGTTACGCTAGCTAATAAGCTTGTTGCACAAGGTAAGCAAGCTGATCTTACTGCTGCTAATAATGTATTAGCTCACGTTCCTGATATTAATGATTTTGTGTCAGGCTTTGAGGTTTTACTAAAGCCTAATGGTGTTGCTACTTTCGAATTTCCACACCTTATACAAATGATTAAACATACTCAGTTTGATACCATTTATCATGAGCACTTTTCATATTTATCGCTCACTGCGGTCAATCAAATATTTGAAAACAATGGGCTGCAAATTTTTGATGTTCAAGAGATACCAACTCACGGTGGAAGCTTACGTGTGTTTGCGCAACGAAAAAATATTGGCCAGCATAAAATAAATCAAGCTGTGAATGCCCTTTTAAAAACAGAACAAGATTTAGGCATCACATCAGTTGCCTATTACGATAACTTTCAACAACGTGCCGATAAGATTAAAAATGATTTAACCGCTTTTTTAATTAATGCAAAAAAAGAAAATAAAAAAGTGTTGGCTTATGGTGCAGCAGCAAAAGGCAATACTTTAATGAATTATGCTGGCATAAGGCCTGACCTATTACCGGCAGTTATTGATAGAAATACGGCTAAACAAAATAAATATATGCCAGGTAGCAGAATTCCAATTGTTGATGAAGCTTTCATTACTAAAGAAAAACCAGATTACGTATTAATATTGCCTTGGAACCTAAGAAATGAAGTCATGGAGCAACTTAGCTACATACGTCAATGGGATGGAAAGTTCGTTACTGCGGTGCCAATCTTGGATGTGATTTAGAATCAATGAGAGTTGCTGTTACAGGAGCAAGTGGTTTTATTGGCCAGCATGTGCTGAATGCTTTGTTGGAGCAACACGCAGAAGTGGTTGCTATTACGCGCGATCGAAGCAAGCTGTCGCATTTGGCACAAAAGGTAGAAATATTAGTATTAGATATTGACAATAATTCAGATGCTTATCAATTAATGGGCTCGCCAGATGTATTAATCCATTTGGCATGGGATGGATTGCCAAACTATAAATCCTTACATCATTTTGAAACTGAGTTGCCAAAACAATATCGCTTCTTAAAAAACATGGTTGAATCTGGATTGCAAACTTTATTTGTTAGTGGGACATGCTTTGAATACGGAATGCAGTCAGGGGCACTAGCATCTGATTTAGTTACTAATCCGACCAATCCTTATGGATTTGCTAAGGATGCATTAAGAAAACAGCTTCAATACCTTAAAGAGACCAGTCCATTCAAATTAATTTGGGCAAGATTGTTTTACATATATGGTCAAGGGCAGTCTCCTCAGTCTTTATATTCACAATTGGAGCAAGCTGTAATACGTGGCGATAAAACGTTTAATATGTCTGGTGGTGAACAGCTTAGAGATTATTTACCTGTGGAAATGGTAGCTAAACAGGTGGTAAAAAAAGCAATATCAGCAACAGACACAGGAATTTTCAATATATGTAGCGGAAAAGCAACCTCTGTTAGAAGTCTAGTTAATCTGTGGAAAAAAGAAAATAATTGGAATATAGATCTCAATTTGGGTTATTACCCTTATCCCGATTACGAACCTATGGAGTTTTGGGGAATTAAATGAACATTAACAAATGTTTTTATATAAGAAAGAGTTACAAATGAAAAATTTAACGAATGAGTTCAAAAAAGAGTGCTCACAAAGGGTTGCAAGTTACGCTAATAGTAAATTAGCAAAGGCTGCCAATGTTTTCATGCTTGAGAGTACGCAGCCTAAGTATTCATATAACTTTTGTTGGATGGATAGACCTATTATTCAATATCCGCAAGATATGGTCGCAATGCAGGAACTTATTTGGGAGGTTAAACCTGATTTAGTTATTGAAACAGGAATTGCTCATGGCGGTTCTTTAATCATGAATGCATCTTTTCTAGCAATGTTGGATTATTGTGAGGCCTTGGAAAGTGGCGAGTTACTTGACCCGCGATACCCCAAAAGAAAAGTATTGGGTATTGATATAGATATCCGTGAACACAATCGCAAAGCTATTGAAGCGCACCCAATGTCTAATCGTATCGACATGATTCAAGGATCATCGATTGCTCCGGAAATCATTGCTAAAGTAAAAGAGTATGCTAAAAAATACAACCGAATATTAGTAAGTCTTGACTCAAATCACACACACGAACATGTCCTAGCAGAGCTAAATGCATATGCTTCATTAACATCTATAGATAGCTACTGCGTAGTGTTTGACACTATAGTAGAAGATTTGCCTGAGAAGTTTTATCCGGGCAGAACTTGGGGGCCTGGAGATAACCCAAAAAGTGCTGTTTGGGAATATCTAAAAACGCATCCTGAATTTGAAATTGATAAATCTATTCAAAATAAACTGCTCATTACAGTTGCGCCTGATGGCTATTTAAAGCGTGTTGGTTAATTTAATTAAATGCAAATTAAAAGAAACATAACAGCAAATGCATTGAGCCTGTTATGGGTTACATTGGTGGGGATTATTTTTGTCCCAGTTTATATAAATTATATTGGTATTGAGTCTTACGGTCTTATTGGTATATACGCTGTTTTACAAACTTGGTTATCGCTATTAGATATGGGTTTGTCTCCTGCAATTACAAGAGAAATGGCAAGGAAAACTAATGAGCCTAAGTATAAAAAATATCTTTTAGATTTATTAAGAAGCATAGAGGTCCTGCTTGCTGGTATTGCAATATTAATTGTTTTGCTGTTTTTTTTACTTTCTGATTGGCTTGCAACCGATTGGATAAATACAACCACTTTAGATTTTAAGACAGTTGCTACTTCTTTGATTTTGATGGGAGTGGTAATAGGATTAAGATTAATCGAAAATGTTTATAGAAGTTCTCTCATTGGACTTGAAAAACAAGTTTCACTAGGTTTGATTTTATCTGTAAACGCAACTATTCGCGCTGTCGGCGCGATTGTTGTTTTAGCATTTTTGTCCAACTCAATTGTTGCATACTTTTATTGGCAAGTAATTGCATCACTAATGTCATTATTATCATTGGGTATTTGGACCTATCGCTCATTATTATTTAAAGGAATATCGGGAAATTTTGAATTAAAAACATTGAAGTCCGTTTGGAAGTTTGGTGCTGGTCTTTCTATCATAACTCTACTCGGAATGGCGCTAAGTCAAGTTGACAAAGTTATTCTTTCTAAGATTCTTACTTTAAAAGAATTTAGTTACTATACTTTGGCATATTTAGTTGCATCAGGCGGTCGAATAGTTATTCAGCCAATATATCAGGCGGTATATCCAAAACTTACTGTGCTTGTTCAACAAAACAATCAAATTAATCTAGCCTTAACCTATCACAAAAGCAATCAATTAAGTTCAGTGCTGCTGGGGTCTTCGGGAATCTTTATCGCGATATTTGCAGATTTGATATTAACCTTTTGGACACAAAATCAAGAGTTAAGTGAACATGTTGCACCAGTTCTTAGATTGTTAGTTTGTGGCATGGTACTTAATGGAATGATGAATGGTCCTTATTACCTCCAATTAGCATCAGGTTGGACAAGCTTATTTGTAAAAATTAACGTGCTGCTTTTAATATTTTTCGTGCCAGTAATTTATTTTTTTACCATCAATTATGGAATCAAAGGGGCAGCAATGGCTTGGTTAATATTGAATATCATCTATTTGGTTATTGTAGCCAATTTTATGCATAAACAACTTTTGCCAAATGAAAAGTGGAAATGGTATGTCGATGATTTATTTAAACCTATGTTTTTACCAACTATTGTAGGATTGGTAATTTATGCCTTTATCCCTGTGAATCTTTCGTTAGCTTCACAATTTATATTAATGATTGTTTCAGGTTTTATAATTTTATTCTTATCTATAATTTCTGCACCTCTGGTGCGATGTGAATTTTATAAGATATATAAATCAATTAAGAGATAGTATGAAAAAACCTCTAGTTACTGTTGCAATTCCAACATTCCAAAGACCACAGCTTTTAAAACGTGCCTTGGATAGTCTGTTGGAGCAAGACTATGAAAACTTCGAAGTTCTTATTAGTGATAATGGTACAGAGGGTGATGCTGTTGAAAATATTATTTCAGAATATAAGAATAGATTTTCAAATCTAACCTTTTATAAGCAAAAGGAAAACATTGGAGCGTTTAAAAACTTCTTTTTTCTTTTAGATAGAGCTAAGGGCGACTACTTTATGTGGCTCGCGGATGATGACGAAATTAGCTTGGGCTATATTTCAAATCTATCCGAAATACTTACCAAAAATCCAGATTCCTCAGCGGTTTCAGCCAATTGGTTTTTGAAGAGAAATGAAAGTTCTGGATTAATGATGCCACGAAAAGAATATGGTGAAAATTTTTGGTTTTTTCGTGCAATTAAATTCATTTTAAATGGTAGTGATGATTTTTTTTATGGGATGCATAGGCGAACATTTTTAGTAAATGCAAGTTTTAATGGATATTGCTGGCCTAACAATAAACAGCTTATTAACTGGGCTTATGTTTTTTTACTAGATCAGGTTCTTGCAGGTAAGGTACTCGTGACAACTAATGAGAAAATTATATTTATTAATCATGATTATGGAGTTAAAAATTACACTCTACCAAAACAAAGTATTTTAAGCTTGTTGTGTAGAATATTACGTAGATTAAACGTATATAGTCTTTATTTTATTAAGATTCTTAAACAAAAAAGTTTGGTTTTTTCAATTCCAATTTTACTAGTGTTAATTTTTTCTGCATTGTCTGAACTGTTAATTTTTTTAAAAAGAAATCTGGTTCGTCGATTACTTAATTTTGTTGTTTTGTTAAAGAATAAAGTCGAAAAATTAATTTAGTTTCGATTGTTCTTTAAATTTGATTGGAACTAAATCAGATGATTACGATTGTAGATTATGGTATGGGTAACGTAGGCTCTGTTTTTAACATGCTTCGTAAGTTAAGAGCTAAGGTTCAAATAAGTAGTAACGAAAATGAGATTGCAATTTCAGATAAGTTGATTTTGCCTGGTGTTGGTCATTTTGATCGAGGGTTCGAGAATTTAAAATCATCAGGGCTTGTAGGTGTACTTTCTGAGCAGGTCTTAGTTAACAAGATACCTATTCTTGGTATTTGTTTAGGCATGCAGATGATGACAAGAGGCAGTGAGGAGGGTGCCCAGAATGGACTGGGATGGGTGGCTGCAGATACCATAAAATTTTCTTCAGATAATAATCTAAAGATTCCTCATATGGGATGGAATCAGGTTCGGTCATCGATTGGTGCAAAGCTATTTGAGTCTGCTCCAGAGGAGCCTGAACGCTTTTATTTTGTTCATAGCTATTATGTTCGAGCCGACAATCCAAAAGATGTAGCTGCGTACTGTCATTATGGGCAGGATTTTGTTGCTTCATTCGAGGTGGATAACATTATGGGGGTTCAATTTCATCCTGAAAAAAGCCATCTTTTTGGTATGAGACTATTTCAGAGGTTTGTTGATTTATGAGTGGTGTATTCAATCGCGTGATTCCTTGCTTATTGCTGGAGGATGGTGGATTGGTTAAAACCGAAAGATTCAAGCATCCAAAGTATGTAGGTGACCCAATTAATGCAATTCGTATATTTAACGATAAATATGTAGACGAATTATTTTTTCTGGACATTAGCGCTTCTCGACTTAATAAAGAGCCTGATTATGATTTGATTGCTCGCATCGCGGGTGAGTGCTTTATGCCTTTATGTTATGGAGGCGGCATTAAAACCCTAGAGCAAGCTCGTAAATTAGTTGCGATTGGTGTAGAGAAAATTTCAATTAATAGTATCGCAATACATGATCTTGAATTAATTAAGCAATTGGTTGCTGAATTGGGATCGCAGAGTGTAGTTGGTTCTATGGATATAAAGCGTAATCTTTGGGGTAAAGAGTATGTATATGATGCTAGTAAAAGCCAATTAACCAATTTGAGACCATTAGATCACGCTCAAAGTTTAGTAGATGCTGGTGTTGGTGAGATTTTTATTAACGATGTTAAAAGGGATGGTACTTTGATCGGATATAACACTACATTAGTCTCCAGTATTGCCAACAAGATTAACGTGCCACTGATTGCATGTGGTGGCGCTAATGGCGTCGATGATATACAAAAAGTTTTCAAGGCTGGAGCCTCAGCGGCAGCGGCAGGAAGTTTGTTTGTTTTTTATGGACCTCATCGAGCTGTTTTAATTAACTATCCGGATTACTCCGTAGTTAAGGAATTGTTTTCGAAAGTTACGTCATGACTGTATTACGAAAGTGTACGCGATGTGTCATGGACGAAAGCGCTAATGACATTCATTTTGATGAGCTAGGTCAATGTAATTATTGTACAGACCTGCTTGAAAAGTTGGCTAGCTTTCAGCCCTCAAATCAAGATGCTTTAAAAGAAAATTTTGATAGCTTACTGAAAAAAATAAAGCAAGTGGGTAAAAGAAAGCGATATGACTGCATTGTTGGTGTGAGTGGTGGTGCTGATAGTGCGTATGTCCTTTATCTGGCAAAGCAACATGGTCTTAGACCACTAGCAGTTCATATGGACAATGGTTGGAATTCTGAGCTTGCTGTTAATAATATAGAAAATCTTGTCAGAAAACTTGGGGTTGATTTATATACTCATGTTATTAATTGGCAGGAATACCGCTCGTTGCAACAGGCTTTTTTTGATGCTGACGTTATTGATATTGAGTTGCTATATGACAATGCAATGTTGGCAGTGAATTACCAATTAGCTAAAAAATATGGGATCCATTATATTTTAGCTGGAACAAATACTACTACCGAAGGTATGAGAATGCCAACGCAGTGGAATTGGTTCAAGTTTGATAAAAAAAATATCTATGCAATCGCAAATAAAAATAATTTAAAAATAAGAAGTATGCCGACAATTGGTGTTTTTGGCTACGCATGGAATAGACTCATAAGACGTATTCAGTGGGTTGATTTTTTAGATTATGTTGATTATCACAAGCCAACTTGTTTGGAAGAGTTGCAAGTAAAAATTGGTTACCGTCCTTACCCTTATAAGCATTACGAATCTATATTTACACGTTTTTATCAAGGGTACCTGTTGCCTCAAAAATTTGGTGTAGATAAAAGACGATTGCATCTTTCCAACCTGATTTGTTCAGGTCAGATGAGTAGGGCGGAAGCTATAGAATTGATGTCAAATTCTCCGTATCCAGATGAAAACGATTTAAAGTCTGATATTGACTACTTTATTAAGAAAATGCGATGGACGGAAAAGCAACTTGAAATATACTTGGCTCGACCTGGAATTCCTCATCAAACTTATCTTTCAGACATTAATTTATGGAAATTTTTAGGATTGATTCATAAGAAAATCATCAAAAAGATTTCTAGTTAATTTGGCTATATAAACGTCAATTCAGAAATATATATTTAATAGTGATTGAAACATGGCATCTAAAAGAGATTTTAGGGTATTGCACACTGCTGGTTTGCTTAAGCCGTCCTCAGGGATGTTGATGCAAATGAAGTGGGAGTTAGAAGCGGCAAGGCAACTTGGCATTAATTGGGATGTTAAAATGTATTGCCCATCCAATGCTATTATCAAAAGCAGTATTGTAGAGTTTGATCGATTTATCGACGCCACAAAAATAAATGGCAAAATAGCAAAATTATTTGCCTGGATTTTTTTTAGATTTCGCTATCATAACTGGTTATTTTCATTACAAAATGATGTTGATGTTTATATTTTGCGTTATTACGTTCACGATCCTTTTCAGCTATGGTTTGCCTTGAGGTCGAAGAAGCCAGTGTATTTTCTTCACCACTCGTTAGAAGTTCCTGAATTGGGAATGTCTAGTGATTTGGTATCTATTATTCGCTCAAACCTAGAAGCCTTTATTGGTAAATTTACATTATCCGCTGCAAAAGGATTAATTTGTGTAACTAAAGAAATTTTGGCTTATGAAAAGAAGCGATCAAGTCTTCTTGTAAGAGAAAGTTATATTTATCCTAATGGTATTAGGTATGCGGAGCTATCTTTGACCGATCTTCGTGCAACAACTACGCCAGAATTACTTTTCGTTGCTAATTTCATGCCTTGGCATGGATTAGATTTGTTATTAAGTTCAGTAAAATGCTCCCAACGTAATTTTCTATTACACATTGTGGGTAATGTCCCATCAGATTTGTTGGATATTGTTGGTGATGATGATCGTGTAATTTTTCATGGGAAGTTAAATCACCAACAGATCTTGGATTTGGGTCAAAAGTGTTGGATAGGACTTTCATCATTCGCGTTAAATCGAAAAAATATGAATGAAGCTTGCCCATTAAAGGTTAGGGAATATTTACTAATGGGACTGCCTGTGTATGGCGATTGTAAGGATGTATTCCCCGAGCCTTGTTCGTTTTATAAAATAGGATCAGAATCAATTGATGAGATTTTAGATTTTGCAATTGATACAAGGGCAATAAGTAAGTCCTTTGTTGTATTGGAAGCTAGGAAATTTATAGAAAAAGATGTATTGCTTTATAACTTGTATTCTTGTCTAGCAAAAGCTAATCAACCGATATAGGCTTTATCTTATTTTGACCAATTGATTGTGTTGCAATTCAAAGGAGGCAATGTGCCGCAAGTTTTGGTTACAGGTGCTAGTGGGTTTGTTGGTAAAATTTTAGTCGAGCGTCTAGTTATTGATGGATTCCAAGTTAATGTCCTTACGCGAAGCAATAAAAAATCTTTTCCAGAAGCTGTTAATGTGATTGTGACTGATTTGCTAGAGTCTTCAGAAGTTATTTATCGTGCTGTTATTGATTGTGATTTAATTTTTCATTGTGCAGGTGAAGTAAACGATCAGGACAAGATGTTTGCACTTCATGTCGAAGGCACACGCAAACTGATTGATGCAGTTAATGCGAGTTTTCAGGTCGATGGAAAATCCAAACATTGGGTTCAGCTTAGTAGTGTTGGGGCTTACGGATCTTCTTTAACACCCGGTGTACAAAGGGTTGTTAATGAAATGTCAGAACCTAAGCCAATTGGAGTATATGAGGTTACCAAAACATTAGCAGATGAGGTGATTAAAGCGGCAGCTAATAATACTAGTATGACATATACAATACTTAGACCATCTAATATCGTTGGAATCTCGATGCCTAATCATTCTTTTTGCGGACTATTAAGTGCTATAAGCAAGCGTAGATTCTTCTTTATCGGATCAAGAAAATCTATTTCAAACTATATTCATGTTGATGATGTTGTGGATGCGCTAATAGTTTGTGCTACTGATAAAAAAGCATACAATCAAATTTTTAATTTATCAAACGATTGTAATCTTTCTGAGATTGTTAATAACGTTTCTCATTTCTCTGGCTTTAGCCCCAATTTTTTATGTTTACCCGAGAAGCCATTAAGATTTTTTGTTTGCGTTCTTTCAAGGTTTATTAGGTTGCCACTTACTAAAGCCAGGTTAGATGCTTTGGTATCCAGGACAACTTATCCGTATACAAAAATTAAAAATTTTTTAGGTTTTTCACCTAAAAAGTCTATCCCAGAGTTTGCTGTGGAGTATTTAAAAAGCATTGATGATTAAAAATAATCAAATTTTTTTTGTCGCCACTGGTGATGTTTCAATTAATGCTTTTTTGCTAAATCACTTAAAGGTCCTATCTCAGTATTTTGATGTGACTGTTGTTGTTAATACTGACGACCCTGATTTTTTATTCAAACAAGCTATTAATGTAAAAGTTATTCCCTTAAACATCGCTAGAAATATTCATATACTTTCAGATATAGCTTGTTTGATTAGATTAATTTCTATCTTCATTAAATATCATCCATGTGCGGTGCACTCTATAACCCCTAAGGCTGGTTTGCTTGCAATGCTTGCAGCTTTTATTGCTCGCGTTCCTTTTAGGGTTCATACTTTTACTGGACAGGTTTGGGTAACCAGCCATGGGTTAAAGCGATTGATGTTGAAATCTTTTGATAGGCTGATTGCTAGGTTGGCAACATTCAATATTGTAGATAGTCCATCGCAACAACAATTTCTCATTGATGAAAAAGTTTTATCTAAGAAGAACTCAGTTGTATTTGGGCTGGGCTCGGTTTCAGGGGTGGATTTAAAAAGATTTAAAGCTAGCAAGGCAGCTTTTAATGAGCTTAGGCATGCTCTTGGGATTTCTGAAGGTGCTTTTGTATTTACTTATCTTGGACGCCTTAATAAAGATAAAGGTGTTTTGGATTTAGCGCAGGCATTTTCAAAAATTAAAGATTCAAATGCATATTTGTTAATTGTTGGTCCTGATGAGGGTGGTTTTGTTGATGAAATTAAAAAGATAAATGTCCATAAATTAGCGCAAATTAGGTTTGTTGGTTTTACTAATGTTCCTGAGCAATATTTGGCTGCTTCTAATGCACTTTGTTTGCCTAGCTACCGTGAAGGTTTTGGCAGCGTGATTATTGAAGCCGCGGCAATAGGTGTTCCTGCTATTGCCTCTAATATTTATGGCATCTCTGATGCCGTTGTGAATAATGAAACTGGCTTGCTTCATATGTCTGCTGATATAAATTCTATCTTGGATTGTTTAAATAATTTTTTAAATGATCAAAAGTTAGTTAAAAAGTATGGTGATGCGGCAAAATTTAGGGCAGTTAAAGACTTTGACGCAAATCTGATTACAGCGCATTGGTGTCAGTTTTATCTTGAGCATTTGAACGTAAATTGAAAAATAAAAATGAAAAGAAACTTTGATGAATAAAGTGACAATAACAACAAACATTTTTGCATCTAGAAAAGCATTTTTTAGTTTATGGTGCGCATACTTTTTATTTGCTTTAATTGCTGGTTTTGTTTTTTATACGTTTTTAATTCCGAACATATTATCCTTGCATGCTCCTGGCTCCCCTTTGTCATTGGATTCCACTTATTTTAATGATGTTGCAATCAAGTTGGTTAATGCCATGCAGGAGAGTGGCTGGTCTGCGTGGAAACTTGTCCCGTCGACGGCTGCAGCTGGGCAAAGCTCTTTTTTGGCTATTATTTACTTCTACTTTGGCGTTAATCCGCTGTTTGCTATTCCGTTTAATGCCTTATTCCATTCATTTTCAGCGATTTTGATTTATTTAATTGCGATTGAGTTATTAAAAGACAATCGTTTTTCAGGGCGTATCGCATTGGCATCATCACTATGTTATCTTGGGTTTCCATCTGAGTTGTTTTTAGTTGCGCAGATTCATAAAGACATTTATGTTGCGTTTGGTTTTTTCCTTGCGCTTTGGTCTATTTTAAAGATTTTTTTACATCAAGATAATACTCTTGGCCTTTTAAAACTCCTGATCATTTCGGTACTTGCTGTGCTTGTTATTGCAAGCATGAAGCCTTATTTGCTACAAATATTAGGCATGACTGTACTGCTTATTCTTATTTTCCAACTTGCAAGAATTTTTCCGTTTAGCATCCGTAAATTTAGTTTCTTAGCTGCTTATTTGGCCATCATTTTATCTGCATTTTTTTACCTTATTAATGAACATCCTTCTCCGAATGCCAACTTAGACAACAAAAGCGGTCTGAATGTAAATGCAGATTCAAATCCAAATCCAAATCCAAATGTCCCTTGGTTCTCTGGTGAAAGTTTTATTACTCCTGGATTTGATTGGAAAAAATCTGATTTTTTACCTGAATTTGTTGATAGAAAATTTATGGCGCTTGCCGCCGCTCGATCGTCACTAATATCTTCGGGTGTTTCAATTAATGCAAAGTCAATGATTGATGTTGATAATATCCCTTCAAGCTTTGAGGAGGTTTTGAGGTATGTGCCAAGAGCCCTTCAAGTTGCCTTATTGGCACCTTTCCCTGACAGTTGGTTCTATGAAGATAGTATTGTCAAAATCGTATCGTCTATTGAAATGCTGTTCTTATATTTGAGTTTTATGGGATTGATATTTTTAATTGGCAAGCAATTTAAATATACCTTCTTGCTCTGTTTTGTCTTTGCTGCTGTTCCTTTAATCACATTCGGTATCTCTTCACCTAATATCGGGACCCTTTATCGTATTCGATATCCTTTTGAAATGATTGTATTGATGTTGGCTATGTGCGGTTGGGCACAGATTTTCGATCGTTACCGTGATAATTTTAAAAAATCATCATAAAAATAATAGCGTGGACAAATTATGAATCTAAAAAGATTGATGTTTGGTAGAGGGGAAGCGCTAAGTTCTTCTTTATGGGTGATTTTTTTTACAACCTTTACATTCCTCGGTTTTTTTATCAGGGACTATCTCATGGCTAAGGTGATTGGCTTTGGCGTAAGTCTTGATTCCTTTTATATGGTAATGATGTTGCCGATGTTCTTTGTGAGTGTTTTTTGCATTCCGCTTGGACACGCAGTCATTCCAAAGTTGGAGAAAATTAGAAAATTAAATCAGCTGAACTTTTACAAGTTAGTTAGATATTTTAGTTTTATAGCAATTTTAATTTCTTTTATCTTGTGTCTTTTTACTTATTTTTTCTCACTTAATATTTTTTCTTTGTTGCATTATGTTGGTTGGATTAAAGAGGGCAACATTAGCAACTTGATGCTTTTAATGGTTTTGCCAATTTTACTTTTAAGCAGTTTAGTAATTTTAGCTAATTCCTTGTTGCTGGTTAATGGTCATTACATATTTCCAAGTCTAGCACAGCTTATTGTCCCAATCTTTGCCGTTATTTTCTTAGTTACATTTGCTCATCAGTATGGTGTTCATGCAGTCATTATGGGAATGGTGTTAGGTCAAATTTCAAACTTTATTTTAGTTAATCGATTGTTAATTAAAGAGGATATTCAATTATTTCCGCTAGAGTTTAAAAGTGCTATTGCAGATAAAAAGGATTTTTGGCGTGGATACTTAGACTTAGTTGTGATTGCTGCTTTTACTAATATCGCTATTTTGGTTAATACACTACTTGCTGCATCTTTGGGTGGGGGCGCTGTTACTATTTATAATTTAGGTAGTAAAGTTTCATTATTTGTTACTGGAATCATAACCTCTGTATTCAGCTCTCTTGTTCTACCTTACTTTTCAAGGTTAGCTGTCCATAGCAATCGAGACTTACTGAATCAAGAAACTGCTTATTTGGTTACTTTCGCTTCCATTTTTTCTATTCCCTTTTCATTGATTATTTTTCTGAATGCAGAGTCCATTTCTGCATTCTTTTTTTCATTAGTATCTAATGAAAAATCAAATTTATTAGGTATTGCCAGCGTGATGAAATATAGCATTATTCAGTTACCTTTCTGGGTCGCTAACACAATATTCTTGCGTCATGCTAATTCGATTAACAATATTCAACTGATTGCATTAATCGCTGTTGTTGCTTTTATAATCAATCTCTTTTTAGGTTTTTATTTAATTGAATTTATGAATGTCGGTGGTCTAGCACTATCATCTACAATATCAGTAGCTATATCTTCTGGACTAATACTCCTGAATTATCTTTATAAGAAAGTGATCAGTTTGTTTGACGCCACACTTATTATTCTTGCATGGATAAATTTTTCTGTAGTTGTTATCGCTACAAAGTTTAATTTGTTTTTTGTCCAAGTTATTGCAATCATACTTTTAATAATTATTTTGATTTTAAAATTAAAACGAATTGCTTATGTAAATAATAGTAAAGTGTCTAATTAATGGTTAAAAGAATCTTTGATTTTGTTCTTTCTTTATTGGTATTGATAACCTTATCTCCAGTTCTTTTGCTTGTTTCTTTGTTGGTACTTATTAAATTGGGCTCGCCCATTCTCTTTAAGCAACAACGGCCAGGATTAAAATCTATACCATTCAATATGTATAAGTTCCGCACCATGAGCTTAAAAACCAGCAGCGAGGGTGACCTTCTGCCTGATCAAGATAGACTCTCAAGTTTTGGTGTGCTGTTAAGATCAACCAGCCTTGATGAGTTGCCAGCGCTTTGGAATGTGATGAGAGGCGAAATGAGTTTGGTTGGACCAAGGCCGCTTTTGATAGAATACTTACCACTTTATAATGCGAGGCAGGCAAAGCGTCATGATGTTAAACCAGGCATTACTGGCTGGGCGCAGGTGAATGGTAGGAATGCGATATCATGGCAAGAAAAGTTTGATTTAGATGTTTGGTATGTTGAACATCAATCCTTCTGGCTAGACTTAAAGATACTGTTTATGACCGTTAAAAAAGTCATCGTGCGAGATGGTATTTCTGGAGGCGGTGAAGTAACCATGTCAAAATTTACTGGGAATAATAATTGAAGCACTATATTTATGGGGCAGGTGGCCATGGCAAGGTGGTATTGGATGCAATACATCAGGCTGGCATGGTTTGTGATGGTTTTATCGACGACAAATCCATGAGCCAATGGGCGGATTTGCCTGTTTTTTCAAGTGTGATGCTTACTCAAGAAAACGATGTTCGTATCCACCTAGCGATTGGTGATTGTGCAATTAGACAAAAAATTGCGTCTAGCTTAATAGCTGCGCAGCTTCTGTCTGTTAAACACCCAGCCGCTGTTGTTTCATTAAGCGCAGCAGTGGGTGAAGGAAGCTTTTTAGCTGCTGGGGCGATTGTTGGTCCGTATGCAAAAGTTGGTCAGAATTGCATTATTAATCACCAAGCAGTCGTTGACCATGATTGTGTGGTGGGTGATTTTTGTCATATTGCGCCGCATGTCAGTTTGGGTGGCGGTGTTAAAATCGGACATGGTGTTTTGGTGGGTGCGGGTGCTGTTATTTTGCCGGGTTTAAGCGTTGGTGATGCTGCAATTATTGGTGCTGGCGCCGTGGTTACTAAAAACGTTGAGTCAGGTGTTACGGTTGTTGGTAATCCTGCCCAAGTTATTTCTTAAAGTTATTTAATTTCTAGTGAGATTGTTTTGTTGAATCATCCTACGTTTGCTCCATGGCCATCATTTTCTGAGGAAGAGGCCGATGCTGTAAAGGCTGTTTTACTCTCAAATAAGGTGAACTACTGGACAGGGGATGAATCAAGAAAATTTGAGCATGAGTTTGCACAGTGGTGTGGGGTAAGCCATGCAGTTGCTTTGGCCAATGGTACGCTTGCACTAGATGTTGCACTCAAGGCTTTAGATATTGGGCCTGACGATGAAGTCGTGGTTACGCCAAGAACTTTCATTGCCTCCATTTCATGTGTGGTGAATGCTGGCGCTAAACCAGTTTTTGCGGATGTGGATGCGGACTCTGGCAATATCACTGCAAAATCTATTGCTAAAGTGCTCACACCTAAAACAAAAGCGATTATTTGTGTGCATCTGGCTGGTTGGCCTTGCGATATGGATCCGATTATGGCTTTGGCAGGGCGTCATCATCTTAAGGTGATCGAGGATTGCGCACAGGCGCATGGGGCAGTTTACAAAGGTCGTTCTGTCGGCACCATTGGCCATATCGGTGCCTGGAGTTTTTGCCAAGATAAGATTATGACCACTGGTGGAGAAGGCGGCATGGTGACGACCAATGATGAAGCTTTATGGCGCAAGATGTGGGCTTATAAAGATCATGGTAAAAGCTATGAGGCGGTTTATGAGCGTGAGCATCCACCAGGCTTTCGTTGGGTGCATGAGAGCTTTGGTACTAACTGGCGTATGCTAGAGGTTCAGGCTGCGATAGGACGCATTCAGTTAAAGCGCATGACTGAGTGGACCGATAAGCGAACTGCTAATGCACAGGCTATTATGGCTGCATTTGAAGCATTTGAAGCATTTGAAGCTGTGCGTGTTCCAGAGTTTAAATGCAATCAAGCGTGTGCCAATAAATGTGCAAGCGCAAGTAATTGTAAGCATGCTTATTACAAGGCTTATGTTTATGTAAACCCCGATAAGTTGAAAGTTGGCTGGTCTAGGGACCGAATTATTGATGAGCTCAACGTATTGGGTGTGCCATGTTTTCAAGGGGGTTGCTCAGAGGTCTATTTGGAGAAGGCCTTTGACGGCACAGACTTTAGGCCTGCTGAGCGATTGCCGATTGCAAAAGTGCTTGGTGAAAACGCCTTGATGTTGTTGGTACATCCAACTTTAACCGCCTCTAACATGCAAAAGACTAAAGACGCAATTAAGCAAGTTTTGTTATCTGCAGCTGCCTAACCCAATAAACAATCCTTATTTTTATATTAATCATCCTGATAAGATTTTATAATTAAGCCCTCAAAAAGTATTAGATGATTAAGATGAAAAGAGCGTTACTAAACACAAGGACTGGATTTGCATTAGCACACGATGTTGTAGCGGCTGCAATTTCTTGGTGTGCCGCTTATTTACTTCGTTTTAATTTCGATCTCTCCCTCGATCATCAGTCTTTAATGTTGCAAACCTTGTGGTTGGTTTTGCCTTTACAGGCGTTTGCTTTTGTTTCGTTTGGGCTCTATCGAGGCACTTGGCGTTTTGCTAGCGTGCTCGATCTTAAACGTATTCTTCTCACAGTTTCTGTTTCAGCTGTTGTTTTAGACGCTGTGCTGTTCATGCTCAACACTTCATTTCGCGTACCGCGTTCTGTATTAATTCTTGATCCTATCTTGTTGCTATTAATGATGGGCGGCAGTCGCTTTGTTTACCGTGCAATTAAAGAGCATCAGCTTTATTCATCATCATTACGTAAGGGTCAGCCTGTTCTGATATTGGGCGCAGGTTCTGCTGCTACGTCATTGGTTAAAGATCTATCGCAAAGCCATGAGTGGCGTGTGGTTGGATTATTAGATGACGATGCGACCATGCATGGCCGTGAGATTCAGGGCGTGAAAGTGCATGGGGATGTTGCTAATTTGCCTAAGGTGGTTTCACGTTTTGGTGTTCGACATGTGATTATCGCCATGCCATCTGCAAATCATAAAGAGCGACGTAAAGCGCTTGAGCTTGCTAACCAGCTTGGGCTAGAGGTGTTAACCGTACCATCAATTGATGACCTTATGAGTGGACGTCTAAACGTCTCTCAGATTCGCCGTGTGGACGTTGAGGATTTGTTAGGTCGTGATGCCGTTGATTTGGATAATTCTGGCTTAAAAGACCTAATTCAAGGTCATGCGGTTTTGGTGAGCGGTGCGGGAGGTTCTATTGGTTCTGAGTTATGTCGCCAGATTGTTAAATTTAAACCGAGCACACTCATCTGTTTTGATATTTCTGAGTTTGCGCTCTATCAATTAGAGCAAGCGTTAGCTGGTACATCGACCCGTTTGGTTTATGTGGTGGGGGATGTGAAGAACGCTGCGCGATTGAATCAATTGTTTGCTAAGCACCAACCTAGGGTGGTCTTTCATGCCGCCGCTTATAAGCACGTACCGCTCATGGAGAATGAGAACGTCTCCGAGGCATTTAATAACAACGTACTTGGCACCTACACGCTGGCTAAGGCTTGTAAGGATGCCGGTGTTGATAAGTTTGTTTTAGTTTCTACGGATAAGGCGGTTAATCCAACCAATGTGATGGGTGCAACTAAGCGCTTGGCTGAGATGGTGTGCAAGGGCCTGCAAGAAAATAAAGGTACTCGCTTTGTGATTGTGCGTTTTGGTAACGTGCTGGGCAGCAGTGGTAGCGTGATTCCAAAATTCCGTGAACAGATTAAAGCGGGAGGCCCAGTGACAGTAACGCACCCCGAGATTACGCGTTACTTTATGTCCATCCCGGAGGCGGCGCAGCTTGTGATGCAGGCAGGGCTGATGGGCTCAGGCGCTGAGATCTTTGTGCTGGATATGGGTGAGCCTGTGCGTATTGTTGATTTGGCGCGTGACATGATTAAGCTCTCAGGTTTGCAAGAAGATGAGATTGCGATCGAGTTCAGTGGCCTGCGTCCTGGCGAGAAGCTCTATGAAGAACTTTTGGCAGATGGTGAGCATACGTTACCAACCCCGCATGAAAAACTCCGTATTGCTTCTGCTAGAGCGGTTGATGCTGCTTGGGTGGATGCTTTGCTTCAGTGGGTGAGTACAACGCTTGCTAAAGATGAGTCACTAGTGAAGCAGGAGTTGAAGGTTTGGGTGGAAGAATATTTGGGTGATATCAATGCCAAATAATTCAATCAACATCAAAATGACTATATATCTTCTGTTGATATTGATAGTTGCTGTTTGGGTTGTTTTTGATCAGCATGGCGTGATTAATAATGACGGGGTGCTTTATCTTAGGCAGGCAAACCTTTTTGCCCAGGGAAATGCAAGTGCTGCCCAAGCCCTTTTTTCGTGGCCATTTTATGCCTATCTTATTACATTAATTCATAAACTTACTGGACTATCTCTGCTTTATTCGGGGCAGTTAATTAATGTTGTAGCTTTTGTAGTTGCTTGTTATTTCTTTTTAAAAACCTTATTGCTTTTGTCTAAGGACCGCGCTGTTTTATTGGCTGGGTTTTTGGTTATCCTTACTTCTATACCTTTGCTCGATGACTATATGCCTATGCTGATGCGTGATAATGGAATGTGGGCTGGGTTTACTGCAGGGCTGTATTTTTATTTAAAGTGGCATAAAGCGCCAACTTTTTTGAATGCATTGTTGTTTCAGCTTTGCTTTATTTTAGGGTCTATTTTTAGGCCTGAAATCATTGTGTTAAATCTACTGGTTTTAACTGCTAGCTTTTGGCTAACGCCACTCAGTCTCAATAAAAAAAGTGTTTTTGCTATTACGGGTTTGTTTCTTTGGTTTGTTTTTTTGGTCGGCTTAGTTTATATAGGCTATCACGCTATTATCGGCAATTTGACTTTGACTAATGCAGGGCATGCGACTAATGCAGGGCATGGACGTTTTTTAGAGCTTTATGAGCGTCCTAAAGCTGTGCTTGAGAATCTACTCTCGCCATTACCTATGAGCATTACAACGGATTATCACTACTTGCATGTGATGGTGGATGACCATGCTTTAGCGTTGAAATATCTCTTTATTACTTATGTGGTGGCTTATAAATGGTTGGCTGTGCTTGGCTATTTACATTTGGCCGCAGCTTATATCGCAATTAAGCGGCGCTTGGTTTCGCCTCAATTTGTTAAGCCATTATTATTGATTTTTGTGATTAGTTTTACCATCACTGCGTTTAATTTACCTACCAATTACGTACTTTCTAGACGATACTGGGTGATGAATTTGTGGGTGGTTTATTTGGTGAGTGCCTTGGGGCTTGCATTTGTTATTCGTGAGTTATTTACTGGCGCATGGAAGCGTTTGTGGTGGGCTAAGGTTGCTTTTGTGGCTTTGATATTAGGATATATGGCTGTGGTGCTATTTGATTCGCATCGTAAAAATCCTGATATGGAGGCAGTGGCTTGGTTAAAAGCGCATCAGGTGGATGTATCCAAGTCCTATATTGACAATAAACGCCTATGTTTTTATTTAGGTAGCTTTGATTGTGAGAGCATGGGCCTCGAGCAAGCTAAGCAATTAGCTTATCCTTACCTCGTTTTATACTTTAATCGCTATCAAGATGTAATTGAGGTGAATGGCTATCAAGTGGTTCATAAGATCCTTGATCATGACAGACCTGCATTTGTGATTTATCAGAAACAATGATGTCTCAAGATCCCCAACATCTGTATGCTAACTCTGACGAGATTTATTCGGCTAATCAGGTTGCCGCAGCGGTTAGTGAATTAGCTTTAAAAATTACTGATACCTTAAGTCATGTTAATCCTATCGTGATGAGCGTGATGGGCGGCGCGGTGGTGTTTACTGGTCAGCTATTACCTCAGCTTAATTTCCCTTTAGAGTTTGATTATGTGCAGGCCAATCGCTATCACGGCACTAGTGGTCATCATTTAGTGTGGCGTGTTGAGCCCAGCGATAAGGTTAAGGGCAGGGTAGTTTTGCTCTTGGATGATATATTGGATGAAGGCATTACCTTGGCTGAGATTAAGGCTAAGTGTTTAGCGATGGGTGCCGAGCAAGTATTGGTGGCAGTGTTGAGTGAAAAAATACTCGACCAGGATAAGCCGATTAGGGCGGATTTTGTGGGGCTAGAGCTACCTAATCGCTATGTCTTTGGCTGCGGGATGGACGCCTATGGTTGGTGGCGTAACCTTCCATGCATCCGTGCACTCAAGGACAGTTAGCTTGATTTGATATGTATCAACATCAAGCAATGACTTAAGCGTATATTAGTAAGCGAAACGTTTGTGAAGAGAGGATCGATCATGGCTAAGGTACAGAAGACAACATCTGCTGAGGTGAGTAAAGAACAACTGATTGCGGACTTTAAGTTAGTGATCGCAGATGCGGAGGCATTGATTAAAGCAACGACTGATCAAGGCGATGTTGCCTTGGCTAATTTACGCTCACAGGCCGAGTCATCACTCGCTAATGCTAAGGGCAAGCTTGCAGAGGCGCAGGGCGATTTGATTGAAAAGGGTAAGGCTGCTGCAAAGTCGGCGGATGGGTATGTGCACGAGAATCCATGGAAGGCCATCGGTGTTGCTGCTGGCGTTGGATTGCTAGTGGGTTTGTTGATTGGTAAGCGTTAATCTCAAGGGAGACGATGTTGGCAGAACAATCTGATCATCAGGCCTCTGGCGAAGGTTTACTGGACTCACTTAAGACCTTAACGGCGACTGTGGTGGCGATGGCCTACAATCGCCTGCATTTGCTTTCTGCAGATATTGAGATTGCACGTGAGCGTGTTTTTTCTTTACTCATTACCGTCATTGTTTCACTGTTTTTCTTATGCTTTGGCGTCCTGCTATTAAGCATTTTTATTGTGGTGATCTTCTGGAATACACATCGCTTGCTTGCGCTGGGCACAGTGACTGGCTTGTTCTTGGGTGTGGGTGGTCTATTACTGATGCGCGCAATGAGCGCGATTAAGAAAATGCCTGCGACCTTTGAGGCGAGTTTGGCTGAGCTTGCTAAAGATCATGTTCAATTAACCGCGCCGAGTGAAAGTGAAGATGAGTCGTAAGCTGGATCATCTTGAACAGAGGCGGCTAAAGCTTCAGCTAGAGGCTGCATCGCATCGCCAAGTGCTGGCTGGCAATATGCGCTTTTGGCACAAAAAACTAAAGCTGGTTGATCGTGCACTATCAGGGATTCATTTTTTGCGTCGCCACCCTTTGTTGTTGATTGCAGGGGGTGGTTTGATGGCCTGGCTAAAACCTGTTGGTATGGCTAGAATCGCCTTGGGTGCTTGGGCTGGTCTTCAGTCCTTAAAGCAGGTGCGTGGCTGGCTCGTTAAATAGTTTTCTAGTTCTACCTAATATAAACCCAAATTAAAATAGTGGCAGCGACGGTCATTAGTGTTGTTGCCATCCATCCTAGTACTTTCGTTTTTGTTCCTATTATAAACTTCCCCATGATTGAGGTTTTTGATGCCATGTGCATTAAGGTGATCATGATTGGCACAGCCACCACCCCATTAATCACAGCACTCCATAGCAATGCTTTAATTGGATCGATGCCGCTAAACACCAAAGCGACTCCTAGTAGTGTCGCAATTGAGATGATGGCGTAAAAATGTTTAGCCGATGCTGGCTTTAAGCTTAAGCTGGCTGGTTTGTGAATGAGTTCGGCCAATGCATAGGCTGCCGAGCCTGCGAGTACGGGAATCGCTAATAAGCCGGTGCCTAAAATGCCGAGTGCGAATAATAGGAAGGCAAATTCACCTGCAATCGGCCTGAGTGCCGCTGCGGCATCTGCGGAGGTTTGTATGTCGTTTATGCCCGCAGGAAATAGCGTTGCAGCAGTTGTTAGGATAATGAAGAAGGCAATGAGGTTGGAGAAGCCCATGCCGATGATGGTATCCCACTTGATGCGTTTAAGTTGTCTGGGTGCTTGGTCAGGTGCTTCTATTAAGCTCTTTCGTGATTCACTGGCCTGTATGTCTTCAACTTCCTCACCTGCCTGCCAAAAGAATAAGTAGGGGCTAATGGTTGTACCGAAAACGCCCACTAGCAAAAGTATGTAATCAGCATGAAGGTTGATGTGGGGAATGAATGTTTCTGAAATTACATTACCCCAGTCTACGTTTGATGCGAACACTGTGCCGACGTAGGCAAATAAGGATAGTGTCAGCCATTTGAGAATCGGTAAGTAGCGTTGATATGGAATGAAAACTTGGAGTAACAGGCAGCCAAAGCCAATAATCACGGCGTAAAAATATCTAGGGCCGCCTATGACTAATTTAACCGCATCCGCCATTGCTGCAAGGTCGGCTGCAATATTGATCGTGTTAGCCACAAGTAATAAGAAAATTAAGGGGAGGGTAATAGCGAGGGGATAATTTAAGCGCATGTTGTGCGCTATTCCGCGGCCACTGACTAAGCCAATTCGGGCGCTAATTATTTGGATGCCGGCCATGAGTGGGTAGGTGAGCACCATGGACCAAAGTAGGCCGTAACCATATTGAGCGCCAGCTTGAGAATATGTCGCAATGCCACTTGGGTCATCATCAGCTGCGCCAGTGATGAGCCCTGGGCCTAGTCTTTTACTTAAATTGAAAAGTCGAGATAACTTCATGAAGCTGCAAAACAAATGGATGGTGATTTATTTTGCATTGAGTATTTTCGTTTAGGTCTTTTTCGCGTTACTAATGACGCTATAAACAGTAATGCCTATGAGCATGGCGAGTACAAAAATAATACCTTGCTTGCTTCCGGCGCCAAGTAAAACGAGTCCTGGTCCGGGGCAGATGCCTGCAATGCCCCAACCGATGCCAAATAGAATGCCGCCTAAGATAATCCTTT
>JACCDV010296138.1_pt1 | contig 30551 bp, 33 predicted proteins | sample 7446131 | NCBI WGS metagenome assembly JACCDV01 (sample SAMN15323448, study PRJNA562643) | freshwater metagenome | isolation source: river surface water | place: USA:Blue River Watershed | collected 2017-08-17 | reverse complement strand
TAAGTGCCAGTTCTATAGCCGTAAGCGGCCCATTAGGCAAACTATCTCATCCATTAACGGATGCCGTAGTGCTAAAACGCGAAGGCGAAACCATTACATTTGAAGCGGCGAGCGATGCCCGTCATTCACGTGCAATGTCAGGTACATTGCGCGCCTTGGTAGCCAATATGGTCCATGGCGTATCTCAAGGTTTTACCCGTAAATTAACCCTAGTGGGCGTTGGCTATAAAGCGGCGGCACAAGGCGCGGTATTGAACCTAGAGTTAGGTTATTCACATCCAATCAATCACAAAATGCCAGCAGGCGTGACTGTGACCACTGCTACACCAACAGAGATTTTATTAACTGGTGTTGATAAGCAAGTGATTGGCCAGGTTGCTGCACAGATTCGTGCTTACCGTTCTCCAGAGCCATATAAAGGCAAAGGCGTTCGTTATGCTGATGAAGTTGTTGCAATTAAAGAAACCAAAAAGAAATAAGGCTTAAAAAATGAACAACGTAAATAATCGCTTGCGTCGTGCACGTAAAACCCGTGCCAAAATTGCAGAGCTAAAAGTTACTCGTCTAAGTGTGCACCGTACTAATACGCACATCTATGCGCAAATTATTGCGGAAACAGGCGATAAAGTAATTGTTAGTGCTTCAACAGTAGAAGCCGACGTTCGTAAAAACCTGAAAAATGGTGGCAACATTGAAGCAGCTGCTTTAATTGGTAAATTAATTGCACAAAAAGCTAAGAAAGCCGGTGTTACTACCGTTGCTTTTGATCGCTCAGGTTATAAATATCATGGTCGTATTAAAGCGTTGGCTGATGCCGCACGTGAAAACGGCTTGTCCTTCTAATTGGTCTGATTGCTTAAGAGGTTAATGATGGCGAGAGAAATGGAACAGCAACAGCAGCAGACTGATGGTTTGCGCGAAAAGATGATTGCAGTTAATCGTGTTAGTAAAACGGTTAAAGGTGGTCGTATCATGAGTTTTGCAGCTCTTACAGTAGTTGGCGACGGCGATGGTGCGGTTGGTATGGGTAAGGGTAAAGCACGTGAAGTACCCGTAGCTGTGCAAAAAGCAATGGATGAAGCGCGTCGCGGTATGTTGAAAATCAACTTAACAAACGGCACTTTGCACCACGCAGTAACCGGTGTGCATGGCGCAGCTAAAGTGTTCATTCAACCTGCTTCTGAAGGTACCGGTATTATTGCTGGTGGCGCAATGCGCGCGATCTTTGAAGTGATGGGTGTAACTAACGTGGTTGCAAAATGCATTGGTTCAACCAATCCATACAACCTTGTTCGTGCAACATTGAATGGTTTGGAATCAATGAATACGCCAGCAGAAATCGCAGCTAAACGCGGTAAATCTGTTGAAGAAATTAGAGGCTAATCATGGCTAAAGACAAAAAAGACGTGTCAACTATTAAAGTGACATTGGTAAAAAGTACTATTGGTCGTATTGAAGCGCATAAAGCAACTGTTAAGGGTTTAGGTTTACGCCGTATCCGTCATACAGTAGAAGTGCAAGATACCCCAGCAATTCGCGGCATGATCAATGCTGTTAACTATCTGGTAAAGGTAGAGGGATAATGCAGTTAAATACAATTAAGCCTGCAGAAGGCGCAAAAAAAGAACGTCGCCGCGTAGGTCGTGGTATCGGTTCTGGTTTCGGTAAAACCGGTGGTCGTGGCCATAAAGGTCAAAAATCACGTACTGGTGGTTTCCATAAAGTGGGTTTTGAAGGCGGTCAAATGCCTATTCAACGCCGTTTACCTAAACGTGGTTTCAAATCCATGACTAAGGCAAACACAGCGCACGTGCGTACCAGTGAGTTGGCTTTAATTCCTAACGAAGTCATCGACTTGTTAGCTTTAAAAGCAGCAAACATTGTTTCTGGCACCGTTAAGAACGCTAAGATTTTCTTGTCTGGTGATGTGACTGCTAAATACAACATTCAAGGTTTGTTGTTGACTAAAGGCGCTCGCGCTGCAGTTGAAGCGGCCGGCGGTAAGATTTTAGAAGCGGCATAAGAGGCTATTTTGGCACAGGAAGGATTACTAAAAACAGCATCAAAAATGGGCGAACTTAAAAGCCGCCTGTTTTTTGTGTTGGCTGCTTTGGTGGTGTACCGCTTAGGTGCGCACATCCCAGTGCCAGGTATTGATCCTGATGTATTAGCTAAACTGTTTGAGTCACAAAGTGGTGGCATATTGGGCATGTTTAACATGTTCTCAGGTGGCGCCCTATCAAGATTCACGGTGTTTGCACTGGGTATCATGCCCTACATTTCTGCATCCATTATTATGCAGTTAATGGCGGCCGTATCGCCTAAGTTAGAGCAATTGAAAAAAGAAGGCGAAGCCGGTAGAAGGACGATTACAAAATACACACGCTACGGCACTGTTGTATTGGCGTCATTCCAGGCTTTAGGTATAGCCATTGCGCTTGAATCTCAACCCGGTTTGGTGTTGGATCCTGGCATGGCTTTTAGATTAACAGCGGTAATCACCTTGGTAAGCGGCACCATGTTTATCATGTGGTTGGGTGAGCAAATCACAGAACGCGGCATTGGTAATGGCATATCCATCATCATTTTTGCGGGTATTGTTGCTGGCTTGCCGCATGCCTTAGGTACCACGGCTGAGATGGTGAATACCGGTGCATTCAGTGTGCCATTAGCCTTCTTCTTGCTTGTGGCGACAGTATTGGTAACGGCATTGGTGGTGTTTGTAGAGCGTGGCCAACGCAAAATTACTGTTAATTACGCTAAGCGCCAAGTTGGCAATAAAGTGTACGGTGGCCAAACAACGCATTTGCCTATGAAGCTAAATATGGCCGGTGTGATACCGCCAATTTTTGCCTCTAGCATTATTTTATTCCCAGCGACATTGGCTGGTTGGTTTGGTAGCAAAGAAAGTATGTATTGGTTGAAAGATGTGGCTGCAGCTTTGTCACCGGGTCAACCCATCTACATCTTATTTTTTGCTACAGCGATTGTGTTCTTTTGCTTTTTTTACACTGCCTTACAGTTTAATCCTAAGGACACGGCGGATAACCTGAAGAAAAGTGGTGCCTTTGTTCCTGGTATTCGTCCAGGTGAGCAAACGGCGAAATACATAGACCGTATCATGGGTCGCTTAACGTTGGTTGGTGCTGCTTACATTACCTTGGTGTGTTTGCTACCAGAGTTTTTGATTTTGAAATTTAATACACCGTTCTATTTTGGTGGTACATCGTTGTTAATTATTGTTGTAGTGACGATGGATTTTATGACGCAAGTACAGTCGCATTTGATGTCAAATCAATATGAAGGCTTACTGAAAAAGGCTAACTTTAAAGGCAATGCGCAAAACGCAAAATAGTTAAAGTAGCGATTTAAGAATCAGCAGTTTAAGAAGTGATGGAGTTATAAATGAGAGTTCGTGCATCAGTAAAAGCATTATGTCGTCATTGTAAAGTTGTGCGTCGTCGTGGCGTTGTACGTATTATTTGTACGGACCCACGTCACAAGCAACGCCAAGGTTAATTGATCTAGGTCATTAACCAAATTAGAGGCGGTTTGCTCTAATTGAGATGGTCACAGCACCCGTGGTGATCAGAAGATAAGCTAATTGATAAAAATTGGTTTTGCTGTTAGAATCTCCGGCTTTTTAAAGCTGACGGATTTTTAGGTAAACCTAAATTTTGGAGTAGGTATGGCACGTATAGCAGGGGTAAATATCCCAAATAACAAACACGCCGAGATTGCATTAACTGCAATTTACGGTATTGGTCGTAACACAGCACAGAAAATTTGTGCTGCAGCTGGTGTTTTGCCTTCTGCAAAAATGAAAGATTTAAATGACGCAGATGTAGATAAATTGCGTGATGAAGTCGCTAAAGAGAAAGTTGAAGGCGATCTACGCCGTGATGTTTCAATGAATATCAAGCGTTTAATGGATTTAAATTGCTACCGTGGCGTTCGTCACCGTCGTGGTTTACCGGTTCGTGGTCAACGTACAAAAACAAATGCACGTACCCGTAAAGGCCCGATTAAAGCAATTAAACAAGCTAAGTAATTTTAGCTAAAAGTATACTGAGCTATAGGCTGTTAGCCTTTAGTGAGACTAATTCTAGTACGATTTATTGGTAAGGAAAGTGCAACATGGCAAAAGCTAATGTACGCGTAAGAAAAAAAGTTAAAAAGAATATTGCAGAGGGCATTGCGCACGTGCATGCATCTTTTAACAATACCATCATCACGATTACAGACCGTCAAGGCAATGCCTTGTCATGGGCAACTTCTGGTGGCCAAGGCTTTAAAGGCTCACGTAAAAGTACCCCATTTGCAGCGCAAGTAGCTGCAGAGGTTGCTGGTAAATCAGCACAAGAAAACGGTGTGAAGAATTTAGAAGTGCGTATTAAAGGCCCAGGCCCAGGTCGTGAATCTGCAGTGCGTGCACTTAATGCAGCTGGTTTTAAAATCACCAGCATTACCGATGTGACGCCAGTGCCACACAATGGCTGCCGTCCACCTAAAAAACGCCGCATTTAAGCTGAGCTCACGCTCACTTTAGTAGAAATAACAGGAGAATCCCTTGGCTAGAAATTTAGATCCTAAGTGCCGTCAATGTCGTCGTGAAGGCGAAAAGCTTTTCTTAAAAGCTGAAAAATGCTTCACTGACAAATGTGCAATTGAAAAACGTAACTTCCCACCAGGTCAACACGGTCAACGTCGTAACCAACGTTTATCTGACTACGGTGTGCAATTGCGTGAAAAACAAAAAGTTCGTCGTATCTACGGCGTACTTGAGGCGCAATTCCGTAGCTACTACGCTGAAGCGGATCGTAAAAAAGGCATTACAGGTGAGAACTTGTTGCAACTTCTAGAGTGTCGTTTAGATAACGTTACTTACAGAATGGGTTTAGGTGGTTCACGTACTGAAGCACGCCAAATCGTTCGTCACAACAGTATTTTAGTAAACGGCCGTCGTGTCAATATTCCTTCATACCAAGTTAAAGCGGGTGATGTAGTGAGTGTGGCAGAAGCTGCTAAAACACAATTGCGTATTAAAGGCGCACTTGCAGCAGCTGAGCAACGTGGTTTCCCAGCATGGATAGAAGTTGATGTGAAAGCATTAACCGGTACATTCAAAGCTAAACCACAACGCGATGAATTGCCTGCAACAATCAATGAATCATTGGTTGTTGAGCTTTACTCAAAATAATTAAGCTTTAAAAAATATTAAAATATGCCGGTGATAAAAATCACCGGCAAGAATAACTACTCAACTTGACCATAGTTGAGAGTTCAATTCTTAAAAAAATTAAAAGGTATAACTATGCAAAACAGTCCTACCGAATACTTAAAACCACGTGTTGTTGACGTTGAAGTTTTATCACCATTGCGTGCTCGTGTTACTTTAGAGCCAATGGAGCGTGGCTTTGGCTACACACTTGGCAATGCATTGCGTCGTGTTTTATTGTCTTCAATTCCAGGCTTCGCAATTACTGAAGTTAAAATTGACGGTGTAGTACATGAATACTCAACCATAGATGGCGTGCAGGAAGACGTAGTAGACATCCTGCTTAATCTTAAAGGTGTGGCATTAAAACTAAACTCAAAATCAGAAACCATTTTGATTTTGAATAAATCAACCGAAGGTGTTGTTACTGCCGGTGATTTTGAAACAGGCCACGATGCTGAAATTGTTAACCCAGATCACGTGATTGCTCACTTGACCAAGGGTGGCAAATTGAATTTAGAAGTTAAAGTGGCCATGGGCCGCGGCTACCAACCTGTACCAGCACGTCAAAAGTCTAACGAAGAAGACCGTGTGCTTGGTTTTATCATGGTGGATGCCTCATTTAGCCCAGTGAATAAAGTGAGCTACCAAGTTGAGAATGCACGTGTAGAACAACGTACAGACTTAGATAAATTGGTAATGGACGTAGAAACAAACGGTGTTATTGAGCCTGAGCAAGCGATTCGTGATGCGGCCCGTATTTTGATGGGTCAGTTGTCTGTGTTTGCGGATTTAGAAGGCGCACCTAACGAAGTTGAAGTTAAATCAGCACCACAAGTAGACCCAGTGTTATTGCGTCCAGTGGATGATTTGGAATTGACCGTGCGTTCAGCCAATTGCTTGAAAGCAGAAAATATATTTTACATTGGTGATTTGATCCAACGTACTGAGAATGAGCTATTAAAAGCCCCTAACCTTGGTCGTAAATCACTTAATGAAATTAAAGATGTACTCGCTACACGCGGCCTAACTTTGGGCATGAAATTAGAAAACTGGCCACCTGTTGGTCTTGAAAAAGCTTAAGTCATTAAGCTTTAAATAGAAACTTTAAGGAATTACTATGCGTCACGGTAATAGCAATCGTAAATTAAATCGTACTAGCAGCCATCGTGCAGCGATGTTTCGTAACATGACCGCTTCATTGTTGCGTCACGAAGTCATCAAAACAACTTTGCCTAAAGCAAAAGAGTTGCGCAAGTTTGCAGAGCCATTAATCACATTAGGTAAAACGCCAACTTTGGCTAACCGTCGCTTAGCGTTCAGTCGCTTACGTGATCGTGATATCGTGGGCAAACTGTTCGGTGAATTAGGCCCACGTTATTTAGCGCGTAATGGCGGTTACCTACGTGTGTTGAAATGCGGCTTCCGTAACGGCGACAATGCGCCTATGGCATTGGTTGAGTTGGTTGATCGTCCAGACACAGGTGCTGAAGTAGTTGTTGCTGAATAAGTAATACAGCGACCTATAAAAAAGCCAGCTATATGCTGGCTTTTTCTTTGCTCGTTTGTTTTATTTTATGAAGTCTAAAATGGCTGCTTGCTTAAACGGCCAACACAAAAAATGGCCGTTATCTTGTCGCTGTAATACCGGTATTTTTAGTTCAAAGCGTGCTAATAAATCGGCATCGTCGGCTATCTCTATCGCGGTCCAGCTAAGCCCATGCGTCATGGCCAAGCTGGTTAACATGGCTTCTGCTTGCTCGCAGAGATGGCAATGGCTAGTGCTGTAAAGAGTGATATGGGCGCTCATCTGATCGGTGCTCAGGCTTTAGCTAAAATAGTTAGCTAAGCACAAAATTAAATCCTAATAAAGGCGTGATACTATAACGCTGATTATCGTTTTGTCGATTGTTCGTGCACATTAAATTTGGGTCATTATGTCAGATATACAAGATTCTAAAGACAGCTTAAGTGAAAGCCTGCAACAGGTGATTACTTTATTGGATAAGCATAAGCTGATCGAGGACCTTGTGCATCGGCAAGACATGCACAACCATGATTTAGTGGAGTCCTTAGTCCATAAACAAAATCTACAAGAGCTGCAGAAAAAGTTAGACCAATTGCACCCAGCCGATGTGGCGGCGATACTCGAGGCCTTGCCCTTAGAGCAACGGCTGGATGTTTGGGAGCTGGTCAAGGTAGAGCGCGATGGGGACATCCTTTTAGAAGTATCGGATGCTGTTCGTCAAACCCTGATTGCAGACATGAACACCGACGAGTTGTTGGCTGCGGCCGAGCAACTGGATACGGATGAATTGGCCGATTTGGCGCCAGACTTACCTAAGGATGTATTGCAAGAGCTGCTTGACAGCTTGGATACGCAAAACAGAGCCCGTTTGCAAGCGGCCTTGTCCTATGCCGAAGACACCGTGGGCGGCATCATGGACTTCGACATCATCACCATACGTGAAAACATTAGCTTAGAAGTAGCCTTACGCTATATGCGTCGGCTGGGCAGTTTGCCGGATCATACCGACAAACTTTTTGTGGTGGACAGAAATGAGATTCTTTTAGGCGTACTCCCACTCAAGCGTTTGGTGGTGAATGATTTGGCGGCCAGCGTGGCCGATGTCATGGCTGCCGATGCCGTGGTATTTCATCCCGATGAAGCTGCTGATGAAATAGCCAAAGCGTTTGAGCGTTACGATTTGGTGACCGCGCCTGTGGTCGATGAGAATAATAAATTAGTCGGCCGCGTCACCGTGGATGCGGTGATGGATTTCATCCGTGAAGAAGCGGAAAGTGACCTATTATCCATGGCCGGTTTGCGTGAAGAGGAAGACTTCTTCGCCTCTATCTGGAAGTCGGTGCAAAACCGTTGGGCTTGGTTGGCGCTTAACTTAATGACAGCTTTGGTGGCATCCAGGGTGATAGGTTTGTTCGAAGGGTCGATAGAGAAGATAGTTGCCTTAGCGGCATTGATGCCTATAGTGGCCGGCATAGGCGGCAACTCGGGCAATCAAACCACCACCATGATAGTCCGCGGCTTGGCCTTAGGTCAGGTGGCCTCACACAATATGCAATCGCTGATTACTAAAGAGTTAGGCGTGGCCTTGCTCAATGGCCTAATCTGGGGCGGTGTACTAGGGGCAATTTCTTACGCCCTTTATGGCAACATCAATTTAGGCTTGGTGATGATGGCGGCCATGACCTTGAATTTATTGTTGGCGGCCTTAATGGGCGTGGTCATTCCGTTGAGCATGAATAAATTTGGACGTGACCCAGCCGTGGGTTCTAGTGTATTGATTACCGCCGTGACCGACAGCGGTGGCTTCTTAATCTTCTTAGGCTTAGCAACCATATTCCTCATGTAAATGAAGCGCCGTATTCACTAGGCGGGTAAGGTAGAAAATGAATCAAGAAATCCAATTGGTCTGGTACGAGTTATTTGCCGATTTAACGACGCCATTTGCCTTATGGCAATTTGCCATCATGGCCATCGCTGCCAGCTTGGCTTGGGTAATTAATGGCCTTTTGCGTGCCAAGGTGATGCGCAGCGCGCCTGAGAGTTGGAAGCTAGGCATAGGCGGCATTAACCGCGTGTTATTGCCCTTGATTAGCTTGATTAACCTGCAGTTGGCCGAGCTCCTATTGGCTATGCTTAATTGGCCGCCTGCCAGCTTCTTGCACCTAGCCAGCAGTTTATTGTTGGCCTTGGTCATGATACGCATTGCCGCCTACGGCGTGCGCTATATCATGGCGCCCAGCGGGATTGTTAAAACCTTAGAAAATAGCATCACCACCTTTATTCTGATCGTGATGGCCTTGTACTTAAGTGGCCTGTTACCACAGTTATTGGATGCGCTAGAGAGCGTGCAATTTAGCCTGGGCAAAAGCCAGCTTAACCTGTTGTTGATACTGCAAGCCATACTCACCATCATCGCCACCATTTTCATCGCGCTATCCCTGAGTCGCGTGTTGGAAAATAAATTGATGCGCAACGAGCACATCAATATGAATATGCGCGTGGTCATGAGCAAGCTGTTACGCGGCTTTTTGTTGGTCATTGCCTTGCTGATAGGCTTGTCTGCCGTTGGCTTAGACGTGACGCTGTTATCTGTGTTTGGTGGTGCTTTAGGTGTGGGCTTGGGCTTTGGCTTACAGCGTATAGCCAGCAATTACGTCAGTGGCTTTATCATCTTGCTGGATAGGTCCATGCAGATCGGCGATGTACTGACCGTGGATACCCATTATGGCGTGGTCACGGATTTGCGCACACGCTATTTAGTGCTGCGTAAGTTGGACGATACCGAAGTCATTATTCCCAATGAAATGCTCATCATTAACCCGGTGATCAACCACTCGCATACCGACCCCAAAGCCCGCGTGCAAATGCCGGTGCAGATCAGTTACGACAGTCCCTTAGAGCTTGCTATGCAATTGATAAGTGATGCGGCCAAGCAGCACCCGCGTGTGCTGGCCACGCCTGCCCCTGTGGTGCACATCAAAGGCTTTGCTGACAATGGCATAGACTTAGTTTTAACCCTGTGGATGCCAGACCCGGAAGAAGGGCCGGCAGCCATGCAGTCGGATGTTTATTTGGCGATATGGCACGCATTTAAAGCGAACAACATTGCCATTCCTTATCCGCAGCGTGAGGTGCGCATACTAGGCGCGGCGCCAACGGCATAGCATTTGTTTTAAGCAATAAAAAAGCTCGCCTATAGCGAGCTTTTTTATTGCTTAAATAAACAGCAGCTTATTTAAGTTTGGCTTCTTTGTACAATACGTGCTGACGAACCACTGGATCAAATTTTTTGATTTCCATTTTGCCTGGCATGGTACGTTTGTTTTTAGTGGTGGTGTAGAAATGACCTGTACCAGCACTGGATTCTAATTTGATTTTTTCACGCATAATGTTCTACCTTAGATTTTTTGGCCAGCAGCGCGCAAGTCAGCAAGAACGGCATCGATACCATTTTTGTCGATAGTGCGTAGGGCATTGTTAGTAATGCGCATGCTTACCCAGCGATTTTCGCTCTCTACCCAGAATTTGCGGTTTTGCAAATTAGGTAAGAAGCGGCGTTTTGTTCTGTTGTTAGCGTGAGAAACGTTGTTACCCACCATTGGCTTTTTGCCAGTTACCATACATACACGTGCCATGGTTAAATCTCCAAACTTCTGCTTTTTTCGAAAGACCGCAATTATAGTACGAAAACTATTATTATCTCAAGGTAATTATCAATATTATTTAGGCTTAATTTGGCGCTTAGTGCTTACCGGTGCTACCAAAACCGCCTTCGCCTCGTTCGCTGCTATCAAAATCCCCGACTAAATGGAAATCTGCTTGCACCACAGGCACGATCACCAGTTGTGCTATGCGCTCCATCGGGTTAATTTCAAACGCCGTATTGCCTCGATTCCAGCACGACACCATCAATTGCCCTTGGTAATCGGAATCGATCAAACCCACCAGGTTGCCCAGCACGATGCCGTGTTTATGGCCTAGGCCGGAGCGCGGCAATATCAATGCGGCATAATAAATGTTATCTAAATGGATGGCCATGCCGGTTGGAATTAGCGTGGTTTCGCCCGGTTGTAGGGTGATAGGCGCATCTGTACAAGCACGCAAATCCAAGCCTGCTGAACCGGCTGTCGCATAGCTTGGCATTTGCTGGTGTAAGCGGTCATCAAGAATTTTTAAATCCACAATAATTTTCATAAGTTTCTCAAAAAATACCAATTATTAACTAGGGGTTTAATTTAGCTTAGCATTAAACACTAATTTTTAATGAAAATCACTATAGAGAATCAATTGCTTACTCATGGATATGCAATTATTTGCTAGGTAGTATTCAGGGCATTACCTAGGAGAACCCCAATGAAGCAAAGCTTAAAATTAAAAAAATTAGCCATACCACTGCTCTTCACCGGTCTAATGGCGGGTGCATTGCCTGCTGTTGCGGAAGACAGAGTTACCGCGCCTGTGGTGGTGACGGGCACGCGTATTGAACAAAACAGTTTTGATTTGCCTATGTCTATAGACTCGGTGGATGCTGAGCAAATACAAGAGGGGCAGCTGAAAGTTAATCTTTCTGAATCATCCAGCAGAGTGCCGGGTGTTGTGATTAATAACCGCAATAATCCGGCACAAGATTTGGCTATTCAAATTCGCGGCTTTGGAGCGCGTTCAGCTTTTGGTGTGCGTGGTGTCCGTTTATATGCTGATGGCATCCCTATGACCATGCCGGATGGCCAAGGTCAAACCGGAACATTCAATTTGGATACGGCGGCACGCGTGGAATATTTGCGCGGGCCATTCTCAGCACTTTACGGTAACTCATCTGGGGGCGTGGTGCAGATCTTCACTAAAGATGGCGAAGACGATCCTACGCTTACTGGTGGTGCTACCTTTGGTAGTTATAACACCAGTCGTGAGAGTTTAACCTTTAGTGGCAGAGGCAATGATTTTGATTATGTGGTTAATGCCAACACCTATAGCAGTGACGGCTACCGAGCACAATCGGACACCAGACGTGATACGGTTCATGCAAAAATTAACTTTAAGCTAAGTGAAAACACCAAACTCAGCTTGGTTGCCACAGGCTTAGATCAGCCAAATAACTTGGACCCGCAAGGTTTAGATGCGACGCAATTGCAAACAGATCGCAGGCAAGCAGGTACCAATTCTGAACTTTTCAATACGCGCGTTACACGCAGTCATGAGCAGATAGGCGCTGTTTTAGAACATAAGCTTAGTGAATCCGATGCGTTACGCTTCATGACCTATTATGGCCAACGAGACAATGAGCAGTATCAGTCTGTGTCGATTGCGGCACAGACTACATCGCCCGGTTTTGAGCGTAACGGTGGTGGCGTTGCAGTCATTGATCGTAGTTTTGGTGGTGTAGATGCACGTTGGATACACCAAGGAGAATTGGCGAGCAAGCCATTTAATTTGGCGGTTGGATTTAATTACGATGAAATGACGGACGTGCGAACTGGTTATGAAAACTTCACCTCAGGTTCTGGCACCACATGTGGTGTGTCAGGTAGAGTTTGTGGCGTTAAAGGAAACTTAAGGCGAGATGAAGATGATGACCTTAATAACTTTGACCAATATGCCCAAGCTTCATGGGATGTGCATACGAAACTGTCATTAAGCGGTGGTTTACGCCACAGTCGCGTTTCTTTCAAGATGAAGGATAGATACATTGCCACTGGTAATGGTGACGACAGTGGCTCAGCCACTTTTACAGAAACTACGCCAGTTATTGGTGCCGTGTTTAAATACAACGATAAAATTAATTTCTTCGCAAATGCAGGTAAAAGTTTCGAAACACCAACATTTGTCGAGATGGCCTACAATCCAGACTACAATGTGTCGGGCCTAAATTTAGATCTTAAGCCGGCTAAAAGCGATCAATACGAAGTAGGTGCAAAAGCATTTATTGCCGCCAATACCTTGGTGAATGTATCTTTATTTAAAATTGATACTCAGGATGAAATTGTGGTAGCCACCTCGCAAGGAGGAAGGACGACTTACCGCAATGTTCCTTCATCAGAACGTAAGGGTCTAGAATTCAGTTTAGACAGTCAACTTCCTAATGATGTGCGATTGTATTTAGCCTATACGCTACTGGACGCTAAATTTACAGAAGCATTTAGTGCGTGTATTACTCCATTTCCTAACGGTTCATCATGTAGGTATGGCACAGCGAGTGATTTTGAAACGATTGCAGCGGGTAGCAAAATTCCAGGCACTTATAAATATACCCTATACGGTGAGACTTCATGGAAGCATCAAGCAACCGGTTTTAATACGGCTTTAGAAATGCGTAGGGCCAGTGGAAGTAATGTCAGTTTCAATGTGGCAGATGGCCAGACCGAAAGTTATACGGTGTTTAATTGGCGCGGTGGGTTTAAGCAAAATCTTAATAATTGGGATTTCTCTGAATTTGTTCGTGTAGAGAATATGTTTGATAAGGATTATGTTGGGTCTATTCGCGTGGCCGACGGAAATCAACGGTTTTACGAATCAGCACCAGGCCGTAATTGGTTGTTAGGCTTAAATGCTGCTTACAGTTTCAAGTAGGACTTATTCAAATAGCCTTTAGTTGTTAGAGCATGCTCACCACATGCTTTAACAGCAAGTCGGCAATCACACTTTTTGGCGCGCGTTCTAAGGGATGCGCGCCATTTTTGTCTAATAGGGTCACCGTGTTCTTGTCGTCGCCCATGGCATCACTGACTAAATTGGCCACCATGAGGGGCAATTTTTTTGCCTGGCGTTTGGCTTCAGCAAAGTCCAACAGTTTTTCGGTTTCAGCGGCAAAGCCCACGCAGAAAGGCGCTTTGGGTAGGCTAGCCACTTCCGCCAATATGTCTTTGTTGGGCGTGAGTGCTAGGTTCAAGGTCGCTGCACTTTTCTTTATTTTTTCCGCTTGCGTTGTGCTGGGGCGGTAATCTGCTACCGCGGCTACGCTGATAAAAATGTCTTGGTTTAGCACATGACCCATCACCGCTTTATACATCGCATCGCCACTAATGGCCTGTATGGTGCTGACATTGTCCGGTGGCGTTAATGCGCTGGCGCCGCTTACTAAGGTCACCGTGGCACCCATGTCTGCCGCCGCTTGAGCAATCGCGTAGCCCATTTTGCCACTGCTTAAATTGGTGATGGCGCGCACCGGGTCTATCATTTCTAGGGTGGCACCAGCGGTAATGAGCACACGCTTGCCAGCCAATAGTTTGGGGCTAAAGTGGGCATTTACTAACCTGAGCAAGGCCTCGGCTTCTAGCATACGGCCTAAGCCAATTTCGCCACAGGCTTGTTCGCCACTGTCAGGGCCGAGCAGGCTGATGCCATCGGCTTGCAGTTGGGCAATGTTGCGTTGTGTGGCGGGGTTTTCCCACATTTGTTTATTCATGGCCGGTGCTACCAGCAGCGGGCAATCCCTAGCTAAACACAAGGTAGATAGTAAATCGTCGGCACGGCCTTGTACCAATTTAGCTAGAAAGTCGGCGCTGGCTGGCGCCACTAAAATAGCATCGGCTTCGCGGGATAACTCGATGTGCGGCATGCCATTGCTAATGCTGCTGTCCCACATATCGATAAATACCGGCTTGCCTGACAGCGCTTGCATGGTCACTGGCGTGATGAATTGGCAAGCCGCTTGCGTCATGACTACTTGCACATTGATGTTGGCTTTGACCAATAGTCGAACCAGCTCAGCGGCTTTGTAGGCAGCGATGCCGCCGGTGATGCCGAGTACGATGGATTTGGCTTTTGTAAGGGTATTTTTTTGCATAAGGGTGAAAAAATAAGTTTACTATTTCGCTAAAGCGTTCATTTTAATACGAAAATCGCAGTGTAAGCGCAATAATCCCCTTATTGCCCTGCGATAAAGGACATAATCATGGCGATTACCGATTGGCCTACAGCAGAACGTCCACGCGAAAAACTGTTGGCGCAAGGGGTGGCCGCCTTGTCCAATGCTGAATTGCTGGCGGTATTCTTACGCGTAGGCGTGACCGGTAAAAGTGCCGTGGACTTAGCCCGTGATTTGTTGGCTAGGTTTGGCAGTTTAACCGGTATTTTTGCTGCAAGCCGGGCGCAGTTATCGCAGGTGCATGGCATGGGCTTGAGTAAGTACGCGCAATTGCAAGCCATCTTTGAAATGAGTAGACGCGCGCTTGCCGAGCATATGCGCGCACAAGACCTACTGGCTTCGCCACAGCAGGTGCGCGATTTTCTCACGCTAAAATTAGCCAGTTTGTGCCATGAAGTGTTTATGGTGTTGTTTTTAGATGCGCAAAATAGGCTGATTGCGGAGGAGATCATGTTTCGTGGCACGCTCACACAAGCCAGTGTGCATCCACGCGAAGTGGCTAAACAGGCGCTGCATTACAATGCCGCCAGTGTCATTCTGGCGCACAACCACCCATCCGGTCTGGCCCAACAAAGTCAGGCGGATGAACTCATTACCCAGCAATTAAAGCAAGCCCTCGCGCTAGTAGACGTGCGGGTGTTGGACCATTTTATCGTCGCTGGCAATGCAACTTTTTCATTCGCTGAGCGTGGTTTGTTGTAAACTAAAAACCATGGAGAATTTAGTGGTTTTGGATAATAAGCTATGGCTAAACTTGGCCGTGGCTTTAGGCATAGGTTTGTTAATAGGTGCCGAGCGTGAGCGTAGCAAAGGCATGGGCCCCGACCTTTCCTTGGCCGGCATACGCACCTTTACTATCGTGGCTTTACTGGGCGCAGTCAGCACCGTGGTGAGTTTTTGGTTGTTAATTGTATCGGTGATTTGTGTCACGGTATTTGCCGCTTTGGCCTACGTGGTGCGTGTCAACGAACACCCTGGTTTAACCACAGAAATCACGCTGGTTTTTACCGTTATTTTAGGCGGCTTAGCTATGTCTGCGCCGTCTTTAGCCGCCAGTTTGGCGGTCACTGCCGCTATTCTTTTGACTGCCAAGGAGCCCATTCATGGTTTTATCCGTGGCTCGGTAAGCAAAGAAGAAGTAAATGATTTTCTAATTTTAGCCGGCGCTACCCTCATCGTATTGCCCTTGGTGCCGAATGAATTGATAGGCCCATTTTCCGCCATTAACCCCCATAATTTATGGCTAATCGTGATACTGGTCATGCTTATCACTGCGCTTGGGCATTTAGCCTTACGCGCCTTGGGTGGGCGAGTAGGCTTGCCTTTGGTGGGTTTGGTGTCGGGCTTTATTTCCAGTATTGCTACGGTGGGTGCCATGGGTCAGCGCGCTAAGCAAATGCCGGCCTTAATTGAGGCGGCGGTGGCGGGCGCACTGTTGTCTAGTCTGGCCACCATATTGCAGTTGAGTTTGTTGTTGGGCGCGATACACCCACCCACCTTGCACGCTTTATTAGCGCCATTAATCTTTGGCGGGGTGTCGGTGGCAATCTATGCTTTGGTAATAACGGTCAGTTGTATGCATAACAAGTGCCCAGAAATGGCCCAGCCTAGCCAGACCTTCAGTGTGAAAACGGCGTTTGGTTTGGCCGCTGTCATCGGGCTGGCCTTGATGGCTGCTGCTGCTTTGAATGCCTGGTTTGGCCAGGCAGGCGTGGTGTTTGCGGCCGCAGCGGCAGGCGTGGCCGATGTGCATGCTGCCGCCATTTCAGTGGCCTCTTTGGCTGCATCCGGCAACTTAAACGCAGCGCATGCGGTGGTGCCGATTTTGTTGGCGTTTACTATTAATACCGTGTCTAAAGGTGTGGCCGCCTTAGTCAGCGGCGGCAAGGACTTCGCCAAACAAGTGATTCCCGGTTTGCTGGTGCAAGTGTTGGCCGTGTGGCTGGGTTGGTTGGTATTTTAAATTTATTGTTGAAGGGTGTTTATCGTCGTGCATAAAAATCTCAAGTTTGTCGTGTGGGTGATGGTTTTAGGCTTAGCCTTGGTGGCCGTGTCTACCATCGCCTTAAATCGTGGGGAAAGCATCAGTGCTATGTGGTTTATCGCCGCCGCGGCCTGTATATACGCGATTGCCTATCGGTTTTATGCCGCTTGGATAGCCGCCTCGGTGTTGGCGGTCGATGCTACTCGCGCCACGCCCGCTGAGCGTTTAGAGAATGGCAGCGATTTTATTCCAACCAATAAATGGGTGGTGTTTGGCCACCATTTTGCCGCCATTGCTGGCCCCGGCCCCTTGATAGGCCCGACCTTGGCTGCCCAGTTTGGTTATTTGCCCGGCACCTTGTGGATATTGATAGGTGCGGTATTGGGTGGCGCGGTGCAAGACATGGTGACTTTATTCTTTTCTACCCGCCGTAATGCGCGCAGTTTAGGCCAAATGGCCAGAGATGAAATTGGCCCTATAGGCGGTGCTGCAGCGCTGATAGGCACTTTTTTGATCATGATCATCTTAATAGCGGTGCTGGGTTTAGTGGTGGTGAATGCCATGAAGCACAGCCCGTGGGCGACCTCTACCGTGGCAGCCACCATACCCATCGCCATGTTCGTGGGTTTTTACATGCGTAACCTTCGCCCTGGGCGAGTCTTGGAAGCCAGCCTATTGGGCGTGGTCTTGCTGTTATTGGCGGTGGTGGGTGGCGGCTGGATAGATCATCAGCCCATCTTACGCAATTGGTTTGATCATGAAGGCTTAAGCTTGGCTTGGGTCATTATTGCCTACGGTTTTGCTGCCGCGGTGATGCCGGTTTGGTTATTGCTCGCACCGCGTGATTACCTGTCGACCTTTGTTAAATTAGGCACGGTGATGTTGCTGGCCATTGCCATTATTATTTTACAGCCGCATGTACACATGCCGGCCTTAACGCAGTTTACCGATGGCAGCGGGCCTATATTTGGTGGAAAACTGTTTCCTTTTGTCTTTATTACCATAGCTTGCGGCGCCATTTCTGGTTTCCATGCCTTGATCGCATCGGGCACCACGCCTAAGTTATTGGCTAATGAAGGCGACATACGCATGATAGGCTACGGCGCCATGTTGCTAGAAAGTTTCGTCGCCATCATGGCCATGATCGCCGCCACCGTGTTAGAACCGGGCGTATTCTTTGCCATCAATAGCCCGGCTGGCGTGGTTGGTCAAGAGGCGGTGGACGCCGTCGCGAAAATTAACAGTTGGGGCTTTGCCGTGACCGTCGAGCAAATGAATCAGTTGGCGAGTGACATGGGGGAAAGCAGTTTGTTTGCCCGTACCGGTGGGGCACCTAGCTTGGCAGTGGGTATGGCGAGTATTTTTGGCCACGCCTTTGGTAAAAGCCTGTTAGCCATTTGGTACCATTTCGCCATCATGTTCGAAGCGATTTTTATCCTAACCACCTTGGACGCTGGTACGCGGGTAGGGCGTTTTATGTTGCAAGACATGTTGGGTAATGTCTGGCCCAAAATGGGTCAGACATCATGGATGCCTTCCGTGGTATTGACCAGCGGGCTAGTGGTCGCTGGCTGGGGCTATTTCTTGTACATAGGCGTGATAGACCCTAACGGTGGCGTTAATATTTTATGGCCATTGTTCGGCATAGCCAACCAAATGCTGGCGGCCATTGCTTTATGCGTGGCCACCGGTATTTTGGTCAAGTCAGCCAAGGCCAAGTATGCTTGGATTACCGGCTTGCCCTTGATTTGGCTATTGACCGTGACCACCACGGCTGCCTGGCAGAAAATTTTCAGTGATGACCTCCGGGTTGGATTCTTTGCCGCTGCCAACGATTTATCCAGCAAATTGGCTGCCGGTTTGTTGCCATTGGACAAAGCCGCGGTAGCGCCACAATTGATATTTAACCAACAATTAGACGCCTATTTGACGGTGTTCTTTATCGTGTTGTTATGGGTGGTGGTGCTTGATACGCTGTACGTGACTTACCGCTATTTTAGTAGCCAGCCCTTGATGCCTTTGACCGAAGTGCCGTATCAACCGACCCGCTTAGACGACAATTGGGTGCGTGACTGATGGTATTCCGTTTCTGGAAAACACTTAAACACCTATGGCACCGCGTGCGGCAATTAAGCGGTGACGATGCCTATGAGGTCTACTTAAAACACCATGCCGCATTTCATCAAACCACGCTCGATGCCCCGCCGGTATTAAGTCGCAAAGAGTTTTTTAAACTTTGGCAAGACAGCAAATGGCAAGGCGTAAAGCGCTGTTGTTGAAATGATGTTCGTGGTATTGGGTAGGAGCGGCATATCCGATGCGGAAGATGAGTCGCAAGAATTAAACAATCAAGACAGGCTCCAAGTAGCATGAAAAATTTTGGTATCTATATCATAGGCGATGAAATACTCTCCGGTAAGCGGCAAGACGCGCATTTATCGTTCGCAATACAAGCTTTAAAAGCGCGCGGTTTGCAATTGGCCTGGGCCAACTATCTGGGCGATATCCCTGAGCAAATTACCACCTCACTTAAAGCCAGTATGGCCAGAGGCGACGTGGTATTTAGCTTTGGTGGCATAGGCGCCACACCGGATGATTTTACTCGGCAATGCGCAGCCGATGCCGTCGGCGTACCCATCGTTAGGCATGCTGAGGCCGTGGCAGAAATAGAAGCGCAATACGGCGACACGGCCCACCCTAAACGTGTATTAATGGCTGATTTCCCGCAAGGTGCTGCCCTCGTGCCTAATCCGGTGAATCGGGTGGCGGGGTTTTCTATAAATCAGCATTATTTTTTGCCTGGCTTTCCGCAAATGGCCCATCCCATGATGGAGTGGGCGTTAGATAAGCATTACGCTCAGCTGTTTCATCAGCAAGATTACATCGAGTCCTCCATCTTGGTCATGGAGGCGGGCGAAAGCCGCTTAATTGATTTGATGCAAAACATAGTCGTGCGCTACCCAGACTTGAAATTATTTAGTTTGCCTAAATTAGACCAGCAACGCAGCACCGAGCTTGGGGTAAAAGGACGGGCTGAATTAGTCAGTGCTGCCATGGCAGACATCAAGCAAGGCGTGAGCGCACTCAATTTCCCTTGGGCTGCTTTATAGTGGATTGCCGCGCTGATTGCGGCGCCTGCTGCACCGCACCGTCGATCAATAGCCCTATACCGGGCATGCCCAATGGCAAACCCGCTGGCGTGCGTTGCGTGCAATTAAATAGCAGCAATCAATGTTTGGTGTTTGGCCAGGCCCAACGACCGGCTTTTTGCGCCAGTTTGCAACCCAGTCTGGAGATGTGTGGCAACAACCGCGATCAAGCCATCCTGTGGTTGACCGAGCTTGAGCGTTTAACTCAGCCTTGAGGTCGGACGACTGTGGTCCTGCATCAGCGACACGGCCACTAAGCTGATCAACGCCATGCCCGATAGGTAGTAGCCCACCCAAGTTAAGCCGCCTTGATTGACCAGCAACTGCGATACATAAGGTGCGCTGGACGCCCCCAAGATGCCACCCAAGTTGTAGCTTAAGCCTGCACCACTGTAACGCACGGCCACCGGAAATTGCTCGGGTAAAAATGCCCCCATGGGTGCAAAGGTCGCCCCCATCAACAATAAGGCCAAAGATAAAAACAAGCTGATGCTAAGCGTGTTGGCCGAACTTAATAAGGGGTTTAGCGTAAAGCCCAGCAGTATGGCTAAAAAACAGCCGATTAATAACACCGGTTTTCGTCCGTATCGATCGCTTAAGGTGGCCGACACAGGCGTAATGAGGGCCATGAAGAGCACGGCAAAGCAAAGCATTTGCAAGAAATCCACGCGCGCTATGCCTAAAGTTTGCGTGCCGTAACTTAAGCAAAAAACCGTGGCAGTATAAAACAGGTTGTAGCACACCGTCATGGCCAGTGCGCCCAGCAATAAAGGCCGTTTGTGAGTTTTTACCAGTGCTAACATGGGTTGTTTCAGCGTTTTTTGTTGCGCCAAGGCTAGTGCGAAAGCAGTGGTTTCGCTTAACTGAAAGCGCACATACAAGCCCAGCATCACCAATAAGGCGCTGGCAAAAAACGGCAAGCGCCAACCCCAGGCCAGAAATTCGGCATCAGTTAAATAAGCGCTTAAGGCTAGAAAGCTCAAGCTCGCCAGCAAAAACCCCACTGCCGGTCCCAGTTGTGGAAACATGCCAAACCAAGCACGCTGACCTGCCGGTGCACTTTCCGTGGCCAATAAGGCTGCGCCGCCCCATTCGCCGCCTAAGCCTATGCCTTGTGCCACGCGTAACAAACAGAGCAACAGCGGTGCCCAAGTGCCCAGCGTGTCATAGCCTGGTAAGCAACCTATGAGTAGGGTGGCTATGCCCATTAGCAATAAGGAGCTGGCTAGGGTGGCTTTACGGCCTATGCGGTCACCAAAGTGACCGAAAATGATGGCGCCCAGTGGCCGGGCAAAAAAAGCGAGACCAAAGGTTAAAAACGCATTTAAGGCTTGGGCGGCTGGGTCGCTGCTAGGGAAAAAGACCTGACCGATGACTAAAGCTGCCGCCATGGCGTATATGTAGAAGTCGTAAAATTCAATCGCGGTGCCAATGAAGCTGGCAAACGCAATGTGAGTATTGGACGGGTTTTTTTTGGCTGGGGTTTTATTGGTTGGGATGCGCTTCAATGCAAGGCTTGCTTTCATTTAGGGTTGGGCTGGTGAATGGCCATTATACTAAGATTTAGTTTTATACAGTTAAGTGCAAATTTAAGTTTTACCGTGTTTGATTTGCGTATAAAATAGGCAACTCGGCGTTAATAACGTAAAGAAAACGACTCGCAGTGAAAATCGGCCAGCACATACTCAAAAACAATTTAGTGGTAGCGCCCATGGCAGGGGTGACGGACAGACCTTTCCGTCAGTTGTGCAAGAAAATGGGGGCGGGTTTGGCTGTGTCAGAAATGGTGACCTCGAATTCCCTGTTATACGGCAGTGAAAAAACTTTGCGTCGTGCCAACCATCAAGGTGAAGTGGATCCGATTTCTGTGCAAATTGCCGGTGCCGATCCAAAAATGATGGCCGAAGCGGCCAAGCACAATGTCGATAACGGTGCGCAGATCATAGACATCAATATGGGCTGCCCAGCTAAGAAAATCTGCAATGTCATGGCCGGCTCGGCCTTACTCAAAGACGAACCTTTGGTGGCGCAAATCTTGCGTGCCGTGGTTAATGCCGTGGATGTGCCGGTTACCTTAAAGATACGCACCGGTTGGGATAAGAACAACCGTAACGCCGTGCAAATTGCCAAAATGGCCGAGGACATTGGTGTTCAAGCCTTAGCCATGCACGGCCGCACGCGCGCCTGTTTATACACCGGCGATGCTGAGTACGACACCATCGCCGCGGTCAAGCAGGCGATTAATATCCCGCTGATCGCCAACGGCGACATTGGTAGCCCAGAAAAAGCCAAATTTGTATTGGATTACACCGGCGCCGATGCCGTCATGATAGGACGTGCCGCGCAAGGCCGTCCCTGGATATTCCGTGAGATTGACCATTACCTTAAAACCGGCGAGCATTTGCCGGCCCCGGAAGTGAGTGAGATCCGCAGTGTGATGTTGGCCCACTTGCACGATTTGTATGACTTTTACGGTGAGCTCACCGGCATGCGCATGGCGCGTAAGCATATTTCTTGGTACACCAAAGGCCTCAAAGACTCGGCTAATTTCCGCCATAACATGAATACCTTGCAGACCATTCCTTTGCAATTGTCCGCAATTGATGCGTTTTTTGATCATTTACAAAGCCGCGACCACCGTTTGCAATACGACGACCATGAAGACGTCGACGCGTTTGAAACGGCAAGCTTGGCGTTAAAGGTGGCCTAATGGACCAATGCGATAACAAAAATCCCGGTGCTATGAATGACTGCCAAATAGCCAACAGCGTCAAATCGGCTTTGGATCAATACTTTAAGGACTTGGATGGTCAACCGCCTCACGCCTTGTATGACATGGTGTTGGCATGCATAGAAAAGCCCTTATTGGAATACACCTTGCATTATGCCGGTGGCAACCAAAGCAAAACGGCCGATATTTTAGGTTTAAATCGCAACACCTTACGTAAGAAAATGCAGCAATACCACATCGAGTAATGCACTCGATCGTTTTTTATTCCTTATTAATTTCATTAGAGTTTTCACATGGCAACTATTAAACGCGCGCTTATCAGCGTGTCAGACAAAACCGGTATCGTAGAATTAGCCCAGGCGTTAAGCCAATTAAATGTTGAGATTTTATCCACAGGCGGCACCGCCAAACTGTTTAGAGAACAGGGCATCCCCGTGGTCGAGGTCAGTGATTACACTGGCTTTACTGAAATGCTCGATGGTCGAGTTAAAACCTTGCACCCTAAAGTGCACGGTGGCATTTTAGGTAGACGCGATTTGCCTGAGCACGTGGCGGCCATGCAAGCGGCGGACATCCCCAATATCGACATGGTGGTGGTGAATTTATACCCCTTCGAAGCTACCGTGGCCAAAGCCGATTGCACGCTGGAAGACGCGATTGAAAACATAGACATAGGCGGCCCAGCCATGGTGCGTTCGGCCGCTAAGAACTGGAAAGACGTGGCGGTGTTAACCGACGCCAGCCAATACCGGGATGTCATCAGTGAATTGCAAAGCACAGGCGGCGCCGTCAGTCAGGCCACCCAATTTGCCTTGTCGGTGGCGGCGTTTAATCGCATCAGCAATTACGATGGCGCCATCAGCGATTACCTGTCTTCATTTAATGCCGATGGCACACGCGGCGCTTTCCCTGCGCAAACCAACGGTCGCTTTGTTAAATTGCAAGACTTGCGATACGGCGAAAATCCACACCAGCAAGCGGCCTTTTACCGCGATTTAAACCCAGCACCCGGCTCCTTGGTTACGGCCACGCAATTGCAGGGCAAGGAATTAAGCTATAACAACATCGCCGATGGTGACGCGGCATGGGAAGCAGTCAAATCCTTTAGCAGCACCGCCTGCGTTATCGTTAAGCACGCTAACCCGTGTGGTGTGGCACTCGGTGCCAGTGCGTTGGAAGCCTACAGCAAAGCGTTTCAAACCGATCCTAGCAGCGCATTTGGTGGCATTATCGCCTTTAACACGGTGGTGGATAAAGCCGCGGCAGAAGCGGTCAGCAAACAATTCGTTGAAGTCTTGATTGCGCCAGATTACACCGCAGACGCCTTGGCTATTTTTGCTGCCAAAGCCAATGTGCGGGTACTAAAAATTGCCTTGCCTAAGGGTGGTGATACGCCTTGGTTGCAAGGCCGTAATGCGCACGACACTAAACGGGTGGGCTCGGGCTTACTCATACAAACCGCGGATAACCATGAAATCAGTGCGGCGGATTTAAAAGTGATCAGTAAAAAACAAGCGACACCGCAGCAAATGGCCGACATGCTGTTTGCCTGGCGCGTGGCCAAGTACGTGAAATCCAACGCCATCGTGTTTTGTGGCAACGGCATGACGCTGGGCGTAGGCGCTGGGCAAATGAGCCGAGTGGACAGCACACGGATTGCCGCCATTAAAGCGCAAAATGCGAATTTAAGCCTAAAAAATTCCGTGGTGGCCTCGGATGCATTTTTCCCTTTCCGCGATGGCATAGATGTCTTGGCTGAAGCCGGCGCCAGTTGCGTGATACACCCAGGTGGTAGCATGCGCGACGAAGAAGTGGTGGCGGCCGCCGACGAGCACGGCTTGGTCATGGTAGTAACCGGCATACGCCATTTTAGGCATTAAGGTAGGTAAGGCATGAAAATACTCATCATAGGTGGCGGCGGGCGCGAGCATGCGCTGGCATGGAAAGTTGCACAAAACAAAGCGGTCAGTCGTATTTATGTGGCGCCGGGCAATGCCGGCACTGCAATCAATCCCGACATGGTGAATGTGCCTATCAGCAGCGTGCCTGATTTACTGAAATTTGCCCAAGACGAAAACGTGTACCTGACCATTGTTGGTCCGGAAGCGCCCTTGGCCGCTGGGGTGGTGGATGCCTTTAAAGCAGCCAACTTGAAAATTTTTGGCCCGACCAAATTGGCGGCGCAGCTGGAAGGGTCTAAGGATTTCGCTAAAGCCTTTATGTTCCGCCACGGCATTCCAACGGCGGCTTATGCCACCTTTACCGATGCTAACTTAGCGCACGATTACGTCAAGCAGCAAGGCGCCCCTATCGTTATTAAAGCCGATGGATTGGCGGCCGGTAAAGGTGTGGTAGTGGCCATGTCCGATGCCGAGGCGCACGATGCCATAGACGCCATGTTGTCAGACAACAAACTAGGCAGTGCCGGTGCACGGGTGGTGATAGAAGAATTTTTAACCGGCGAAGAAGCCAGTTTTATCGTCATGGTGGACGGCAAAAACATTCTGCCTTTAGCCACCAGCCAAGACCACAAGCGCTTGCAAGACGGCGATCAAGGCCCCAATACTGGCGGCATGGGTGCTTACTCACCGGCGCCGGTAGTGACCCCGCAAATTCACGCTAAAGTCATGCGCGAAATTATCCGTCCCACGGTCGATGGCATGGCCCAAGAAGGTCACCCCTATACCGGCTTTTTGTATGCCGGTTTGATGATTTCAGCCAACGGCGACGTGAAAACCTTGGAATTTAATTGCCGCATGGGCGACCCAGAAACACAGCCCATTATGTTGCGTATGAAAAGTGATTTGGTGGCATTGGCTGAGCATGCCGTTAACGGCACCTTGGATCAGGCAGACGTGGACTGGGATAGGCGCACTGCATTGGGCGTGGTGATGGCTTCAGCCAATTACCCAGACACGCCTAAATTGGGCGATGAAATCACCGGTCTACCTAGCGATTTAAACGATGCCCATGTGTTTCATGCCGGTACCGTTTTGCAAGACGGCAAAGTGCTGACCAGTGGCGGTCGGGTGCTGTGTGTCACCGCTTTGGGTGAAACGGTGAAGTTTGCTCAACAGCAAGCCTATCAAATCATCGATGGCATTCAGTTCAAAGGGGCGCAATACCGTACCGACATTGGCTACCGGGCCATTAAGGGTTAGTCATGAACACGCAAGCGGTGCTGGATTACCTGCAAAAACTGCAAACGACTATTGTTGAAGCGATAGAGCTGATCGATGGTAAAAACTTTTTACAGGACAGTTGGCAGCGCCCAGAAGGCGGCGGTGGCAACTCCTGTTTATTGGAAGAAGGGCAGGTGTTTGAGCGGGCCGGCGTGGGCTTTTCCCACGTCATGGGCAGTAAATTGCCACCATCCGCCAGTGCCGCCCACCCCGAAGCGGCAGGTCGCTCCTGGGAAGCCATGGGCGTGTCCTTGGTGTTTCACCCACGCAATCCCTACATACCTACCGTGCACATGAACGTGCGCTTTTTTGTGGCCAAGGCGCAAACCAGTGCTGACCAAGACATATGGTGGTTTGGCGGTGGCATGGATCTGACCCCGTATTACGGCTTTGCCGAGGATGCGGCGCATTTTCACCGCACCAACAAACACGCTTTGGATGCGTTTGATGGCCGTTACTACCCGGCTTTTAAAAAAGACTGCGACGATTACTTTTACCTCAAGCACCGTAAAGAACCGCGCGGCATAGGTGGTATTTTCTTTGATGACTTTAACGAATTGGGCTTTGAAAAAAGCTTTGCCATGCAGCGTGCTGTCGGCGACAGTTTTTTAAATGCCTACATGCCCATCGTGCAAGCGCGCAAAGATACGGCTTATGGCGAACGCGAACGCGATTTCCAAGCTTACCGCCGTGGCCGTTACGTGGAGTTTAATTTGGTTTACGACCGCGGGACTTTGTTTGGTTTGCAATCCAACGGCCGCACCGAATCCATCTTGCTGTCCATGCCGCCTATCGTTAAATGGCGCTACGACTGGAAGCCTGAAGCCAATAGCGCGGAAGCCAAGTTGTACAGCGATTTCTTGATTGCCAAAGACTGGTTGGCGACGACCTAGAGGCAAGCGTCCCATGACAAACTCCCACGCCAGTTCAGCGCACCGCCAAGCACAAGATTTGCTGGATTTTATTGATGCCAGCCCCAGCCCTTGGCATGCCGCCGCCAGTGCTGCCAAACGCTTAGCCGAGCAAGGCTTTAAACAATTAGACGAGAGCCAAGCCTGGCAATTAAATGCCGGCCAACGCTATTTCGTGCTGCGCGGTGGCGCGTCCATCATTGCCTTTGTTATGGGGCAAAAAAATCCCAGCGAAACAGGCTTTCGTCTGGTCGGTGCCCACACTGATTCGCCCGGTTTGCGCCTTAAACCCAAGGCTGCGTTTGCCAGTGACGGTTTAGTTCGTGTGGGCGTGGAAGTATACGGCGGGCCTATATTGGCCACCTTTACCGATAGGGATTTAAGCGTGGCAGGCCGCGTCAGCGTGCGTAGTGGCAGCGGTTTTGACATGCGCTTGGTGAAGTTTGATGAGCCCATGTTGCGTTTGCCGAATTTAGCCATACACATGAACCGTGAGGTGAATGACAAAGGCTTGCTGCTAAATAAACAAACCGAGTTACCACTCATCTTTGCCCAAAGCAAGGATGGCCAAGCCGCAGAGCAGCAATTTTTAAGTCATTTAGCACTAGCCGCCAAGGTCAAGCCGGCAGATTTATTGAGCTTTGAGCTTAATGTGTTTGATACGCAAAAAGGCAGTTTTTGGGGTGCCGAACTAGCCTTTATTGCCAATAGCCAGTTGGATAATTTGGCCTCATGCCATGCCGCACTGACGGCTATCTTGGCCGTGGAGAAACCAAACGCGACTACCGTCTGCGCCTTATTCGATCACGAAGAAGTGGGCAGCGAAAGTGCCACCGGTGCTAGCGGTAGCTTTTTAAGTGATGTGCTGCAGCGCATCACCAGCAGTCAGCAATTGGATGACCAAGCACGTTTGCAGGCCATGGCACGCAGTTTTTTTGTCAGCGCCGACATGGCGCATGCCTATCACCCCAATCACCCATCTGCTTACGAGCCTTGCCACCATGTGTTGCTGAATCATGGGATTGTCATTAAAACCAATGCCAACCATCGCTATGCCAGCAATGCTGAGAGCACGGCGCGTTTTATGCAACTTTGTGAAACAGCCGGTGTGCCGTATCAGCAATACGCGCACCGCAGTGATTTGGCTTGTGGCAGCACCATAGGCCCTATCGTGGCGGCTAATTTAGGCGTGGCCTCGGTCGATGTGGGTTCGCCTATGTGGGCCATGCACAGCGTGCGGGAAAGCGCTGGTGTATTGGATCACAGCTACCTAATTGCGGTACTCACTGCCTTGTATGCTAGCTAGTATTTAAAGGGAGAGCCTCCATGCATAAAAAGCTACTTCGTACTAAGTCCATAGTCGGCCATGGTCAGACAGAATTGAAAAAATGCCTGACGGCGTTTGATTTAGCCTTGCTAGGCATAGGTTGCGCCATAGGTACCGGTATTTTTGTGTTGACCGGCATTGCTGCGGCCACGCAGTCCGGGCCGGCCGTGGTCTTGTCGTTCATCATTGCCGCTGTGGCCTCGGCGTTTGCCGCCTTGTCCTACGCTGAATTGGCCGCCTCGGTCGGCGGGTCTGGCAGTGCCTACGGTTACAGTTACGTGGCTTTTGGCGAGTTTATTGCCTGGGTGATGGGCTGGATATTGCTCTTGGAATACGGCGTGGGTGCGGCGGCAGTGGCCAACGGCTGGTCTGGCTATTTTATCAACACCTTAAGCAATCTCGATATCGCATTCCCTGTGGCCTTCACAAAAGCGCCCATGCTGGGCGGGGTAATCAATTTACCGGCCTTTGCCATTATTTGGCTGCTGACCATTTTGTTAATGGTAGGGGTGAAAGAGAGTGCGCGTTTTAATAACATCATCGTGATTATTAAGCTCAGCACCATCGCTATTTTTATTGCCTTGGCATCCTTGCACTTGAATACGGCAAATTGGCATCCCTTCATGCCATTCGGTTGGTTTAGCACCTTAGAAGATGGCAAAAATATAGGTGTGTTGGCCGGCGCCTCCTTGGTGTTTTTTGCTTACTTTGGCTTTGATGCAGTATCAACTGCCGCAGAAGAAGCCAAAAATCCGCAACGCGATTTACCGATAGGCTTGATCGCTTCATTGATTTTTTGCACCATCATCTACATCATCGTTTCGGCGTTGTTAACAGGCATCGTGCCTTACAATGAATTAAACGTGTCCTCGCCGGTGGCGTTTGCTTTGAGCAAGATAGGCTACACTTGGGCATCCACCTTGGTGGCGACTGGCGTATTGGCCGGTTTAATTACTGTGTTGTTGGTGTTGCTTTACGGCTTAACGCGCATCCTGTTTTCCATGAGCCGCGACGGTTTAATTTCGCCGGTGTTTTCGCAAGTGAACCCGGATCGTCAAACCCCAAGCAAAATCATTTTGATGTGCGGGGCCATCGTGTCCATCGTGGCCGGCTTCATTCCTTTGGGTGAATTGGCAGAAACCGTTAATATCGGCACCTTAGCCAGTTTTGTCATGGTGTGTGTGGGCGTCATCGTTTTGCGTAAACGCCACCCTCAGCTAAAACGCCCATTCAAAAATCCATGGAACCCCGTAATACCGACCTTGGGCATACTTTCTTGTAGTGCCCTCATGACCTTCTTACCGGCCGTGACTTGGATGCGTTTCGGCATTTGGATTTTGATAGGCGTGGTGGTGTATTTTGTCTATTCCATGCACCACAGTAAATTGAATTAATAGCAGCCCGTCATTCGATAATAGGTATAAAAAAAGCCAGCATTAAGCTGGCTTTTTTGTTGCATCACACCTAAATTACAGTGACAAGATCCATTGTACGATGGCTGTGATGTCGCCTTCTTTTACCTGAGCGCCCATTGGAGGCATAGGCATAGGACCCCAAACACCGCTACCGCCGGCTTTAACTTTAGCTACCAATTTAGCTTCAGCTGATTTGTCGCCTTTGTATTTAGCCGCTACTTCTTTGTAAGCTGGGCCTAATACTTTTTTATCTACACTGTGGCAAGCCAAGCAACCACTTTTTTGTGCTAACGCAGAGGCGTCAGCGGCATTTGCTTGCGCAGCAACTAACATAGAGCTGGCGGCTACGATTGCTAATAATAATGCTTTCATGCTATCTCCTTGATGTGACCTACTTATTAAACTTTTGTATTCCCTACAGCTAGTAATGATACCTACAATTAAAGCTTGCTACAAGCGGGAGCAAGCAATGCGGGTATAGATAGTTAATTAGCCCTATCGTTCAGTTTTGTTTAGTGCTTACACCGTTTCAACGACATATTCGGCGCTGATGACATGGGTGCGGCCTGGGTTGATGACCACCATGTTTTCTAAGGCATTGGTGGTTTCCACGCAAATAGTTTTGCGCCATTCATCCGCGCTGCCCATGTCGGCCATTTGCGCGGCTTTTTCTGGGCCTGGGCTCCATACCACGGTGGTGTCGCTGCCGGATTTTTGCACATGAATTAAGCGCTTATAGCCCTTGTCGTGCACCGTGCAATTGGCACTGTGGTTGATGTAGACTCGATCAAACTCGCCATCAAAGGTCAGGGCATTATGCTCAACTTCGCGTTGGTAATTCTCTATTTTGTCGGCGTAGACGCAATCTTCTAGGCCGGTAATTTTGACATTGGCCACGTCGCTGATGTTCAAGTAAGTGTGAAACGCTTCACCGATGACAAAGGGGTGGTCGGCGTTGTTGGTGGTGGCTAAGTCCACACGTAAGCGTTTGCCTATGGTAATGGTGACTTTTAACTTATACGGGTAGGACAGTTGGCGTTTGGCCTCCGGTGTGTCGACCATCTCTAGCATAATGCGCGTGGCACCTGTGGGTGTGGCATCAATATCTATCACGCGCCAAGGGATGACGCGGGCAAAACCGTGTGGGCAAAAGGTGCTGTCGGTCGGGTGCGCGCCAAACCATGGCCAGCAAATGGGTACACCACCGCGTATGGAGCGGCCTTTGACAAAGCGTGCATTGCT
>JACCDV010501287.1_pt1 | contig 30587 bp, 30 predicted proteins | sample 7446131 | NCBI WGS metagenome assembly JACCDV01 (sample SAMN15323448, study PRJNA562643) | freshwater metagenome | isolation source: river surface water | place: USA:Blue River Watershed | collected 2017-08-17 | reverse complement strand
TTTATTTTTTACAACACTATGCGTTTTTTCTATATTTGGATTTTTTTAAAAAAATCTGTAGATTGATTCATCAAGAAATGGACTCTTCATATTCTGAATGACCCATTTTTTGAATTTTATTAAATAAAGACTTAGCTTGCTCCGAAAAAGGATTAACATTTAATATGGATACGAATATCTCTATCTAGCATCTTCCTATCTTCAGATTAATTTTTAAAAGCTGTATAAACTCCAAGTCTTTATTTTGTATTTATTATAGGCTTATCATTCATTTAGTCAATAAATTTAAAAATATTTTATTTGAATAAAATTTTCATCAGTTATTTTTTTAATTTTAATGAAAAAAGCCATGAATAAATCATAGCTTTTTCTTTTTGATTGAAGAAATCTACTCAATTGAACTTCAATTGATGATTTGAAGCATTTGGTCCTTTTTTAAAAACATCTTCCATGTCATAGATATAAGTTACAATTCGTTTTTGTAATGAACCATCGATGTCTTTTTCTAATAGCTTCGCCAGTAATGAACTGGGGGCATTTGCCCAAAATGCTGTGATACTGCGATGCTCATCAAACTGTAATTCAGGAAATTTTTGTCTAAAATCAACCAAATCAATCAATTGCCAATCTTCAAATGATAATTTTTTCATATTTTGCCTTTAATTTAAAAAAATCGTATTGTTGTATTATAAAATGTATTGACTATGGAGTCAATATGGCTAAAAAACAACTCATTCACCTATTTGAGTTTCATCTTGATTTTTTGTTTTAATCGATACTTTTGGCTTCAGTGTCATATGAACAGGCTGTGTTGTTGATTGTATTTTTCTTTTTTTAAAAAAACAAATAATTTTTTCAACCAAGCTTTTTTCTTTATTTTTTTCAAAATTTTCATTAACTTTTTTCTGATGAATATATTTTTTGTAGCAATCTCTTTTATGTTGAAGATATTTAAATTTCATATATTGAACTAAATAATATTGTATTCTTTTTCTTGATTCTAAGTTTTTCATATAAATTAAATAAATTTCATGATTAAATTTTTTATATTGCATATCTTGATTATCCATTAATACATCAAGATGGATAATTTGACCATCTTGCGTTTTAATCATATTGAGTTTCTTTTTTAAATCTACGTTATTTTCCTGTGTAAAATAATTAAAATATCCTAATTTTAAAAAATCATTCATTTTAGGTGTAGATATATTAATATTATTGATATAAAAGACACTTTCTTTGTCTCTTTTTTCGACCACATAAGAAATTTTCAAAATTTCAATCTCATCTTTACTTAATTTACTAATGATATTAAATGGAATTATTGCTTTTTTGTTATGAGAATAAATATCAAATAAATCTTCTTCCAGGACCATATATTCTGTTAACACTTCGGCCATTGCATAAAAGTCTACATGATTTACATCTATGTAAAAATCAAAATATTCACGAACTTTTTTGCGAGCCATTTTACAAACCTTTTCAAAATAATATGATTTTTTTATTAAAAAAACACTTTAGTTATTTACCAATTCAACCAAATAATTTTTATTATAACTCAAAATAAATAAAAAGTCATTGATATTTTTATTTTTTCTAATTAATAAAAAATATATAAATGTCAAACTTTTCAATCGTTTATCTTTTAACTGTTATTTTTTCAATCCATTTGATTAATAGTTTTTTTTCAGTTGTATTAATTTTCTCATCAATCTTTGCATATAATTTTTTCCATGTTGAGCAAAATTTGGTTTTTCCATAAATATCACGGGTATGATCCAGTGCTTCTTTCATGCATCCCCCTTGACACTCCTTTAAATAATCACAATTGAAACATTCCTGTTGTAAATGAGTTTCTCTTTTCTTTAAAGTATTCCACTTATCTTCTTCAAAAAAATGCTCCAATGTATTGCCTAACCTATATTGTTGAGAATCTGACATATCTTGACATAAGAATATATCTCCATTTGGATCTAAATTCAAAGACACCTCTGCGCAATGAGATTGAGATGGACAACTGACCACGGTCTGTTGTAATATTTCTTGAATTTCTGAGTAGCTTTCAGCATGTTGAAATGCAATACGCTTGAGCAAACTTGAATAAAATGGTTCAATTAAAATATTTTGTTTTAAAAACCAATTTTCAAAAGCCATTATATAACTATTTTCAAATTTAAATAAGTCATTAATTTCTTGATAAGGCATACCACCACTGAAAACTGGTCTTAAAACAACATCTCTTTTATGTTCATTTGCAATCTCAATTTCTTTTGTCAAAAATGGCAACATTTTTTCATCCAGTACCACAACCCCACCCACATTTTTAGCTGTTTGTTTTTTAACGATTGAAATGTTTTTTATGAATATTTCTTTGTATTTTACAGGATTATCTTTTAATGTTCTTTGATTGGTAAAATGATCAAAAGATGTGCCGATATGATCAAATAATTGAACCATTTGTTTTATTTTTGTTTGACTTGCAATCAAATTAGATTGAACACCAATTTGATATTCTTTAAAAAATTTATTGAAGGTATTTTCTAAATATTGTTTTACTTCTTGTAAATAATCGATTGGCAAAATAGATATCTCTCCTCCGATCAATTGAATAGAAATAAAATCTCTATTTCCACCAATTTTATATCTTTCAATTAATTCTTTAAGAAATTCTATAGATATTTTAAAATCATCTATTTTCATCACTTTATTTTGAAATTCATTTTGAGAATATGAAGAGCAATATGAACAGTTTGCATTACACTTTTTTGTCAATCTAATATGAAGAGTGAGTTGATTTAAATTTTTCATGATGAAATCATTCTATCGTATTCAAAATCATCAAAACACAAACACTCTTCATCAATACCAAATTTTTTTTCACTTGGATTCATAATTTTTTTAAATTGATATTTCTTATCTTCTAATATCAAATATTTAAAAATTGTTTTATCATTTTTAATAAATAAAGGGTCTTTTTTATCACATTTATTTAAAAATTCATCAACAGTTTCTTTAATTAACTTTCGTCTCTGTACTTCTCTTTGAATCAACATGATTTGCTCATAATTAACATAACTAGATTTTTCTAAATCATTGATTCTTTTTTTTGACATGATAATTTTAATCAAAATTAATAAAGAAACAACCAATGTTATTGTACTGATGTATAAAAGTATGATATTCATAATCTGTGACCTTTTTTTTACAAAACTATAACAATGATAAACAATAATGTCAATATTAACTCATTAAACCTATAGTACATAAGTCTTTTGATATTATTTTTTTCATACAATCTGACATCATACATATAAAAAAATAAGAAATACTTTTTGGCTAATTGTAAAAATAACCATTCATTTAATCCGTAGAAGATAGTAATCTCATATTTAGAAAATCAATTTTTTTTATCAGATATCAATAAATGCCTTTTCTCTTGCTATCTTATGATCTACAATAGGTTTATAATCATCATATTGCTCAAGATGATTCATAGTGTGTATATCCTTGGCTTCAACATTTTTTAATTGAAATAATACGCTTTTTATAAATTTTGTATAACATCAAATAAAAAAGATATTTTTCTATCACTTGCATCCAGTTGAGATAAAATATTCTCATCAAAAATAAAAATACAAGCAACTTGATCATGTGTTTTTAAGACATGACAAAGACCTGTATTATCATACAGCCTTAAATCTCTTCTAAACCAAAAAATTGCTTTTTTCATTTTCATTATTTTAAGATATAGGGCTCAACGGAAAAACGTGTGGAAAAATAAAAAATATTAATTTAATCTTCATGAATCAAATTACATTTTATAAATCATATGAAGTCAAATCAAAAGCCAACCAGCAAAAAGTTAAGGAGCTTTTTGCTTTGTATGATGCTTATAAAAAAGAATTTCAAAGTCATGTCAAAAGCTATAGAAAATTTTTCATCAGCGGAAAAGCATATCAAAATATCATTGAACAAAATCAAAAAAAATAATCATTTAATTATTATCCGTTCAAATTAAAATTTTCTCATTTTGGGAGTACAAAACATATTCAAACACAATTGAGTCAAGCTTATTTACAAGGTGTCATGAATCAAGCTTGCTTTTTTATTTTATTATTTTACAATAAAAAAATGCTTGGAATTAAAATTTTTGATAATGACTCTGAAGATTTGCTCAATAGCAATCTTTCTTTTTGTATGCAAAATCATCTTGCATTAGAAATAGCTTTCTATAATGAAAAAGAAGATTTTTTCATGAATTTTCTACAAAATAATTTGTTATTTCAGCAAATAAAAAATAAATCAATTCATTTAGATTATAGAAGATATATTGGTGGTGAAATTGAAAATCCAATTTTTATGAAAGCATTTTTACACGAAATTGATGTCATGAAAAAACTCAATATTCAACATGCAGTCTTACACTATCAAAAACCTAGCACATTTCAAAACCATTTAAAGCAATTAGAAAATGATTGTTTATTAAAAAATTTGTCATTGCTTTATGAAGTATCTAACGAGCATGATATCTTCATCTACATTGAAAATACATTTATTGTCAAAAGCAAAAGTCAATATAATGACTTGTTTTTTCATCAAATCATTTGGAACACCATCATTGAAATGAATTTTCAAGATAGAATTGGCATTTGTTTGGATTTCGGTCATGTCAAATGCTTTTCCAATGATTCTATTGAGGATTGGCTTGAATATTGTAAAGTATTAAAACAAAAAAATATGAAGATTTATATGCACATTCATGACAATGATGGTATCAAAGACTTACACGAAAGCCTTCCTGATGCCATTGAGAAAAAAATTTCAGACATGACATTCATTCAAGCCTTAAAAGATTACCAACCATATTTTTCAAATGATGTTTTAATTTTGGAAAATAATTCTCATATTGCGATTGAATCATATCATAAACTCAAAAAAATCTTGCCAAATTTATAAAATTTTCATATAATAGACTCTCTTTATAAGGAAATAAAATGGATATTAAAAATTTAGAAGAAAAAATTAAATCAGCTGTTTCAGCATACTCTTTGGTAGTCAAAAAAATCGTTCTGGAAAATTTTTATTATTATGATCTTGAAAGCTTATTTATTTCTCCCAAGCATGAATACAATGATGAAGGACTTTACTCTTATCGTGTTTCAATCAATGACGCAGATATTGAATATGAAAATGTAGAGGATATTCAAAACTTACAAGATAAAGAATATATAGAGGCTTATGATTTTGGTCAAATGATTGAAGAATTTCTCAATGATATGAATATTAACAGCTCTTATGTTGAATTTTCTATCAATCAATATGAATTTGAAGAAGAAAGAAGGAAACATTCAAAAACATCTTCAACCATTCAAATTTCAAAGATTTAATACAAAAAACCTATCTAATCAGATAGGTTTTTTTTGACTTTTTTATTTTTTTATATATAATATTTAAATTAATTTTTAATTATATATGTATAAAGAATATAAAAGTCTTAGCCAAAAACCAGATTCGAGCACATATGTGCCAGAAGAGCTTGCAAACGCCCAAGAAATAGGTTTAAAAAAAATACCAAAATCAATTTTAAATCATTTTGATGATTTTGTTGCCAATGAGTTAAAAATTTCCAAAGAAAAACTATGGAATTTCTATTCAAGTGAGCAAATTGATTCTATTGGATTAACCATTTTAAATTTCAAAGAAAATAAAAGCTTTTTAATTGGAGATGAAACTGGCATTGGAAAAGGGCGAATATTATCTGGTATTACAAAATGGGCCATTGAAAATGGCAAAAAAGTTTTGTTCTTCACAGAGCGTGCTCATTTGATTTCTGAATTTTGGAAAGACTTAGAAGATACTGAGAATACTGATATTCTAATAAATCCTCAAATATTTCATTCAACTACTAAAGTATTTAATAAATCAGGTGATGTTGTATTAAAAGGTAGTGTTAAAAAAATGGATGGATTTAAATCAAATGGTTTTCCAGTCGATTGTAACCTTGTTTTAACCAACTATTCACAAGTCAGTTTAAAAGAGCATAAAAAATCAAGAAAAGATGTTCTATCAAAATATTGTAAAGACGCTGTGATCATCATGGATGAATCACATAATGCAGCTGGAGACTCTAATATAAGAGAATTTCTAGAAGATTTGCAAAAAAATACTGATTATATTGTATATTCTTCTGCAACATTTATAAAAGATGAAAGTCAAATCAGTTTTTATGAAAAATGCTTAAATGTGAATAAAAAAAGCATTGAATTTTTCAAAAAAATATTCAAAGGTGATGAAAATGGCATTGTTAGAAAAATGCTCACATATGAAATGACTAAAAATTTACAACTTTGGAGAAGAGAGCATGAACCCTTAGATGTTAAATGGAACGTGGTTCTTTGTGATAATCCAGTCATTGATAATTATATTAACTCTTATTCTGAAATTATCAATCAGTTATTTAACATTGTCACTGATATTTCAAAGTTAAATTCAGAAGAAAGTAAGAAAATTAACAACGCATGGTTTGGCTTAGGAGGCACCATCAATCGCTTAAGTAGAAACTTACTTTTGATTTTAAAAATTGATGGACTATCTCAGGAAGTTAAAAAGAGCCTTTCACAAAACCACAAAGCGGTCATTGTGATAGATTCTACATTATCTAGTATTGTTCAAAAAATCCAAAAGTTTTATGAAAGTCATCCACAATATGCCATTGATAATCAATTTGCCAAAGAAAATTACAAAGGAAGCAAACAACATCTTGAAAATGATGATGATGATGAAAAAATTAATTTAGATGAAAATGATTTGAATATTAATTTTTCTTTTGAAGAAGCAATTAAATACATCATCAATGAAATTTTATTTGATTTTATAAAAGACCTTGATGCTATACCAGACGAATTATGGCAATCTTGTGGTTTAACAAAAAATTATATTCAAGTTGAATATGATGATTTAGTCATGAAAAGTAAGAAATTTGCTCATCTTGCACTATCACCTATTGATGATATTAAGACAATTCTTGAGCAAGATAATATCAAATGTGCTGAAATTTCAGGACGTAATTTTCAATTAAAAAATAAAAAAATTGAAATATTCAAACATGAGCCCAAAACAAAAATTGTGAAAAGTTTTAACGATGGTGAATGTGATGTTATCTTAATTACAAGAGCTGGTGCTTCAGGAATTAGCTTACATGCGAGTCAAGCTTTTAAAGACCAGCGCGTTAGAGATTTATTTGAATTAGAAATTACGAATAGGCCCACATATCGCTTACAGTTTATTGGACGAGTTAATAGAAAAAATCAAGTACATAAACCTAGATTTTTTAGTGTGATTACTAACCTGCCATTTGAGCAAAGAATATTGAATATTGAAAATCAAAAATTGAAAAAATTACAGACTCATATCAGTGGAGATAAAGATAAATTACAACAAGAAAATATTTTTAATTTTTATAATGATTATACAGATAACTGTTTAAAAGAATATCTACAGAATCATCCACAACAAGCTTTTCAAATGGGTATTGCTTTTCAGGGCAATAAAGGACAATTTTATTATACAGATAGCATTCTCAAAAGATGTATTGTTTTAGATTCTCAACAACAAAATCAACTTCTTGAGTTTATGATTCAAAGTGTACAACAATTTGAACTCATGAAAACCAATGAACAAAAACCTGCAAAAATTCAAGTAGATACCTGGGATGTTGAAACATTTTGGCATGAAATGGATAGTCAGCAATTACAGCAGTATAAGAAAAATTTTGATTTAATGCCTATCATCAGACTCAATGATTTTTCTAAACCCTGGGTTGGTATTGCAAAAATGAAAAAAGAATTTCATCTTTCAGTTGTTTCTACAGATTCATTAAAGGCTGATTTCCTAAAAAATTATGACCAAGATGAAGAAGTTAAAAATTTATTTAAAAATATTTTAAGCAATTTCAAAGATAATATGAAACCCTATGAACTTAAATATTTTGAACATCATTTAAAACCTATTTTAAGTCGATTATGTTTAGGACGTACAGTTTCTTTCACAAAAAATAATATTAAAATTTTTGGATACATTCATCATATTCTTTATCCTAAAATTGAAGATATTGTCAAATATCCTCAAATGATTTTATTGCATTTAAAAACAGTCAATCCAGGCATGCATCATAGTATGCATTATTATAATGAAAATTATTATATTTCTTTGAAGGATTTTTTTGATGCCAAAGAGTTAAAAATTTATGACACACCTATTAATTGGCAACAATTTAAAAGAAAATTTGAAATCATTGAGAAAGATTATTTGAATTTAATTGGAAATCCAATTTATATGCAATTTATTAACAATTGTTATCAATTTGGCAATCCTCATATGATGACATTAGGAGGCTCTCAAAAATTTCTTGTTGACATCCCTTTATCTATCACAAAAGATAGATTAAACCAATTTAAGAAGCCTTATTTGAGTGCTAATTTGATCATGGAAAAACTGATTAAAAAAGAAATTTCGAATTTAAGTTCATCGTTTGATTCTGCTGTCAATCCCAATATGTTTTGGAAAAATAATTCACAAGGATATTTACTGTATGTTCAACCAGATATCACCAAAAACAATGATATTTTTGATTACATGCTCAAAAACAAACTCAAAGATTTATATAAATGTCATTCTAAAATAGAAGGACAAACATATTTTGTTTACGAAATCAGTTATAAAAAAATAAGAATGGTACTCAGTTTATTTGAACAAAAAAACTTCATCTGGTTTGCATAGAAAACTTTTACTTATTTTTCTATTTTGCTTTATAATTTCCAAAATTTAGGAAATGATTATGAAAATATTAATTGTAATTTTTATGATGCTTTTTTCTGCTAAATAACAGAATCAGCAGCACCTTGTTTATCATATATTTCATTTGATAAGTTATCAATAAATCAAATCCTATTAATTTATTGTAATTGTCATATTCTAATAGTTTCCATGTTTTTCTATAATAAAACACAATAATTAAATTTCGACGCTTGTGTTTTATTCAATATTAATCTTTTTTTGGTTTTTATTATAAAGTAACATAAGCAATTTTTCAGAGAATTTCTTAAGATTTTTTTACATCCTCAAACTTCTAGATTCTGCAATTGTTGTAAATACAGGAGTTGATTTTGATTTCACCATTTCTTCTATTTGTGCATTATGTGCTATAATATCAATTTGATTAAGTTGAGCTATTACCAAATTTCTACGCTGTAATCTTTTAATAGGTGGTCTCACCCAGTTTCTTTGTTCCAAGTCAGCATTCAAGGAGTCAGTGGGATGATCTTCACACATTTTAGCATATGCTTTAGAAAGCAGTTGACAATCTAATAGGGCACCATGACCATTATTTTGTCGCTCAGATAAATCAATACCAAATCTTGTACAAATTTTATCTAATGTATGACCTTTTTCATGGGCATATAACATTTTATCTAACTTAAGTGTACAATCTATTTTTTTAACGAAATTCCATATTTTAGGTTTATCTGCTTTTTCTAATTCTGAATTCAAAAATTTTATATCAAAGTCAGCATTATGAATAAGAAGCTCTGAATCTTTAATATAATCCAAAAAATCATTAACTATCATTTTAAATGTCGGTTTATCTTTTAAAAATTCATCGGAAAGTCCATGAACTTTAAATGCTTCTTCTGGCATTTTTTTATGTGGATTTATATACACATGAAATGTACTGCCCGTTTCTTTTCCATCAATTAATTCTAATGCCGCAATCTCAACAATTCTCTCACCATTTTCAGGTTTTAAACCTGTTGTTTCAGTATCTAATACCAATTGTCTTTTCATATATTTCCTTAAGGTTTTACTTTATTTTGTTTTTGATTGTCTTGTTGATATATTTCTATGACTTTATCTTGTAAGAAATTTTCAATGACATGTTCAATAATGACAGTGTGGTCAAAAGCCATCGGCATTTTTCTCACATCACCCAACTTATGCCATTTCACTTCTCGGACTTCAAATTCATCAGGCACACCAACTTTTGATAATTCTTGCTCATATTGTTTTAACATGTTTTTTGTCAAAACACTTGCAAAAACATGAGATTTAGACCAAGAAATTTCATTATCACGAGGATCTCTGTTGTTGCCTTCAAAAACAGCAATAAATTTAACAATATCCTCTGGTTTTTGTACAGGAAATTTAATTCCGGTTTCTTCAGCCAACTCTCTTAATGCAGCATGGGCTGCACTTTCTTTGTTATACTGAAATACATCTCCTTTTTTTGATAAAGAATCAACAAATCCTGCTGGAAAAGCCCATTGACCAGGACAGGTATCAACCTTATCACCTCTTCTTACTAATAGAATTTCAAAGTCATTGACATCATATGAATTTTCTGGTTGTCTGACTAGAAATAAATCTGCTGTTGGGTTAGGACCGATATAATAAAATGTATTTTTTTTCATATTTTTTCTTTTCTTATTTAATTATTTTTTGCCACTTTTGAAATTGAGTTTTTCATATTTTTGTAGAATCACTTTTACCATAAACTATTAAATTTTTTATTAATTTTAACATTATTATATCCTCTTTTATCTTACATTATAGTTTATTCTTTTTTATAGTCAATAAATTTTTTTTAAAAAATGAAATTCACTTTTATCTTTGCCGAATCTTCAAAGATTGAACAGGTAAAAATAATTTTTCATAATAGTTTTCTATGATATGTTCATTTTCCAAATTAATTTCTTGAGATATTTTAAAAGCCTGTTCAAGTGTAGGAGAAAAATAATCATCTTTTTTCATTTTTTTGAAATCATCATCTATGAAACATGCTTTATTGATGATATGATGCATGATAAAATCACTGAAGAAAAAATGGTCATTCATTTCATTTCCTCTTTTATATTCAAAATATTCGATAGAATTTAATAGATTTTTTTTATATAATACGTAATCTTTAAAATTATTTTTTAAATATGCATAAATGATTAAATATTCTAAAGCCTCTATTGGATTTTGCAATCTACATAAATATTCCAAGTTAAACATTTGATTTTTTTTTAATTGATATACTGCTTTTATAGAATCTTTATTGATTGAACCATAAATCATTTTATAACAATGCAAAGTTAATTTTTTATAATCTTTTTCATTCATTTTATTATTTTATAGGTTGATGAATAACAATCAAATCTTTTTTAGTATATGATGCACTTTTGATTTTTGAATATCCAATTTTTTTAAAATCTGTTCATTTTCTTCATTAGCTTTTTCTTGTTGATGGAATTGTTTCCAAAATAAAAAATCATCCATTTCTAAAAAATCATATGCGGAAATACCATCATTTTTTACTTTGTATTTTAATAGTTCATAGTTATCATTACAACAAAAACACTTTACAACATGGTCTGGAAAATATTTAAAATCAACTATTTTGTTATTATTGCAATCAAATGTTCCACCAATATACCTAGGGGAATATTCTAATGATACTAATTTATTATTTTTACAAACAAAATCTTCTATGACTATAACGGGAGATCCCTTTAATGTTTTTAATTTATTAAATCCACAATAAAAATTTTTCTTTATTTCATAAAAAGAAATTGGAATTTCAAGCAAATTTTTATCACTAATATCAACATTCTCAGATACATTTAAAATATATTGATGTCCTTCTTTTTTTAGATTTTCAAAATACTCATTGGGAATATTGTCTTTATTTATCATTTCATTGAATAAAATTTGATTGATATTGTTATAAATATCAATCAATTCATAAGCATTCTTATCTATATTTTTCTTAAAAAATGCATCATTATTTTTTAGCCATTTAAAAATCTCACCTTTTGTTTTCAATATCATGATTATTTTACTCTCGTTATTCTTTTATTTTAATCATAGAAAAATGAAATATCAAATAATCATGATATTTATATCTATTCAGACGTAGAAAAAAAATGATTAATCATTTTTCATAAAAACAACATCTTGTGAGTCAATGATATGGTATCCTGCATCAACTAAAAAGTTTTGCCCAGATATCATCTGATTATTCATTAAAAAATCAATCATTTGATAAATATCTTTCATGTTGAGTTTTCCAAGAGGCATTTGAGATTGTGCATATTCGAAATCTTCTATGCTTTGTTCACCACTGGGTAGCGTCAAACCAGGAGACACAGCATTGACCAAAATTTTTTCAGCACAAGACATAGCTAAAAATTTAATACTTGAATGTAACGCCAATTTACTTAATGTATAAGAGAAGTGTGCTGAATTTAATTTTTCAACCTTTGCATCAATCAAAGCAATAAAATGAGGCTTTTTATTCTTAATCTCATGATATTGCATATAAGATATAATAGCATGCACAAAAACTTCATAATTTACCTTGCTTTGTAAATCCATACTTTCTTTAGAAGATGAATAGACATCATCATAAATAAAAGTGGAAGCACAATGAATAAAAGCCTTTAATTTTAATTTTTTTGAACTGAACCAATCCCAAAAATTTTTATCAATGGTTTGAGATGTAAAATCCATTTCATAGAAAAAAATTCGTTCTGGAAATTTTTTTTCTAAGTCAATAAGCTCAAGACTTTTTCTTCTCACAATAGAAATAATCTTAAAATTTTCAATGAATTTTTCAGTGAGATAAAGACCAATTCTTTGTGCATTACCTGTTATGACTATCGCTTCACGCATAACTTTTCTGACTCCATTGCTCTCTGGTGATATGTACACCAACACCTACCTCGTCTGCACCTAAAATAATATGTGGTTTCAATATTTCAATTTCAAGAGCTTGAATTCTTGAATCAGAAAATCCAAAATCCATCAATTCTTTCAAAAGAGTTTCTACTAAATCAACATGTTGTCTTTGAGACCATGAATGCACCAAAGTACATACCTTTGAATAATCTAGACAGTCTTCAATTTTATCTGCACCAAATTTTGGTGTGCCATGTGCAATAAAATTGACAACCACAGGCTGTTTATTGAGGTATTCAAAATCACAAATACCAATGAACATATTGACTTTAATATTTCTAGCAATCATTTTAAACATATATTTCTCCTTGTTGTTTTTTCAGGTAGCCATTTCATTTTAATTGGAACATTCCAATTTTTAACATTTTCAATTCTTTTGATATTTTCTTGAAAAATATCATCTAATATTTTCACAAATTTTTCTTGATTCAAAGCATGATTTGAATTCTCTAATTTTGACAGCCATTGCTCCAACTCAGAAATAAAATCTTCTTTTAAGTTATTGACCAAGGCTTGCTCTTCAAATTTCCAATAGGGAGCAGGAAACGCACAACAATGAATAGCCATTTCAAACTCTGTTGGCTGTATACCTAAATGCTTACTAATTAAATTTTTTCTAAGCTGTACAGATAAAGAGTCATGATCTTCAACAACAATTCTTGGATTAGATGTATTTCCTTGATGACGCCTAATTAAAACTTCAATGGTTTTTAAGTTAGATAATTGACCAAAATTAGAGAAACCAGTCATAAAATCCCAATCATTATTCATCGTGAAATCTTTATAATAAAGAGCATGCTTTTTTTGAATATTTCGATTAAAAATAAATCCACTATGAGCAATTTCATAATTAAACAATGAGTAGATCAATAATTCTTGAGGATCAACCTTTTTGGTATTCTCAATGGATTGTTCCAAATCCATGATTCCAAAATATTCTACTTGTGAACCAAAAGCAACCACCTTAGGATTTTTCTGAATAAAGTCATAAGAAGCTTGTAGCCAAGTATTTTTTGGAATATCATCTGAGTCCATCCTAGCTCCAAAGTCACCATTGAGCATACTTAAGAGATGATTAGATATCACTGGATCTCCTCTAGATACATGGTGTGATATATATTTAAATCTTTTGTCTTTTTGACAAAATTTTTGAATCACATCCAATGTATTATCAGTAGAGCCATCATTTCCAACCCAGCACTCAAAATCTTTGAATGTTTGTTGTTCAATAGCCTGTAATGTTTCCAATAACATCTCAGGTCTATTTTTCACAGGTATATAAATACTAAAAAACATCATCATCCTTATTTTTTAAAATGATACAAAATAATTAGGATATATGCAAATCATACAATAATAGACTTATTTTTCATATTGCTTTTTTATAAAATTAGATTAAAATAAAAAAAAGGAAAAATGATGAAAAGACACTCTGAATTAACTCAAGAATTAAAAGACCAAGGTTGGACCTATGACACTGATGGTGACATTGAACACCCAGAATGGCAATATGACACTGATGGTGATTATCGTCCAAAGTCTGGTCATTTTAATATCGATAGTGATTTTTATGATACGACAAATTACAATCAAAAAATAACATCCATTCGACAACACAATGAAGTTAAAAATAATAAGATTACTCCAAAAAAAATTCCGTGAAGTATAAACCATGAATATAGAATCAGATTTTGAGAAATATTACAAAAAATACATCAGCTATTGTTTACTTTTTATTAAAGATCCAGAAAAAGTTAACTTTGCTCAAGATTTTTTAGATATTTTGGATTATCCACAACATATTCAAAAGATTTTTAATGAAGAATCTGAGTATTTAATCCAAATGATTTCTGAAAATAAAAATAGTTTTATTAAATATCTTGAAAAATATTTTTCAGGCTCTGGATTGATTCATTTTTCTTTTCAAGATTTATATGATTTTCCAAAGAATTCGCTCTCCAAACTACATTTTTTGCATAGCAATCATCAATTAGATGTTTTAACTTTTCATGATTTTAAACATTTTATTGAACCTTTTAATTTTAATTCTTTAAAATTTTTATTGCAAAGCTCAAACATTTCCAGTTTAGATATTTTTAATCATTGTCAAACCATTGAAAATTTTGATTGGAATTATTTTGATGTATCCTTTCTCTCAGATTATGAACAACATGAATCATTCATTGCATCTCGTTTAGTTGAAAATGGTATTCATTGTCCTTGTATTAGTTCCATTAAAAAACATCAAGTTGATTATTTTTTGAAAATGAAAAAAGAAAATCCAGAAGCATTTTTGAATATGCTCTGTGATTATCATTATGTCTTTAATTTTGAAGATGAAAAGATTGTTCATTTGTTTTTAGAAAATTGGCATGCCCCTGATTTACTAGGTTATTTTAATACTCCTAAAATAAACGCAGAAAAACATCCTGAAATCATACTAAATTATATTAAAGACAAAAAATTATTATCAAGCTCTCTGCCTTTTTGTTTAGAAAGCATCTTAACACCAATTGATTTAATGCGTCAATTTGGTGAAATAAATACCAATTTATTTGAATTAGAATATTTTAAAGAAAATAGATATGAAATCATATCTTTCTTGAAAAATAAATATGATATTGATTACAAATCTCTCAAAAAAGCACCAGATGTTATTCTTCATGATTTATTGTCTCAAGATGATATCTTACTCAAAACTTTAGAATCTGTCCATCATTCTGATTCTATTGAGCCTGTTTTTATTGAATATTATTTCAAATATTTAGATAAAAAATTGACAGAATTCAAAAATTTAATGAAACAATCACACAACATCAATGATTTAGAAAAAATAATTTTTTTTGAACTTTTGGAAGTGACTGGTCGATATTCAAACATTAATCAAATTGTTTTTAAATCATTAAAAAATATCAGCCATGAAGATGAAAAAATTCATTTACTCAAAGATATTCAGACCATGAGCCTGAAATTAGGTTCTGAAATGACATTAGATTTTTTACAAACTCATCATAAAACGAATGAATATTTTTCGAATCGATACTCTCAAGATACGCTTGAATTTATTTCTCAAATACCCGAAAAAGCATTTCATCATTTCATCAAATCTCAAGATATTGCAACAGATTTTCAAGCATTTAATTTATTAAAAAAATTTCATGATTTTGATGAGTTAAAATTTCATGGCGCTTTATCATTATTTCAAAACTTTTCTCAACAAGAATTAACCAATGAAAATAAAGAGAAGCTCAATGATTTATTTTATCAATTTGATGAATGCTTTAAGATGTCTTTCGATAGTTTTTTGTTTTTTGATTATAATAATTTTTTTTCAAAATCTTATCGAGAACAAGATAAAGACTCTTTGTTATTTAAAGAATTTCAAATTATTGAATATTTAGAGCAAGACAACGTAGAAAAAAAGAAAAAACAATTTCAACAACATGATGAAAATAAAAATCCAGTTTTTTCATATTTTGATCAAATACCTTTAAGATTTAACAATCAAAATATGAAAATATTTTATCAAGATAAAAATTCAGTTTCTTCATTGTTTAATGTTCAAAACATGAACTTAAAAGAAATTGACCATTTGATTAACATGGATTTTAGTCCTATTTTAAATCAAATCAATGATGATATTCTGAAGAAAAATTTTATTTATTTATATAAAAAAAGTTCATTTAAAAAGTTCATTAAAAGCATCTTTGATGATAAAGAGCAATCGTCATTACAAGCAACTATTTTATCTTGTGTCATTGATAAAAAACTCACAAATAATTTTAAAAAATTATTTGTTAACTTTTTAAAAAGTCATCAACTAGAAGTCAAAAAATTCATTGATACGATTCCTCATGAACATGTTTTCAATGAAGAAGAAATAATAATATCTAAACTGTTGTTACTACAAAAAGATGATGAAACCTTTTCTTTTATTAAACCTTATTTTTCTTATTTTCACTTACAACAAGAAAAAATCTTTCATGATTACTTAAAAAATGAATTCAATGAAACAAAAGATATCTATTTAAATCATCAAAATAAAATCATTTTCCTTGAGCATTTATGTATTCATCATTTTGATAAATTTTTAGAAACATTAAGGCTGCACCCTGATGATTTAACTTTGATAAATCAATTTCAATTTGAAACCATCAAAGGTATTTTTAGTCATGATATAAAAGATAAAAAATTATTTTTTGAAACAGCTTTCAGAAAAAATGGATTAAAATTTGAAGCAAAAACGAAAGAAGATGCTATGTTTTTATTTGAAGAGTTTAATAATATAAAAAATAAAGATAACTTCAATAATCTAGCTTTGAATAAGCAATTTGTTATGTCGTTGCAACAATCTATTTTTCCTGTTCAGTTTAAATTACTATCTCCTCAAACATTTTCTTATTTTTTATTTGATTTTATGAAAGAATATCCTGTTGCATTTTTCTATTCTTATGAAAATAGATGTGCATTGGATATGACAAACAATCGCACAACTTCTCAAATTTTATTAAAAGATTTTACCCTCAAAGAACAAAATGAATTGCTTAACTTTTGGTCTCAAAATCGAGTGTTTCAAGCAGATTTAAATACAATTAGAATTGAGCCTTTGAACATCAATTTTATAAGACCTTATATTGAAGTAGAAAATAAAAATATTTTTTTAAAACCTGAACATCTTCCACAAATAAAAAAAGAAATTGAAATATCTTTTGAAAATGATTTAAATTATTTTGTATATATGCATCATTTCGAAAATTTAACTTACAATATCTTGTTAAAAAAACCAGATGAATTATTCCATTTATACAAAGAGAATTTTGGTATTAAAAACTTTGATTCAAAAGAAGTCATTCAACACATCATCATCAATGAGATATTGAATAAAGATAAATTTCTAAAAGGATTTGAGCAATTACTGATTTTAAGTCAAGAAGCAAATGAATATAGTTTTCTTGATACCATGATTAATAACACATTGTATAATCTAAAAACAGAATTCATGGGGACTATTTTTTTAAAAGAAAAAATAAAAATTTTTGATATGTTTTTACACCATCTACCGGATTATTTATTCAAAGAACATGCATTTTTTGAACATGACGATGGCTTCAAATATTTAAATGATGCTCTTGAACAAAAAAATATTGATTGCAAAATAATTTATCGTCATTTTAATTGTTTTTTTGAAGAGGAAAGACTCTCAGATTATCGCAATATTTTGCATAAAATGATTGACATCGCTTATCAACAAAAAGATATGAATTTTTTTAAAATGCTTTATCATGATTTTAAAGATAATTTTTATCAACATGAATGTATTTTTTTGAATTTAAGTACAGAAGAAAAAATCAGTATTCAAAATTCTGTGAAAACGCTGATGGATGAGCATAATATATTGATGAGTATCGATCAGCCTGAACAAAAGAAAAATAACACAAAAAACAAACTATAATCATTGATTGAAGGAGATATTTTGATGATATTACAAACAAAGAATGATATTTTGGAATGGTTAAAACAGCATGATAAAGAATTTAATCCTTTTGCTTATGAAATAATTTATCTCAATGATCTTCTTGACATAAAAAAATCTGACATAACTCTTGAAGATATTATCAATCTCAAATCAGAAGGACATCAATTTATTTTTAATTACAAAGGAGATATGAATATTTCAGATAGCTCAATCAACGAAATTCCTTTCAAGATTCATCATGTCTCAGGCTCTTTTAATTGTGGTTTCAACCAACTTTCTTCTTTGAGAAATGGTCCTGATATGGTCAATGAGACTTTTTATTGTGCATACAATCAATTGACAACACTACAGTATGCGCCGAAATTTATTAAAGGTAGTTTTAACTGCTCAAGCAATAAGATTACAAATTTGCAATACTGTCCTGCTATCATCGATGGATATTTTATTTGTGTTGATAATATGTTAAATTCACTTGAGTTTTTTCCTGAAATTGTCAAAAGGGATGTTTTGTTCATGAACAATAGTGGATTAATCAAATATCTTGAAAAAAATGATATTTTAGAAATTGATTTTTTTAAACAAAAAACGTTTAATTTTTGGCATCAATTACATGTGATTGATAAAATTGAAAGAGAAAATTCATTGATTCATCAAGAATTAGAATCCATTAATTTCAATGAAAAAAAGCATCATTTCAAAAAAATATAATTTTTTTATTGCTATTTTTCTTTTTCTGAATAAAATATTTAAAAAAGGCTTCATATGTCAAAAGAAAAATTACTTGATTATCTACAAGAAAAGTTAGTTAAAGAAAACAACACTCACACCAAACATCTTGCTTTTTTATCTGTTGGTGCTGGTCTTGTTGCATTAAGCCTAGGAGGACTTGTATCAAGCGTTTCAGGTGCTGAACAATTAACTATTGCTTCCAGTTTTATTGCTGGGGTCACAGGTTATCAGATGATGAAAGCAAACAATAAATTATCAGAAGACAACGAATTATTTAATACCATGAAAGAATTTAAAAAAATGGTAAAAAATAGTGATAAATCACCCGAATTTTATTATAATTTACAAACTGAAATTAATAGACGTTTTGTAAACTTTTATGAAGAAGATCATGTCAATAGTAAGAATGTTAAAGACTATATGCAAAAAGTTTTATTGGATGAACATATTGCTTCATCTGCCTTTTTTCAAACTCCAGTAAATACTCAAAAAGCTTTAGAAAACATATATTCCATCAGAGAAAAATCCTTAGGTCAAGACGTGACAAATACGGTGAAACCAACATGAAAAATATTCTCGATTATTATAAATCTTATTTTTCTTCTATTTGTTCAAATTTTTTTATTATTGAATCGCAAGAAATACAAAAATTAGATTTCTGGTCTTTATTTAAAGATGATTTGATTCACCAAGAAGATAAAATGAAAAAAATTTTTTCATCTGAAGATTTAAATAATTTATATCAATTAATTGATTATCAACCCAATATTATTTCATTGAGTGAGCAACAAAAAGCAATAAAAAATTTAGAAAATCAAAAACCTAATTTTAAAAATAAACATCATATTCCTGATTTTTCCACAATTGAATTATTAAAAAATAGCTCATTGCTGGCCTTTTACAAAAAAAATGACATTACATTTTCTACAATATCTTTAGATACTATTAAACAATTAGATGAACTCCAATATCCATATTCAGTTTTATTTGTTTTAAACAAAGAAGAATCAGTAAAAGATATTTATCATTTTTTAAAAAATTATGACAATTACGACTGGAGAGTTTTTAACGTTAAAGATTTCAAAAATTATAAAGAAGATTTTTCATATATTTTTAATGACATGTTGCAAAACAATATTTTTTGTAATTATTATCTCTCAGAATTAAAACATCTTTCTTTTGATGAATTAATGTTATGGAAAAATGAAAACCCTGATAACTTTAAAATAATAATATCTAAATATCATCAATATATCAATTTAGATGATGATAAAACAGTTCATTTTATTTTAGAAAACTTTGATTTTTCAACCCATCATATGAATTATTTTCCAAAAATTAATGCGGGAAAATATCGACATTTATTATGTTATTTTTTAAAGAAAAATACACATTTAATTGAATCTCCTTTACCATTTGGCTTATCAGAAACCTTAAGTCCTATTGAATTACTCAAAGAATTCTCACAAGTATCTTTTAATCTTTTTGAAAAGAAATTCTTTGAAGAAAATCGAGAGATTATTGAAGAAGAATTAAAAAATAGCACCAAAGAAAAACTAACCTTTAATTTTAATTTTGAAAATTTGATACAATCAGAAGAGCATATGAATCATTTTTTCATGATTGATTCTTTGTTTGAACATTTTTTAAAAGAACAATCCTATATTGATCATATACAATTTAATCAAACATCACTCAATCACTATAAAAATTTTTTAGATAATAAAAAAAATGAATTATTTTTAATTGAAGATAGTAATCTTATCAATCGAATGGGAAAAATATTACAGCATCATATTGTTGGAGAAGATGTTTGGAGCTTTTCTCAAATAAATGATAAAATGATGAAAGTAAACTTATCACTAGATTTTGACAAGTTAACAAGTGTTGCCTTTGTGATTAAATATTATTTTTCAAACCATGAATATAAAAATGATTTTATGACGCACTGCTTACAAAAAAACATTGACACCTCATTGTCAGATGATGTTTTTATTTTGATTGCACAAAATAAAGAGATTTTCAAAAATTATTTTAAAGATAAAATACAAGAATCATCACTAAAATATTCTGAAAAAGAAATATGGCTTGAGGGTCATGAAAATTTTCTTTCTTTAACCGAGCTTTCCATTCATGCTTTGCTCTCAGAAGATTATTTGAATAAAAAACAAATTCCTCAAATAGAGTTAATAGATCATTTTTATCAATATAAAAAAAATAAAATGAATCTGGTATTAGAAACACTCAACGAAATTAATCAACTCAGTGATTTAAATTCTGTTGACGAAAAAAACTTGAGAAAGCAGATGCAAAGCTTTAAACAAATGATGTCAAAAGATTTGGACTCATTAATGGAAGTTGATTTAAAAAATATTCATTTCTTATCTATTTTTTCCAGAATTAAAAACGAGCAATTGACACCAGATAAAGATTTAATTCAATTGTTATCAAAATATGTATTCAGGGATAGTCCATTGAGTCAAACAGAATTCATTCGTTTTCAAATAGCTGGAATTCCATTTGTCGATGAAAGCATATCATCGATTTCAAGATGTTTTTTGCCAATCAATTTAACTAATAAAAACATTGAACTGATTCAAAAAAATGACTGGGAAAATGTATTAGAAGACATGGATATTGATTTTCTTCAATCCTCTGACTTCATTGAAAATATGAAAATCAATCCACAGTATACCTCTTTGTATCATCATATCATGACCAATACTGCTGATTTTTCTCAGATGACTTCCATCAAATTCAAGCAAATTGCAAATATATTAAGAACAATAGATGATGACTTGTTTGAATTCAAACAACCATTTATAAAGTCTTTTTTTGAAAATCATTTATCTTACTTTGAAGATTATTTAAAAAATAACAATCTTGATTATGAATATGATATTCAAGATTGCTTAATTAATATTCAAAAAAGTCATGCTGTAGTCAATTATTTAAACAATACGTTTGACTTTCATTTAGAAGATTATCAAAGCAAAATCATGCAATCTATTCTATCTTTTTATAGCACGAAAGAAATCAATCAAAAACTTGAGATTCTAAATCCTCAAAATCAATATAAAATTATCAATAATTTATTAACAAATAATTTTGGTAAATTAATAGATTTAATAGACAATTCTGATAACAGAAATTTATTTTGTGATTTTTTCAATCAATTATCTGAAGCAGATACTTTAGCCATTTTTGAACGCAATCATAAAAATCTCTTATTATCTTTTATTCAATCTTGTCAATCTCAAAACGATCATAAAAAAATTATACTCAATATTCATTCAAAAGACGGTACAGAAAAATTATTGACTCATTTTGAATCAATTGATTTCAAATGTTATTCTGATCAAATACAAGAAAAAGAGATAATTTCTCATTTAATGATATTACCCGATGATAGTAGAAATTATCTCAAAGATAAGTTGATTGAAAATTATACATCTGATGTTTGTTTTTCAAGTCATATGAAACCAACCATGACATTTAGAATGTATTCATATCCTTATTTTTTTAAAGAAAATTTTTCCCTAGATGAACAGTTTAAATTAATTTCTCATGCAATTGATAATCATTTATTTTCACCAAAAGACCAGAATGTCAAAGCATTTAGTCCATTGAATTTAAGTTTTGTACAAAAAAGAGATGATTTAAATGCTTTAGATGATTGGCCAGACTTGCATTATTTTACATTCATGACCAATATTTTTAATTCTTTAGCATTCAATATTTTTAAAAAAACTTCTCCATTTGAATTTCAAAATAAAGATGATTTTGAAAAAAAATACAACATACCATTTGATATATCCCAATCTCGTTATTATCACGAAAATTTATTTTTGGATGATGTATTAAATAAAGAAAAATTTATCAATGGTTTTGACTTATTTTTACAAAAAAATTATAAAGGGTCTTTAGCAAAAAACTTAATAGAGCGTGGCATTTTCATGAGTCGTTTAGATTTTGTTTCAATTGGACAAGAGGATTTTATAATACCTATGTTTGATGAGACACTTGAAAAAAAACTGTTTAATTCTTTTATTGAAAATAATCCATATTCATTTTTGAAACAAAATAACATTAATTGTAAAACATATGAAGAAATTCTTATCTACTTGAAAAAGCATGCGTTAGAATTTAATATACTCAAATCACTTAATTCCATGAAAAATAATTTTTTGCATGATGATAATCAAAAAAGAATACAAGATTACTTTGATATTTTCATTCACGCCTATCATGATAATCCTCTTACATTGAAAAAAATAAAATCTTTTCTTAATCATGATGATATTTATTTGAAAAATGAAGATAAAGCAGAATTGAATCAGAAAATAGAGATATTAATAGAAAATTATCTTATTATTCAAGAAGTCAAACCTTCAAAACAACACGCCCCCCAAAAAAGAAAACTATGATATCATTGAAAGTTATTTGAGACGATCTGATAAAATTATCTACGCGATTTTCAATTCTGACAAAAAACAGTTTTTTAGGATCGATATTCGCTATTTTTTACATCAAATCAGAGATAAATCTCATTAAAAAAATAAATGATAATTTTGATATTGATTATAATTAAATATTTTATAAAATTAATCATGATATTTAAAACAAAAATTGAAATATTTAATTGGTTGAAACAAAATGACAATCAATATCAAGTCAACATAGCAAATAATGCTTATGAGTTGATTGATCTTCATGATGACATAAATCAATATCTTTTCAATGAAATGATTAAGAAAGATAATTTACCATCTAATTATTTTGAAAATTTAAAAAAAGAAGGTCATCAATACATTGTCAATGTTAAAGACTCTATTAATTTATATAATAAAAAATTAATAGAAATACCGATTCAATTTTATCAAATTGATAAAAATTTTTATTGTCATCATAATCAATTAATATCACTTAAGGGTTGCCCTCATTCTATTGGTTTACACTTTATTTTATGTTCGAATAAATTAACATCTTTAAAATATTGTCCTCAAAAAATTGGTGGAGATTGTGATTTTTCATATAATCAATTAACATCATTAGAATATTGCCCTCATTTTATTAATGGTTTTTTTGACTGTTCAGATAACCAGCTTACTTCATTAAGATATTCTCCTGACTATGTTGGACTTGTTTTATTTTGTCATAATAACAAAATAAATTCTTTAGAATATTTTCCTGAAATTGTTAAAGGAGTCATCTCTATAGGCAACAATACTGAATTATTAAAATATAAGCATAGCTCGCATGACATCCATATTCAAACCATGTCTGATTTTGATTTTTTAAATAAGAGAATTTTTAAATTTTGGCAACAATTCTATTTAGAAGAACAAATCAAAAAACAAAATCATGATATCCTAGTAAATCTTGAAATTGTTGACGAAAATTTTAAAAAAAACAGAGTATTTAAGGTTTAACATGACACTGAAAACAAAAATAGAAATATTGAATTGGCTAGAAAAAAATGACTCTGAATATAAAGATAATATCAGAAATAATACTTATGAATTCATTGATATTCATGATGATATGAATAAAGCTTTATTAGAAGAAATGATTAAAAAAGACAATTTAATTGAAGATTTTTTTGAGAATTTAAAAAAAGAGGGGCATCATTATATTGTCAATGTAAAAGGAAATATTGATATATCTAGCAATAAATTAGAAATAATTCCTATTCAATTTTATCATGTTACTGGAGATTTTTATTGTGCTGGAAATAACCTTACTTCATTAAAAGGTTGTCCTCATGATGTTGGCGATATATTTAATTGCTCATATAATCAACTCACATCATTAGATTATTGCCCAAAAATTATTGGTCGTAACTTTTTTTGTCACAATAATCGACTCATTTCATTAAAATACTGTCCTGAATCGATTCATGGTGATTTTTATTGTTGTATGAATCAACTTGTATCATTAGAATATTGTCCTCAATTGATAAAAGGTAATTTTGATTGTGAAAACAATATCTTACAATCTTTAGCATATTTTCCTCAAAATGTATATGGAAAAATCTTTCTTGAATATAATGAAACTTTATTAAAATACAAAAATCAGTCTCATGTTGAATACATTCGAGAAATGAGTGATTATATCTTTTTTCGTCAAGAAAATTTTTCATTTTGGTATCAACTACACTTAGAAGATAAAATTAAAATAGAACATATTCATCTTTTAAAAAACTTAGAAATACCACAGATAATCAACAACAATAAAAAAATCAAAAAAGTATAAAATACTATTGAAAAACAATGATTTACGTTATTTGCCAATATGAAATGATAATTTCAATTATTATCATTTAAAAAATTATTTTGTATATAATTAATTTCATGTACATGCTGATGTTATCAAAAAGTTACAAAGCTGATTTTTTTTCATTGTTAAATATGCAACACATTGTTTTGATGTCATTAAGACTCAATTAATAAATGTTAATTCAGTTTTAAATAGTTTAATCCAGGAAGTCATTAATGATATTTACCATGTTGATAATTTAAAAAATATTATTGAAGAAGTATTAAAAGAAAAAAAATTTAACATATTTTTTGAGACATATTTCAATCAAAATCTTGATTATCAGAAAAAAAATGAATTATTATTAATCATGAGTGTTATTTAATGACTGAACTAGAAACCGAATATAAACTTAAATTACCAAAATAATATAAATCTGAAAGTGATATAGAAGTCATCAAAGAATTTAAAAATTTGCTTATTCATTTAAATAAAAAAGAAAATTATATCTTTTTGACATTATAAGAAAAGATAAAAATGATATTTTAATGAATTGAACAATCAAAAATTTTTTATTAGATGATTCGGCATATAAAAAAAATAAGAGTTTTTTTGAAAACACAAGTTCATAGCAATGTAAGCTCTGTGAACATTAAATATTTTAATAAATTATTTAATGTAGATAATATGCAACCATTAGATGGTTTTAATCATGATAAAAACAATGTAGTTATTGCAGAAAAAAATAATAACAATACATTAGAGTTAATCAATATAAATGACTTAACTCAAATCGATGGAATGAAAACATTATAATTTGGTTTAATAACAAATGAAACAAAAATTAAAAATCATAATTTTTATGTAGATCATCATAAAAACACATATACAGTTTCAAAAGATTCTCCAATTTTTGATATGGTGCTAGAAAAACATGATTATAATTTTAGTAATCCAGATAAAGTCATAAATCCAGATCCTCATTCATTTAAAGGTGAATATTTATCATATGATGGATTATTAACAATACAAAATAATATCTTTTCAAGAAAAAGTGCTTGGCAAAAAGGCTATATTTTAAAATGGAATGACAGCTTAATTTACTTAAAAAGTAATATAAGAATCGTATCATCAGACAAGATAGAGCTATAAGGTTTTTTTTTGAGTAGTGAATCTAAATTTGAATACTATTTAAAAGACTCTTTAATTATCAACAAAAAAGATGTTAATCAAATTAAAGCAGCAGATGATTTTTAGAAATTATGAATTTAACGTATCATTTAATTTATATGAATAATAACATCGATAGAATAAAAAAAAGACTTGATTTGAGATAATTAATCAGTCATTTTTAAATGCATTGAATACGTGCTTAAATTGAAAAAACTGCTGTTCATAAAATTCCAAAAGTTTTTGCCTTAATCGTTGTTGTGACTGCAAAATCAAGAAAATCAATTAAATCATCAGAATCATCTCTTTTATATTTTTTGGTTGATGAATATCCTTGATAATATTTTTTTAAATCTTTCTGAATTTGGAATAAAGCCTCATGATCAGATAGTTGTCTTTTAATTATTTTCTTACTCATTTTATATTCTTGATGTAAATAATCTTCATAATCTGGCTTATTTTTCACACCATATAATAAAACAGTTGGTAAAATGATATTTCTAGCCAACAGATGAGTATGATTTACATGTTCATTTAATTCTTTCTTGAAATCTTCTAAAATAATATCAAAGTTTTTATCTTTCTTTTTTTGTTTATTTTCAATATATTTGGCAAGAGCATAAGCTTTCAAATAATTTGTATTTGATTGAAATAAATCATCTTTTTCAGATGGATTATCAATGAGTATGATTTTTTTGTCTTTATCATAAGAAATCATTGGTTTTATTTTTCCTAAAAACCCCCTTTTTTCATTTATTTTATTTTCCTCAAAAATTAATCCAAAATTCTTAGCCACTTGATCTACACTGTATTTTTGTTGATGATTTTTTAAATGTTGAACAATTTTGATTGTTAAAGGCATGATCTTCTCTAATTCAACATAATATTCTAATGACATATAATTCCTTTTTTTAATATTTTATCATTATTATTTTTTCAATCAAGTATTTATTGTAACTAATCAACTGTAAGAAAAAAAGTTGAAAAATCAGAATAAATATTTTATATATTAACTTTATTATAAAAAAAATTTTTATGTGTTGTGTTTAAGATAATTTAATGATTTTTATCATACTTTTTGTTAAAATTTAGTCTGTTTTAGATATTATCTTTTTAAAAATCCCTACAGTTGATTAGTTAATTCGCATATATCATTGACAAAAACTAACAAATTATAATACAATCAATCAAAGGAGATACTATGAAAGTTATTTTAGATGATATTACCACACTCCATGTTGATGCCATTGTTAATGCTGCAAAAAACAGTCTTTTAGGAGGAGGAGGGGTTGACGGAATCATTCATCGTGTTGCTGGTCCAGATTTACTCAAGGAATGTCGAACGCTTCATGGTTGCGATACAGGTGACGCTAAAATCACCAAAGGATATAATTTAACTGCTAAACATGTTATTCATACAGTTGGTCCTAATTATTTTAGTGCAGATGAAAGTGAAATTCATACCATGCCTATTTTATTGGCTTCTTGTTATCAAAAAAGCATTGAAGTAGCCTTAGCGAATCATTTAAAATCTATTGCTTTTCCATGTATTTCTACTGGTATTTATGGTTATCCTCAAGAAGAAGCTGCTAAAATTGCTATAAATACATGCAAAGCTTATGAAGATAAAATCGATATCATTTTTTGTTGTTATCAAGAAAAAGACTACTCTATTTATCAAAATTTATTGAATACAAAAAAGTCTTTTTCACTATTCAATCTTAAAAATCATTAATGATTGAATCATCTATTTTTTTATTAAAACAAACCAAAAATTTTAGTCTTAATAGCCGTTGTGATTCCAAAATCGATTAAATCACCAATGGTTTCATCGTCTTTTAGATTTTTCTTTTTAAATGATTGTGAAGAATATTTTAGTAAATCTTTTTGTATCTGAAATAATTTTTGATGATCTGCAAGCTATCTTAATGAGTTTTACTCATTTTGTATTACTTTTGCAAATATTATTCATCTATTCATTTATTTTTTTATCATAAAAAATTACAATCTTGATTTTACCAAGAAAAATCTTTTTTATTGATACTTGTTTCATAAAAATTTAGTTCAAATTTTTTATCCACTTTTTTAACACCGTATGTTTGTTGATGTTTTTTAAAATTTTGAACAATATTTCTTGAAGCAACATGATTTTTTCTAATTCAGAAAAGTATTCAATCGACATTTTGTTCTCTTTTTTTCATTTTATCATTATTTTTCAAAATAAAAGTTGTATTGATGTAATTTTTTTATCATGATACCGACTGATTGAAAAATGGAGTATTCATGAATCAAACAATAACAAAAAACATTATCTTCATTAAAATTATTTTATTTATCGTTTGTTTATATCCAGCCGTCAATATTATTTATAGAATTTTTACAAATCATTTAGGTGCCAATCCTATTGAATACATCATCAGATATACTGGTGATAAGGCGATTTTATTTCTTACATTAACACTTGCCATAACACCGATAAGAAAGCTGTTAACTTTATCAAGTTTGATAAAGTTCAGAAGATTTTTAGGACTTTTTAGTTTTTTTTATCTTTTTATCCATGTGAATTTTTGGCTTCTCGACAATAATTATGATATCAATGAAGTTTCCAAAAGTATCAGTAAAACTTATATCATCATAGGAATATTTTCTTTTTTCATTTTACTCTTCATGACCATCACATCATTTTCATTCATCATAAAGAAAATTGCAAAGATTCATAAAAAATTATGGCAGAGAATTCATCAAGGTATTTATCTTGCTAGCTTATTAGCGGTTTTTCATTATTATCTCATTAAAGCATCCAAAAATAACTTACAAGAAGTTTATCTTTATTCTTTGATCATATCATTTTTACTTTTATATAGAGCTTATATATTTTTCAAAAATGATGCATAATAGTCTAACATTTCATAATATTTTGTTATATTTTGATGAATCAAAAAAAACATTGTATCATGTTGATTATTCCCTTGGTAAGACTCCTGTCAGATTCGAACTGACCTTTTCGGTTTTGCAAACCGAAGCACAACCTCTATACCAAGGAGTCAAAAAATTAAAGGCCCGTAGTGGAATCTAACCACTCTATTCACTTTTGCAGAATGCTACCTAAACACTCGGTCAACTGGCCAAAAATCGTGGTAGTAACTGTGATCGAACCAGTGACCTTGAGGTTATGAATCTCACGCTCTAACCAACTGAGTTATACTACCATTTATCTGGCAGGGGTGGTAGGAATCGAACCCACACCAAAAGTTTTGGAGACTTTCGTTCTGCCATTAAACTACACCCCTATATACTATCCATATTAAATTACAAAAAATATACTTAATTATTCTATATTTTAAAAATTCATAGTTTCTTTAATCTCTCAATATAAGAATATTAATTCTAACTTGGTGGTAATAGCTGGGATCGAACCAGCAACCTTGAGGATATGAATCTCACGCTCTAACCAATTGAGCTATATTACCATTAAGCAGACCCACAAGGATTCGAACCCTGACTTCTAGTTTTGGAGACTATCGTGCTGCCATTAAACACTATGGATCTATATTTAAAAAAATCTCATTATTTAAAGTTCTCAATATGAGCATATTAAATGAAAGACGTAGAAGAATTTCGAAATCTTATGTAAACCACCTTTATCTTTAAAGCCTATTTTTCCTTTCTAATCAAATACTTATATATATTCTCAATTTTGCTCAAAATGAGAATATTAAATCTCATATACTACAATTTAATCACTACAAGAGCACAGGAGAGGATTCGAACCTCCAACGTCTTTTCAGATACAGATTTGCAGTCTGTCGCGTTCAACCATTTCGCTACCTGTGCATTGAAATAAAAAAAGCACTGTGAATTATCGCAGTGCTTTTAAAATTAGTTTAATTAAGATTTAACTTAAATTAACTCCTTTATGTATGGCACTGCCTGTGGTTTCCCACATACACCAGCAACACATCATAGAGTTAAATTCGTTCATTTCTATTATCCTTAATTGATAAACAAGATTATTTCATAAAGAACATTTAAAGTCAAGAGTTTTATTCAATTATTTTACAAATCTTTTTAGGTCTTAAGCCACTATATGGATCAATAATTTCTCCATTAACAATTTGTATCTGATCCTTGAAATGCTCAATTAGAGCGAATAAAGCTTCTTTATAATTATTGGTTT
>JACCDV010271317.1_pt1 | contig 30587 bp, 21 predicted proteins | sample 7446131 | NCBI WGS metagenome assembly JACCDV01 (sample SAMN15323448, study PRJNA562643) | freshwater metagenome | isolation source: river surface water | place: USA:Blue River Watershed | collected 2017-08-17 | reverse complement strand
GCTGTATATTTGCACTCGCAATAAGGGAATGAAAATTTACAAATTGCAATCGGGCGATTAGCTCAGCTGGTTCAGAGCACCTCGTTTACACCGAGGGGGTCGGGGGTTCGAACCCCTCATCGCCCACCGATAAAACTCCTTAAGAAATTAAGGAGTTTTTTTTATGTCTTTTAGTTACCCTTTACCACAATCGCTCCGCAAAGTCAACTGCTATTTAAGGATTTTTTTTATATTTGATTCAACAAGTTTAATACTATCAAAATACAGTAGTTAATAATAACTCAAAGTCAGGAGACTTTGCGTAGCAGGGTTAATAGGCACGAGCAAGATGCTCGCGCCAGCAGAGAGAAAAGATTAAAAAAAACAATTAAGCAGATTATGAACTTTATGTATAGTTTTTTATGTGGTGTGGCTGCTGTTGGATATTATATAATTCATAAGTTATGGTTAAATGCTATAAATAAAAAACAAGAAGCATTTTTTAAACCTGATATAAAAGTTAAAGTAATTTCGGATTGGATTATTATAATTGTTCTTGCGCTGACTTCATTGGTATATTTATTAGAATCAATTGCTTGTATATAAATTAAATATGGATTTTTATAATGCCATCCTCTTTAATTTCAACCACAAAACCATAAAAAATGACACAATTAATTATATTACTAATCATAATGATTGCCATTAGTACTTATATTTATATAACTAAATATTTTAACAAAGAAAAAACTAAAATTGGCATCAAAAGAAAAAATGCATCAGAATATTTTAAAGATTATCTTAATTTAAAATTATATTGGGCCTCTATAGCATTTATTGTTTTTGGAATTACGATTCTGTTAGCAATTGTAATATTAGAAATAGTATGGTAATGTGAGTAATGCCCCCGCTGTAGCAAGCGTCTCGCTTGTGCCTACAAACAAAAAATAATTAAGACCAAATAACGAATATTCTAGCCCCGTCCCGACGCTTCGGGAGTAGCAAGCTACCGTGTAGTGCGGATAGCGGGACTACACGAGTTAAGAATACAAAATGAGTGCTCCTGAAAAAAACCTTAGGCTATACAAGTCTCCTGCCTTTGCGCCATTATCACTACACGATTTTCACATTAGCACTCGTAACGAGTATTTTTATGCTAACTTTCTAAACTACCTCTTTTAAGTTCGCATTTTTACTACTAACTTTGGCAAAAATTCAACTATCAGGAATCTATTACCACTACACAACTAACACCATAAATAATGTCAACAATTAATTCGAAAAAAAGTATCTCTAACGGGGTAATGTTAAACGCTTACCCAGACAGTATTGGCCACAATTTACATGATATTGTGAACATGCTTCAACTCCCTGAGTTTAAGAATACTTTTTCTCTTTTTTACGTATTACCTACTTTTTTCAATAGCGACTTAGATCGAGGATTTTCTATTGTTAACTACGACATTAACGAAGAATTAGTGTCAAAACAAGATATTGAAGCGCTAAAAGAATTGAATATCCAATTGAAATTTGACATTGTTTTAAATCACTTATCCGTTGCCTCACCGCAATTCAAAGATTTAATTGCCAACGGAGATCAATCTAAATTTAAAGACTTTTTTATTGATTGGAATGAATTCTGGAAAGGGAATGGAACGATGGGAGAAGACGGTGTTATTATTCCTAATAAAGAATATTTAAATAAATTGTTTATGCGAAAATCAGGATTGCCAATCCTGAAAATTGTATTTCCTGATGGGCAAGAAAGGCCGTATTGGAATACCTTTTACCAAAAAATCACATTCCAAAAAATAAATAGTGACGATCTAGCCGCTATACCGAGTATGACTCCTGAGAAAGCAGCTATCATTTGCGAAAAAATTAATAGTGCTATTGATGAGAACGAAGATATTCAAACGATAGATGTAGGTTTTGGAAACGAAATCAACACTGCGGTACTAAAAATAGTGAATAGCAAACGGGAGTACCTTGGACAAATGGACGTGAATGCGCAATCGCCTTTAGTTTGGGAATTTTATGAAGATGTACTGGCTAAAGTGGCTAGCTACGGCGGACAAATTCTTCGATTAGATGCCTTTGCCTATTTACACAAAGCCATTGGCGAAAGTAATTTCTTTAACAAACCAGGTACTTGGGAGTATTTGGCACGAATTAATGAAATTGCCCAAAGAAACAACTTAGAATTATTACCTGAAATTCACGCAGAATATGGCTTACACCTTCACGATGAAGTAGCTAAAGAAGGCTATGCTATTTACGATTTCTTCCTGCCAGGATTGTGTATTCATGCTATCGAAAAAGGAACCAATAAAGCATTGATCACTTGGGCAAAAGAAATTATTACCAAAGGTTTAAAAACCGTAAACATGTTGGGTTGCCACGATGGAATTCCAGTTTTGGACCTAAAAGGAAAAGAGGTTAATGGTGTGTACCAAAAAGGGTTGTTAGAAGATGCCGAAATCGAAGAATTAATGAATACCATCATCGAACGCGGTGGTTTGGTTAAAAACCTATACGGAGCCGACGGTAAAAAAATATCGTACTATCAAGTCAACGCCACTTATTTTAGTGCATTAGGTGAAAACGAACAAAAGTTATTGTTGGCTAGAGCCATTCAGCTTTTTATGCCAGGAATTCCTCAAATTTGGTATTTGGATATTTTTGCGGGTGCTAATGATTATGCCGGAGTAGAAAAAGCAGGAAAAGACGGCCACAAAGAAATTAACCGAACTACTTTAAGTATGACCGACATCAAAGCGGGCTTACAAAAAGAAGTGGTACTGAAACAATTGGAATTAATTCGACTGCGCAATACATCAACAGCTTTTTCAGGCACTTTAGAATTTGCAGCAACTGCTGAGAATGAACTAAACCTAACTTGGAGAAATGGAAATGAGTTTGCGCAATTACAAGCCAATCTTATCACCCACGAATTCACAATTCAATATTCGGATTCAGGCGAAATAAAAAACCTATAGTAAAAAAGACTACCTTTTCAGCACTAGTATTCTATAGTGACTACCATCCTTGATGTAATCCTATTTTTAAGACTTCGTCGTAACGATCCTTATCAAAAGAGTACAAGTTAGGAGCCTTATGAGCTACATTTATTTTTTTTTCATCTAACTTTTTTAAAATACCTATTGAAGTTATTTTACGTAAAAAATTACGACGATCCAATTTTCTACCTAAAATAGTTTCGTACAGCCGTTGCAATTCTGGTATTGTAAATTTTTCAGGCAATAAATTGTAACCAACAGGCATTAAATTCAACTCCATTCGAAGTGTTTCAAGAGCTCTATCAAAAATTTCTTTATGATCTAAAATTAATTCCGGAACTGTATTACAATCAATCCACTCTACTTTTTCATTATTTCCTTCAGGCTGCGGTACAGCTTGTAAAAAATCAACTAAGGCATAATATCCAATTGTAACAAAACGGCTTCGATACCATGTCGCTTCTTCCTTATCAATACCATAAAACTGTAAAACCGTATCACTAAAAATAGTTGGATTTCTGTTGACTTGACCAAAAGTGGAAAACTGTCTCAAAAAAATTCCTTTTAAACCAGTACGTCCATGCAATACATTTACCGCTCCATCATCAATACTCTCATTAACATGGACAAAGCCTCCTGGCAAAGCCCATTGCTCGCTGTACTTTGTTTTAATTAATAGTACCTTGAGTTGATTATCATGGAAACCAAAAATCACACAATCAATGGACAGACCTGGTTGGTAGTTTTCTTTATTGGCTAAAATTTCTTTTAACATGAATTCAAATTTAGTATTGGTGTGCATTTATGGACGCAACGAATATACTATATAAACCCAAACGAACAAAATTTATAAATTGCCTAAAAAAAGTAAGGGATACTAAAAACTTTTTAGCATCCCTTACTCAAACTACAATCTACTCAACTTAATTTTGAAATTTGAAATTTGGCTTATTTTACCAATTCAAAAGTAGTTCTTAAACGTATATCCGCTGAAGATGATCCAATCATCAAATCAAAATCTCCTGGTTCAGTACCCAATTCTAATTGTTGATTATAAAAAGACAACTTGTCTTGATCAATTGTAAAATTAATCGTTTTTGTTTCACCAATATTCAAATGAATTTTTTGAAAATCTTTCAATTCAATAATTGGTCGAACTACTGATCCAACCTTATCTCTTAAATACAATTGTACTACTTCGTGTCCAGCATATTTGCCTGAATTAGTCAAACTGAAAGAAACCTCAATAGTGTCTGAATTATTGATTCTAGTTTTAGACAATTTCAAATCTTTATAATCAAAAGTAGTATAACTCAACCCATGTCCAAATGCAAATTTCGGGCTGTTTTTCAAATCTGTATAAGCCGACACATAGTTGAAAGCCGTTTCATTTGGCGCAGGTCTTCCGGTATTGAAATGGTTGTAATAAATGGGCAACTGTCCTTCTTCACGTGGAAACGTCATTGGCAATTTCCCTGACGGATTATAATCGCCAAACAACACATCAGCAATAGCATTACCTGCTTCAGTTCCTAACCACCAAGTATATAAAATAGCTGGTGCCGTATCTGCAGTTTGATTAAAAACAAGAGGTCGTCCCGCATTAATCAAAACGACCACAGGTTTTCCTGTAGCTTGCAATGCTTGCACCAATTCTTCTTGTACTCCAGGAATATGAATATTACTTCTGCTTTTGGCTTCGCCACTCATGTTTCCGCGTTCACCAATACTTACAATTACTACATCAGCTTGATTGGCAACAGCAATCGCTTCAGCAAATCCGTCTTTATTCGTGCCTTCGATTTCACAACCTTTAGCATACAACAATTGGGTGTTTTTACCTACTTTATTTTGTAACCCTTCCCATTGCGAAACCACATGTTTGTTGTAATCTAACTCCGGTAATTCCACTGCCCAAAATCCCATATTTTCTTTATGCTCTTTTACTAAAGGACCAATAAAAGCAATTTTTTTCAAGTCTTTAGACAAAGGCAAAAGCTGTTTTTCATTTTTCAACAAAACGATACTTTTAGCTGCCATATCGCGTGCTATTTTACGGTGTAACGGATTGTTTAATTCTTTGGCTTCGCGCTTTGAATTGGAATATTTGTAGGGATCATCAAACAATCCCAACTCAAATTTTTTGCGTAAGATTCGCTTCACTGCATCATCAATCAAAGTAATAGCAACTTTACCTTCTTGAACTAATTGTACCAAGTTGTAACGGTAAGCATTACTTTCCATATCCATATCGCTACCAGCTGTAATAGCTAGTTGAGCCGCTTCTTTGTTGTCTTTCACATTCCCGTGATTCACCATTTCGCCAATAGAACCCCAATCAGAAACCACAAAGCCTTGAAAATTCCATTTTCCTTTTAAGATGTCTCTTTGAAGATATTTATTTCCCGTAGCGGGTACCCCATTCAAATCGTTGAACGAATTCATAAACGTTGCCGCTCCGGCATCCAAAGCGGCTTTGAATGGAGGCAAATAGGTTTCCCATAACATTCGATCACTCATGTCTACCGAATTATAATCACGACCACCTACAGCAGCACCATAGCCAACAAAATGTTTTACACAAGCCATCACTGAATTCACATCGCCTAAATTACCTTGAAATCCTTTTACTCTGGCATAGGCAATTTTAGAACCTAAATAAGTATCCTCTCCAGCTCCTTCCATTACGCGACCCCAACGAGGATCTCTCGATATATCCACCATTGGAGCAAAAACCCAATGAATCCCACTAGCAGACGCTTCTTTTGCTGCTATTCGGGCGCTTAATTCGATAGCCTCTAAATCCCAACTTGCCGACTCAGCCAAAGGAATTGGAAAAGTAGTCTTATACCCATGAATTACATCTTGTCCAAACAACAGTGGAATTTTCAATCGGGATTGCATAGCCAATTCTTGGTATTGACGAGTATATTTAGTCCCAACAATATTTAACATTGAGCCAATTAACCCTCCTTTAATCTCCGCTTCTTTATTAGGATTAATTGTTATTGGACCAGTGGCCTGATTATCACCCGTGTACTGATTCAATTGTCCTATTTTTTCCTGTAGGGTCATTTGTTTTAATAACTCCTCTACCCTTTGATCGATTGTTTTTTGCTGTGCAAACACAACTTCGGAACACAATGCCAAAATACCTACTAATACAAATAAATTATGTTTCATAATAACGATTTTTATTTATTTCCAAGTAAAAGTAGCGACAGCACCTGACTCTAAAGCGACTGTAAACCACTTACCATTCTCTTTAATATTAAATAGTTGACTACTAGCTCCATCATTCTCTACTACCAACACTTTATTTCCTTTGGGAGTTTTAAATGCGACCGTATTTAAATCGCTGTACTGCTCTGAAGCAATTCTAATAGAGCCCGACGGAACAAATTTAGAAGCATGCGCAATAATATAATAGCCTACGTTTCGTTCAAAACTATCACTATCATTAATAGTCAAAGCTCCTTTACATGTAGAACAACCACCTGGCGTATAGGGTCTAAAATTAGCATCATTAGCTAAATTCCATTCAAAAGCCGTTTTACTCCAATTACGCATAGATCCAATAATTACATTTTTCAAATGCCATTTTAAATCACCTTCAAAAGTACCTGATATTCCCGTATATTGCTCCGTAAAATAGAGATTTTTATTAGGATAGGCATTATGAACTGTTGACAAAGCACTAATATCTCCTTCGTACAAATGGAATGCAGAACCATCCACAAAAGGATTAGCTCTTGAATCATTCAATATTGTCAATGGATAGTCTGGTTTATTACAATTATGATCATAAATGATAATCTTAGTTTTCAAATTAGCTTTAGCAAAAGCTGGTCCCAATTGATTCTTAATAAAATCAGCTTGTTCTAAAGCTGTCATGTACATACTCGGATTATTACCTGGATGTAGTGGCTCATTTTGTGGTGTTATAGCAGTTATTGCTATTCCTTCCTCTTGCATTTTTTGGATATATTTTACAAAGTACTTAGCATAAGCCTCGTAATATTCTGGTCGTAAACTCCCTCCGATAAAAGCAGTATTAGTTTTCATCCAAATAGGTGCAGACCAAGGTGTTGCCAATAACTTTATTTTTGGATTAATCGCTAGAATTTCTTTCAGCATTGGGATTACAGTAGCTTTATCTAAGGATAAACTAAATTGCTGCATCGCAACATCTGTTTGCCCCAAAGGTACATCATCATAGGTAAAAGGAGCTTCATTCAAATCAGAGGCTCCGATACTAAGCCTCAAATAACTTATTCCTATCGAATTTTCATTCTTTCCGAATAATTCCTGTAAAAGTGCAGTTCGTTTTGGAGTATCTAACATGTTAATTGCTTGCACGCTACCTCCTGTTAAGGTAAAACCAAAGCCTTCAATATCCTGATAGGTTTGATTCTCGTCAACCGTTATGGTAGGATAAGCATTGTAATTAGTCCCAAAAACCACTAATTCATTTTGCTTTTGTAAATTAATAGATTTGTTAGGATTAGTCAGCCAAAAATCGACTTCATTTGTTGACAACGAAGAACTTGCTGCATGATTTTTACTATCAACAACATTTACAGAAGAAGAACAACTATACAAAACAAATGCTAGTGGTAGCAAATGGTAAAAAAATTTATTTCTTACAGACATCGTAATTATTTTATAGGATTAAAAACTACCTCAACAAAAACGGGCAGATGATCTGACGGATACTTTAACGCATCAGAATCGCTTAAAACGGCATATTTCTTTATAACTACATTAGCTTTTTTAGAAACAAAAATATAATCTATTCGTTTTGTCACCGGGAGATTATGTTCAAAATTATTAAATGTACCTATTGGACCAAATGGTTTCTGTATTGCGATTTCTCTAGTGTCATCCATTTGATTTTTAAGTGAGACTATTCTATCTTCTTGTGGTTCCGAATTAAAATCTCCCATAAAAAACACAGGATAATTATTAGTATTTAATTCTTTAATCTTAGAAAGAATCAAGGCAATACCTTTAGTCCTAGCTTGCTCCCCAATGTGATCCAGATGAGTATTAAAAACCCAAAATATTTTTTTAGTGATTACATCTTGAAAAAGAGCATACGTACATACTCTATGGCAAGCAGCATCCCAACCTTTGGAAACTTCTTGGGGTGTAGCTGAAAGCCAAAATGTGTTAGCTATTACTACCTGTAACCTACTTTTTTTATAAAATATATTAGAAGATTCTCCCTTACCTTCTCCTTCACGACCTATACCTACTTGGCTATATTGGGGAAGTAATTGTTCCAAATCTACTACTTGATGGGGCATTGCTTCTTGAACACCTAAAATATCCGGTTCATAGAATAGGATTTGCGAACTAAAAAAATCTTTTCGCAAAGGCCATGCATTTTCTACATCAGAAGCAACATCCAAACGGATGTTGTAAGTCATTATCTTCATGGACTGAGTGTACACAATACTGCTAAAAATCAATCCAATAAATACAATTATTTTTTTCATATATACCAAAATATTCTTCAAAAAAGCTTTTATCCAACTTACAAATAAAAGCTTTTTTTGAAGAACTCTTAAGGTTTAGAAACCATTTAATTAAAAACTCTGATGTAATCTACTTCATAAGTAGACGAAACGAAATTAGGATCTATTGCTCCTCCAAAATTTCCTCCTATTGCACAATTAATAATCAAGAAAAAATTCTGATTAAATGGTAGTGATGAAGTATTAGTAAAAGTGTAGAACAATTGGTTGTCTACATAAAACTTAATAGCATCGGCTCTCCAATCAAGAGCATAAATATGAAAATCAGAAGTAGCATTTGTAATATCAAGCGTTCTAGAATCTGCATTACCTCCTGAATGACCTGGATGATGTAGTGTTCCATAAATTTTATTCAGTTGATTTCCCAAATGCTCCATAATATCAATCTCTCCACAAGCTGGCCAACTAACCGAAGTAATATTATTTCCCAACATCCATAGTGCAGGCCATGTACCTCCTCCCGAAGGTAGTTTTGCTCTCATTTCTACCCTACCATATTTAAAAGAAAACTTTCCTTGAGTTTTAATTCTAGCTGAAGTATAATTACTTCCACTATAATTTTCTCTTTGAACAATTATCTTTAATACTCCATTTTGAACCTTAACATTATCTGTTCTACTAGTGTAATATTGCGCTTCGTTATTACCCCATCCCCAATCTCCTGTTCCAATATCATACCCCCATTTAGTAGCATCTGGAGCACCATCTACATTAAACTCATCTGACCATATTGCTCTTGGAGCGACATAAATAGTTACTGGAATTGATGCACTTATAAATTGGCTCCCATTATATGCCGAAACATAAACCGTATAACTATTGGTCCCTGAAACATTATAAGTATATGTTAATGTCCCTGATGAAGTTTCTCTTGTCTCACCATCTCCTAATGCTACTTTATAAGATGTAGCATTAGTTGCTGAAATAGTAAAATTTACCGTCCCACTACCATCTCCATTAGGATTTTGAGTAGAAATCCCAACAGGAGTAGCAACAACTGAGAGATTTGTAGGCTTTACAATTGTTTCACCACCACTTGTGCCTCCATTATCTCCACTACAAGAAAAAAACAAAAAAGCAGATAAGAAAACACTTAGCATAAGGTTATTTTTTTGAAATTTATTTAAATGATTCCCCATTTTATTTAAAATTTTAATCTACCAGACTTAGCATTCTAAGTCTGGTAGTTATTTAATTATTTATGGTACTGGTTTCAACTTCAAATACCAAGCGTTACCAGTCTCAGTACCTTGTACTCTCAAATACATATAATTTGCATTAATAACTAAAATTTCATATTCTTTTTGTAAGGCACCATAACCAATAAATGTATCCACCCCAGATAACAAAATACTAGTTTGAGTAGAAGGTGTTGCAGCTGCAATTCCTGTACTTGAAGGGATAAAACTAAATGCTCCTGATCCTCCACCATAAGCATAACATCCTTCATCACCTGAAGAAGGAATTCCTGGCAAGGTTGTTAAAGATCCTGTTTTAGTAAAAGCTCCATCAGGACATGCTACTTGAATAGTATATGCTGTTGCAGAAGCTTTTGTAAAAGTAAAAGTTGAAGTATAGAAACAGTTACAACAACTCACTTTTTCATCCACATTTGCAGACCACCACTCTGGCGTTACAGATCCCGTCCAAGGACCAACTCCAAAATGACCTGGTACACTTCTATCAACTACCCAAGTTTTAGAGGCATTATTAGTTAATGCTGTAACTATAGCAGGATTTGGAGTAAAATCACTTTTTACTGTTACATCAGTAGTAATTGTGGTAGAAGTGCCTCCTGGCCCATAAGCAATTACAGTTACAGTATATGTATTTAATCCAAGTGTAGTATACTTTTTAGTAATTTTTCCATTATTTACAGAAACTAAATCCAAGGCATTATTAGCATCAAAATCAATTTTTGATGCTAATATATTGTCGCCAGAGATTGTAAATGTAACGTCTCCAGACCCATCTCCATTTGGATTAGTAGTAGTTTTGCCTGCAATAGCCACTGCAACTGCAACATTTGAAGGTGCATTTAATTCCCCTAATTCGTATTTCTCTACAGTACAACTAGTGAATAAAAGAACTGAAAGAACAAATGTTAACTTATATATTATATTTTTCATTTTTATATTATTTAGAAATTAAACTCTTACCAGTTTGAAATACCACCAAACTCCAGTTCCTGTTTCGATTTTCAACTCCATAGTATTATTCCCATTAGAAAGTTGAACCGAATAAACTCTAGAATTTGGCACAGAAACGTTTGGCAATTCTCCTGCATTAGTTGCTTTTGGCAGACCTAAATAAGCACCTGTACCATTAATGGTTATTATGTGAGCAGTAGCATCATAAACGTATGTGGCAGAAGCTGATCCATCATGAGGAGCAACTGGTGTCCCACAAGCATCTGCAGTACCTTGCCAGCTTTCTAGCCAAGTAGTACTTCCCAAAATATTTCTAAAAGACCCATTTGATCCAAACACAAACGTGTCATCAAAATAACATGCTCTTGCTGTAACTCCAGCAGCATCAATTGCCCACCAACTTTTATCACCTGGAGCAGGTCCAACACCTAGAGCTCCAGCTTCAGGAGCAATTTTCCAAGTTCCTTCTATACCTGAAGCAGGAGTTGGATTTTTATAAAAATAAAGATTATCAATAAACACAGTACCTCCAGAGGATGCAAATAACATTTGTGTTATTGCAGATTTATTGGTCGTGAAATCAGATAATGGAATATCTACACTTACCCAATTATTAAGAGTAATTGAAGACAAATCAACTTGTGATTCTTTGGTTGGTCCACTCGAAATTGATGTGTTTACAATTTTAAATCCTAAACTTGTTGCATTTGGTGTCCAATAATCAAAATGAACATATTGCATCGATGACAAATTAGTTGGATTTCCATAATCAGTTACAATTCCTGTATAGTTAAGTAAACTATATTTTAAAGTATTGTTTGTGCCAATGGTAACATTCGTCAAAACTGTTGATTGCCCCCAACCTGGATTCCATTCATTTGTAGTGATATTTGTATAAGAATCACTAAAAATAGAAACAACATCAGCAGCTTGTCTGCTAGGAGGAGTTGGAGCCGCCGAAGTAGGAGCTAAAATTGCTGTAACCACAAAATCTTCTTGATAATTAGTAGTACGAATAGCACCACTTTTTGAAACTATTTTTATAGTATAAGTTCCCGCTGAGGCATAAACATGCGAAACGGACTCTCCATTATTAACCTGTGTTGGCACTTCATTAGGCACATCTCCAAAATATACCTCATAAAATAATGCGAAATCAGCCGTTGCTCTAACATTTACTTTTTTAGAAACAACTCTATCATTTTCAATTGTAACAACTAGATTTTCTGGTGCTCTAAATGAAACCGTTATTTCTTGTTCAGCAACTGTTTTCTTTCCAGACAATCCTATAGCTGTAACTTTAACTTTGTAAACCCCTTCTCTATAAATATGAACTGTACTACCCCCTGCTGTAACTTTAGCTACAGTAGTTGTACCATCTCCATATTCAATTTCAAAACTAGTAGCACCTTCTCCTCTAGGAATCAATGTTACTTTTCCTGAATTATCTTGTGTAATTAAGGCTAAGACAGAAACAGATTTAGGATCTTTGATAGAATTAACAGCACTTACATCAGAATCTATTCCATCTGGGACTGAACAACCTATAGCTAAAAACACTAGTAGTATTAAACTATATACTATTTTTAAATTTTTCATAACTATCATCTTTTAATTAATTATATCCAGGATTCTGAACTAATTTAGTATTTTGTAATTCTTTATACGGAATTGGGAAAACTTCATTTTTATTAGCTCTAAAACCTCTTGATGCTAATTTAGTAGCTGCATCACCCCATCGAACTAAATCAAAGAAACGGTGTCCTTCTCCTGCTAGCTCCGCTCTTCTTTCTGCTTTAATCGCAGCTAACGAAACTGGAGTGCTTGCAAGGCCTACACGAGCTCTAACAGCATCTAATAAAGCTTGTGCTCTTGCTCCTGTACCCCCTAATGCTTCAGCTTCCATTAAATAAGTATCTGCTAAACGAATTACGTAAGAATTTTGACGGTAATTCAATACTGGCTCACCAGTTCCTGTAGTTACATCGGAACGTCTTGGGATAAATTTATTTAAGAAATAACCCGTATCTTGATATCCTCCAATGTAAGATGCTTTACCTCTTGTTTGCAAGTCTTTCATATCTAAGACAGTTGCTGCAAATCGTGGATCTAATTTTATAAAATCATAGAAATCTTGTGTAAAGACATTGAAACTCCACCCTGAAGGTAAATCTGGTGCATCAGAAGCAATCTTAGAGTAGGTTCTAGGTCCACACATTACATTGGTGGAATTCCCTTCATCTATTCCGTTACCCCAATTTTCCCAACCAATACTAGAAGCATTAGTATGAGCAACTTCTAAAATAGATTCAGTATTGAACTTATTATTAACTGTCCATAAGTCCGCAAAATTGCTCAAAAGTCTATATCCATATTGACTAGTTCCTCCTGGAGTACCATTTACTGCAGCTAATTCAGTTGCTGCCAGAGTGTTTTTATTTTGATATAAATATACTTTACCTAACAAAGCACGGGCAGCACCTTTTGTAAAACGTGCCGACTCAGCTGAAGAAACTGTAGCAGGTAAATTAGGACTAGCAATAGCTTCTGTTAAGTCTTTCTCAATTTGTGCATATACTGCTGCTGGCGTTGCTTGCGTTACATTATAAAACTCTGATGAAGACATTGGTACAGTAATCAAAGGAATGTTCTTGAACATACGTACTAAATTAAAATAATAATTAGCACGCAATGCTTTAGTCTCTGCCGTATAACGATCTATTAAAGCAGCATCCATTGGAACATTTGGTAATTTTGTAAGCAAATAATTAGCTCTGAAAATTCCTTGATAATGATCATTCCAAAAACTAGATGGCATAATGTTAGGATTTAAAGTATAATTTGAAAACCCTTGTATTCCAGCTCCATCTGTTGCACCTCCACCTCCAGCATAATGATCATCAGAACCTGCATTCATCATTGTAATCATATTCTCAAAACTACCAGAATTTTTTCTCATAATATCATACACAGCAACTAAACCCGCAAAGGCTTGCTCTTGGTTTTGATAATAATTATTCTCCAGGCTAGTTCCTTTTGGCTCCACTTCTAAAAAATCTTTAGAGCAGGAACTCAACAATACAACTATTGCTACGGCAATAGATGATAATTTATAATTTATTGTTTTCATAATTTAATTTGTATTAAAACTGAACTTGTGCTCCAAACATAAACGTACGTGCCTGAGGATAATACCCTCTATCGACACCAAAAACATTCCCTCCAATTTCAGGATCGAAACCTGTATATTTTGTTAGGGTTAGTAAATTTTCTCCTGTCACATAAAAACGTACTTTTTGCGCTCCAAATCTGTTCACTAGGCTTGTTGGGAAAGAATACCCCAATTGCACCACTTTAAGTCTCACATAATCTCCTTTTTCTAAATAGAAATCAGACGAATTACCAAAATTACCATTAGTATCATTGTTGGTTAATCTAGGATAAGTAGTTGAAGTTCCTGGACCTGTCCAACGTGACAAAGCTTCGGTTTGATAGTTTGAGTTTAATATATCTAGACGTCGAATTCCTTGAAAGATTTTATTTCCAGCAGCACCTTGAGCAAATGCCATTAAATCAAATCCTTTGTAATCTAAATTTAAGGTTAACCCAAAAGTAAATTTAGGCAATGGACTTCCTAAAAATTGTTTATCATCATTTGTTATCGTACCATCTCCATTAGTATCTGTCCAACGGAAATCTCCTGGACGTGCATTAGGCTGAATTAAAGTTCCTGAGGCATTTTTATAAGCGTTAATTTCATCTTGCGTCTGAAAAATTCCTGCTGTTTTAAATCCATAAAAAGAATTATATGGCTGCCCCACTTGTGTTCTTGTTATTTCTCCCATTGACTGGAATCCTGCAACACCACTAGTTATAAATTCTTTTCCTTGACCTAAATAAGTCACCTCGTTTTTAAGATACGAAACGTTTCCGTTAGCTGAGAAATTAAAATCTCCGAATTTCTTGCGGTAACCTAATTCTACTTCAATTCCTTTGTTTTGCATATCGGCAACATTCCCTAACGGGCTTCCTGTTGCTCCTACATAACCTGGCAAGTCAACATATTGCAAAATACCAGTTGTTTTCTTGTCATAATATTCAACCGCAAGAGTAAGATTAGTAAATAATTTTGCATCAAAACCAATGTTTAACTGAGAGGTTTCTTCCCATTTCAAATCAGGATTAGAAGGTGCGCTTGGACTATATCCTGGAGAAATAGTTGAACCTGCGCTTCCAAATGTATAATTTCGACCACCATCAATTAAAGCTAAAAATCCATTTGGAGCAATCGCATCATTACCTGTTACTCCGTATCCTCCTCTAATTTTTAGTGAATTAATAACATTATTCTCTTTCCAAAATCCTTCTTTTGATACTACCCAACCCGCTGAAAAAGAAGGGAAAAATCCATATTTATTATTTGGTCCAAAATTAGTAGAACCATCTCGCCTTACAATTCCTGTAAACAAATACTTCTCATTATAGGAATAGTTCAAACGAGAAAATAAGGAAGTTACGCGGTGTTCTTGTGTAGTGTAAGAAGCCCCAACACGCTGTGCTGTTGGCAATTGAAAATTAAAAGAAGCCTCTCTATAATCATTAACCGGTAAATTAGTATGGGCTACATAAGACCCTCTCGTGTTATTATCTACATAAACACCTTGACCTACTAATACTGTAAAATCATGAGATCCAATATTCTTTGTATAAGAAGCTGTATTTTCTATATTCCAAGCAAATGTCTGATTAGTAGCTCTTGCCAAACTATTTTGAGAAGCTAACACTGTAGGACTTAAAAAATATTTTGGAGTAAACGATTCATCTCCCCAGTAGGCTATTTTACCTCCCATTGAAGATTTAATTTTTAAGTTATCAATAGGCTTAATTTCTGCAAAAACATTTCCAATAAAATCATCCGACCAGTTATAATTGCCTAATCTTGTATTTACATATGCCACTGGATTTGACATTTCTTGACCCACTAAAGATGATATCCCATAAGGATTTCCATTAGCATCCCTGAATACTGGATTACTTGTATAAATTGAAGAATTTGCTACAATAGGATCTGTAATAACCACAGGGGTAATTGGATCTAAATTTAATGCAGAACTTAAAGGTCCTCCAAATTCACTATTTGTATTTCCAAGGCCAACACCTTTTTGATGCGTGTATCCTAAAGTTTGACCTATTTGAATTTTTTTAGATAAATTATGAGTAGAGTTTAAACGAATACTTTTTTTATTGAAATTAGAAATCGGTTTAGAAACGATTCCTTCTTGATCTTGAACTCCAAACGAAGCAAAAAATGTAGATACATCATTTCCTCCACTAAAACTCACCTCATGATTAGTTCGCATTGCATCGTTACTAAAAATCTCTTTTTGCCAATCAGTACCCTTGCCTAAAACTGATAAATTAGGAAACAATACTGGCCCTCCTGCTGCAACTGATTTTTCATTCATCAATGCGCCGTATTGTGTAGCATTTAAAAGTTTTAATGTTTTTTCTGGAGCAGAAACACCCATAAAACCAGTGTAATTTACACTAATTTTACCTGACTTTCCTTTTTTAGTAGTTACTAAAATTACTCCAGAAGCAGCACGTGCTCCATAGATAGCCAGAGATGCAGCATCTTTAAGCACTTCAATAGACTCAATATCTGATTGATTTACGAATCCTATTCCTCCTGAATCAACTATAACACCATCAACTACCCATAAAGGATTATTACCACCATAAGTATCAAAAGTTGTCAAACCTCTAACCCTAACCGTAGAAGCAGCTCCAGGCTGACCTGATTGTGCTGCAATAGTAACTCCTGAAACTCTACCTTGTAAAGTTTGCTCAATTCTACCATTAGGAACTTTTTCTAAATCTTTTGCCTTTACACTAGATATTGCTCCTGTAACTACACTTTTCTTTTGAGTTCCATAACCAACCACTACAACTTCATTTAAATCCTGAGATTGAGATTTCAATTTAATGGTAAGTGAGGCTCTCCCATTTACCGATTCTTGAACAGTTGTATATCCAATAAAACTAATTACCAATACCGCACTTTTTGATGTTTTGATTTCAAATACACCATCAAAATCTGAAGTAGTTGACTTATTAGTTCCTTTAATAAGAACGGTTGCTCCTGGAACAGAAACACCATTCTCGTCGTAAATTTTCCCCTTAACGACAAGATCTTGTGCTTGCCCATATACAGAGAAAATCAATGACAAAAAACAAAAAATAAATAATTTCGTTAATTTCATTTTTCTAAAATTTTGGTTAATTAATTAGTAATTTCTGGCAATACTATAACTATTAATTGATTCTCTATTTTTTTTACTCCTTACAAAAACACATCAAAGTGTATTTTTACTTACTACAAAAACACATCAAAAAAAATATAAAATATTGATTATTAATTATATATAAAAAATAAAATGTTATAATCAAAAAATAAAAACAAGAAAAAACCACTACAATCTATAATTTCACAATAAATTAGCTAAAACAACCATAGCCGAATAAAATTGATTGATATGTCTAATAGATCAAAACAAGTTTACCTTTCTTTATTTTTTTTAGTAGCCAACATTATTGTAGGCCAAGTAAAAAATATTGGTCTTCCTGAAATTCGAAATTATATCCGATCGGATTATAAAGGGGGAACTCAAAATTGGAATATTGATCAAGACAAGGATGATAATTTGTATTTTGCAAATAACGAGGGCCTTTTTCAATATGACGGAACGCTTTGGGCTAAATATACACTCCCTAACAAGTCAGTTATTCGATCTGTAAAAACAGACCCTTCTGGAAAGATTTATGTGGGAGGATATAATGAATTTGGATACTTCAAACCTAATAAAAAAGGAATTTTAGTCTACTTTTCATTATCAAAATTTTTGAAAAAAAAACAGATAAATTCAATAGACATTGTTTGGAAAATACATCTATATAATGACGAAGTAATCTTTCAATCATTTGACAAAGCATATATTTACAATAAAAAATCATTACAATTACTTGCTCCTCCTACTCGATTTCAGTTTTCATTTTTAGCAGGCAATAAACTGTATTTCCAAGACATTACAAAAGGACTTATGTCTTACGAAAATGGAAAAATTACCCCCTTAAAAAACACAACAGAATTAAACAATACAGAAGTATGGGGGATTTTTAATTTATCAAAAACAAAATTACTAGTCACTACTTTAGACAAAGGACTTTTTATATACGAAAATCAAAAGTTAGTTCAATGGAACTCTGAAGCCAATGATTTCATAAAAAAGAATAGTGGTTTAGGAGGATTTAGAATGAAAAATAATTATATAGTCCTCAACTCTGTTTTAAACGGGATTATAATTTGTAATCTTCAAGGAAAAATTATTCAACATATCAACCGTAAAAAAGGATTACAAAACAATACTGTATTAGCCTCATTCATAGATCACAGAAATAACTTATGGTTAGGTCTAGACAATGGCATCGCATTTATAAATGAAAATTCTCCTTTTACATTTTTTGGTTTTAGCTATAACCTAAGTACTGTTTACGCTACAGCAGTTCATAAAGCAAACTTGTTTGTTGCTACTAATCAGGGCGTGTTTTATCATTCTTGGAATTCTCCCTTTAAAGAAGATAATTTTGAATTAATTAAAGGCACTACAGGTCAAACATGGAATGTTCAAATTATAGACAATGAATTGTTTTGTGCCCATAATAGAGGCGCTATAATAATCAACCCAGACAAGACAACAAAAACATTAGACAATGTTGGGTATTGGAGTTTTAAAAAAATACCAAATCTTCCAAATAAGATTATCGGTTCTAACTATAAGGGATTTTCTTTATTTGAAAAAAAGAGTAACAAATGGAAATTCATAAAGCACATTGATGGTTTTAATAAATCTGTAGGAGAGTTTGAGATTGATACTAATAACTCCATTTGGGTAAAAAAAGATGAACTCATCTACCTAATGAGCTTGGACTCTAGCGCTCATAAATTTAATTCTATAAAAACATTTAATAAACTCTCTAGAACAGACAATGGAATTACAAGTATTCAACGAATAAATAATAGTGTTTATTTCCAAAAAGACAATCATTTTTACACATACTCCTATACCGATAAAATCTTCAGAAAAGATACCAAAATGACCAATATTTTCAGAAAAATTCCACAAACAAATACGATTCAAGAAGATAGATATGGCAATATTTGGTATGTGACAAACGAATCCCTTGGGGTATTATTGAAAAAATCTAATAATTCATATAGCAACAGAATAGCGCCTTTCCTTAATCTTACAGAAGACTTAGTTTACAACAATTTATCTATTAACACCCTAAACCCTAACAACATATTTATTGGACTTACCGATGGTTTGGCACATTACGATTCAAAACTATCGAATGATTTTAATCAATTACCTAAAGTCTTTATCCGGAATTTTTCGAGTCCTAGTGGCACATATATCTTAGGAAATAATAAAGACGATCTTGACATAACCATTCCTTATAAATCAAACTATGTTAAATTTCGATTTTCAACACCAACTTATGAAAATATTGAAAACATAAAATATTCTTTCAAACTTGAGGGTTTTGATGAATATTGGAGTGATTGGACTCCTGGAACGGTTAAAGAATACACCAATCTTAGAGAAGGTAGTTATACCATGAGGGTAAAAACTAAAAATGGTTTCGGAATAGTTTCAAAAGAAGCTACTATATCTTTTACCATTTCTCCTCCTTGGTACAGGCACTTTTTAGCATACATTTTTTACTTATTACTAATTGGAGCTACAATTCGTATTATTCGAGATAGAGTTAAAATCAAAATTCGAAAAAATAAATACTACGAAACCATTGAACAACGTAGATTATATTTAGAAAAAGAGGCTAGAATACGTCAAGAACGATACAAACTAGAAAAAGAAATTGAAAAACTAAAAAACGACAAACTTCAAATAAAAATACTAGCAAAAGACAAAGAGTTAGTTACCAATTCTCTTCAAGTTGTAAAAAAGAACAAAATTCTAAATGGCATTATCCATAAGTTAAAGGACATCAACACAAATTCTTTTGACGAAGAAAGTAAGTTTCAATTTGAAAAACTTCGTAAAAGTATTCTCAAAGAAGTAAACTCTGACAAAAGTTGGAAAGACCTAGAGAAACACATTAAAAACGTACATTTTGATTTCTTAAAAAGACTAAAAGAAAAACATCCAACTATATCTCCAAGAGAACTAGACCTTTCAACTTATTTGCTAATGAATATGTCAACCAAAGAAATTGCAGAGATTATGAACATTTCTGTAGGTGGAGTTGAATTAGCGCGTTATCGCTTGCGAAAAAAACTAGACCTCACTAAAAAAGAAAATTTAATTGGTTACCTCATGAGCATTTAATGTTAAAAAAAAGCACTACCAAATGTTAGCGTTTTTTTTTTAAATTATATAACCTTTACATTACTTCTAAGATACGTTCTAAAGCCATTCCCCTAGAACCCTTGATCAAGATTGTACTATTCACTCTAGGATTTGATTTAAAATAACTTGCCAAATCATTGTAACTAGCATGAAAATAAAAATTTTCCCTATTCAAACTATTAGCAAAAAAATCTGCTCCTACAAAATGACAAATAATTTCATCTTGATTAGACAACAAACTCACAATTAAAGCATGTTCTTTAAGACTATCCTCTCCTAACTCAAACATATCACCCAAAACAGCAATTTTATTCGTATCGGTTAATTGTTTAAAATTTTCAATAGCTACAGCCATACTGCTTGGATTTGCATTATAGGCATCCAATATAATTTTATTCGTTCCTCTTGTAATTAATTGTGAGCGATTATTTTCTGGAACATATCCCTCTAAAGCTTTTTTAATATTGTCTTTAGGAACTTCAAAATAATTTCCAATTGCTATCGATGCATTAATATTATTGGCATTATAAAGACCAATTAAATGCGTTTGTATACTTAATCCTGCATATTCTATACAAACAAAAGGGTTTGCTATTACCGCTGACACAACCACATCAGCCTCTGATTTATTGATTCCAAAAGTATAGTGTTTGAGCGATTTTGTTTTTTCTACCTGAACAGAGTCTTCTAAATTAACAAATGCTAATTTTGTTGCTCTAGCGAGGTAATTATACATTTCACTTTTACCCTCTATAACACCTTCAACACCTCCAAATCCTTCTAAATGTGCTTTCCCAAAATTAGTTATATAACCATAATCTGGCTGAGCTAATTCACACAAAAATTCAATTTCTTTTTTGTGATTGGCTCCCATTTCTACAATTCCAATTTCCGTTTCCGAAGTAAATGAAAGTAACGTCAATGGGACTCCAATATGATTATTTAAATTCCCAACAGTGGCTTTTGTTTTAAATTTCGATGAAAGAACAGCATGAATTAATTCTTTGGTAGTAGTTTTTCCATTACTCCCCGTCAAAGCAACAATTGGCAACTTCAAATAATTTCTATGGTATTTCGCTAATAGTTGAAGTGTTGTTAAGCTATTTTCAACTAAAATTGTTCTATCATCTATATAATACTCATTATTATCAATTATCACATAGGAAGCTCCTTTTTGCAGGGCCTCTTTCGCAAAGGTATTGGCATCAAAATTTTCTCCTTTAATAGCTATAAAAAGGGAATTCGGTTGAATTTTTCGAGTATCAATAGAGACCGAAATACATTCTAAAAATAAGGCATGAATTTTTGCAATATCCATATAGTACAATTTTTAAAAACAAAAAGCCCTATAAAAAGGGCTTTTCATTATGAATCTATAAAAACTAATTTCTAGGTCTTTTTTTGTTTTGAGATTTAGAACCAACTCTAGACATGGCACATCTAAAACCGATATAATCAGTAGCCATATCTTGAGGAAAATATCTTCTTTGTGCTGGATCTAACCAATAGGCTCTGTCTCTCCAAGAACCACCTTTATACACTCTAACATTATCATTGATAAGTGTCGTTCTTTTATTTGATTTGTCGTACTTTCTAACCATTCTCCCTAAGCTATCAATAGTAACATTATGTTTAGGAGAATTGTACATGATTTTTGGTTCTTTCGTGGACTCAGAAGTCGCAAATTTATATTCCTTACTTGATTGTTGATCACCATCTCTAAAATTAAGATTGTTACTTCTATCAAAATTTTGTCTTAAATAAGTCTCATTTTCATCAACTGGAACTTGCGCTAACTGACCTGGAAAAGTTCTTGCTATTACCTTACCATTACTTAAAGTATCATACTTCATAGTTTCTTTAGTAATAATCTCAGCTTTACCATCTTTACCTATCTTATTTTTAGTGTATTGATTCCCTCTAAAATAGTTGAAATCATTAAACTCATTATCAACAATCGGTCTATACACATCGGCTACCCATTCAGCAACATTTCCTGCCATATCATACAAACCAAAATCATTAGCAGGATATTTTTTAACTTCATTAGTAATATCAGCTCCATCATCAGACCAACCAGCTATACCTCCATAGTCACCATTACCTTGTTTAAAGTTGGCCAATTGGTCTCCTTTTGTTTGACGTTTACCTGAACGGGTATATTGACCAGACCAAGGGTATTTTTTCTGCCCCTTGTAAATGTTGTATTCTCTTTGTCCAATATCTGCAGCAGCTGCATATTCCCATTCTGCTTCTGTTGGCAATCGATATTCTGGCAACAATAATCCTGAAGATCTTTGTACATAAATGTTTTTAGGTTCTATTTTTTTACCACTTTTGGTAGTTGTTGCTTTGGCAGCCCCTTTCCTACCCTTCAATACAATTTTATCATCACCACCATAAGTAGCTGTTGGTGAATTAAAATAGGTTTCAGTATTAAATGAGCTTTCAGCAGTCACATCTTCCGTTTTGGCATTCTTTTTTAAATAACCATTTTGCTCTAATAAAGCCTCATTCACACGGTCAGTTCTCCACTTGCTAAACTCATTGGCTTGAATCCAATTTACCCCTACAACAGGATAACTTGCATATGCTGGATGTCTCAAATAATTATTAGTCATAGTCTCACTATATCCTAATCTATTTCTCCAAACCAAAGTATCAGGCAATGCCCCTTCATAAATATGTTTGTAATTTTCTTCTGTAGGAGGAAATACATTTTTCAACCATTGTAAATATTCTAAATACATAAAGTTAGTAACCTCGGTTTCATCCATATAGAAAGACTGTACATGTTGTTGCGTTGGAGTATTGTTCCAATCATGCATCACATCATCTTGTACTTTACCCATAGTAAATGTTCCTCCCTCAACAAAAACTAATCCTGGACCCGCCTCTTGATCACCTGATTTTTGAAATCCTCCTTTTTTATTGTTTACATTCCATCCCGTTGCTCTTGATGCACCTTTTCCAGCACTTGAAGATTTTTTGCTACAACCCGAAAACCCTATGATTAACAACATAGAAGCCATCAATCTCAAGATATTAATTTTATTTATTTTCATACTTATTTTCAGATACTCATGCTTCATATAACTAGCTTCCAACTAATTAACCGCATTATTTTTCTTTTATATATAGTTTAAATTATCTTTAGCGGATTAGACCACTACTACAGAAACGCAAATTTATAATTTTTATTATTATAAATGTACTAATAATTTACATTTTTACTTACAAAACAATGACTGTCAAAACAAATCAAAGCGCAAACAATCATTTAAATAAAAAAATATTTCGGTCAAATAACCAAAATGACGCCCAAAATTAATTTACTACTAATACAATAATACTAAAAATTAAAAGTTATTCAGATAAAATATCATGAAAATACTAATTTAAATAGTATCACTCAATATAGCAATTCCGTTAAAAATTATTTAAAATTTACTTTTGATAATTCAAGAGTAAAAAAATCAAAAAAAATAGTACATTTGTTCAATTAATTACATATTTTATAATGAAAAAAATCCCTTTATATTTACTAATTATATTCTTTTTTTCTTTGACACATGCACAAGAAAGAGTAATTACAACAGGTGTTCCTTTTTTAATGGTATCAGCAGATGCAAGAGCCTCAGGAATGGCCGACATTGGTGTTGCCACTTCAGCAGATGCTTTTTCCCAACAATGGAATCCAGCAAAATATGCCTTCATTAGTAACGAAAAAGGATTTTCTATAAGCTACACACCCTATCTAACGGATTTAGTCAACGACATTTCTTTAGGGCAACTCACCTATTTCAAGAGAATAAACGAAAGAAGTACTTGGGCTGGTAGCCTTAGATATTTTGGATTAGGAAATATTGAATTACGCAATGACGCGAATGAACAACCCAGAATTGTTTCGCCTAATGAATTAAGCCTTGATGGCTCTTACTCTCTGAAATTAAGCAATGTATTTTCAATGGCAATAAGTGGCCGATACATTCGTTCCAATCTTAAAGTAGCAAGTGACAATACAGATGCATCAGCAGCCAATACTTTTGCAGTTGATGTAGCTGGATACTACGAATCTGAAGAAAAAGCATACAACCAATTTAATGGTATTTGGAGAGCAGGTTTTAACATTCAAAACTTAGGTCCTAAAATTAGCTATGATAATGACGAATTCAACACTAATTTTTTACCAGCCAATTTAAAAATTGGAGGTGGTTTTGATTTTATTTTTGACTCAGACAACAAACTAGCCGTAAATCTTGAATTGAATAAATTATTGGTACCTACTCCTCAAAACCCAGACAGCAATGGAGACAACATAATAACCCCTGAAGAATACACGCAAAACTATAACAATTATCGTAAAATAGGATGGGTATCTGGTCTTTTCAAATCGTTTGGTGATGCTCCTAATGGATTTAGCGAAGAACTAAAAGAAATCACTTATGCTTTAGGTACAGAATACTTATATAAAGAATCTTTTGCGATGAGAATGGGATATTTTCACGAAAGCCCTATCAAAGGAGCAAGGCAGTTTTTTTCTCTGGGAGCTGGATTTAAATATACTTCCACAAAAATTGATGTGTCTTATTTATTTTCATCATCTAAAGTACGAAACCCGTTAGAAAATACCCTTCGTTTTTCTCTAACCTTTAATTTTGGTGATAATTAATACTATCAACTAATTCATAAATCCAAATTTCAATGAAATTTGGATTTATTTTTTTAATATATTGAATGAGTAAGATTACTATAACCACCGAATTTGATGTTTTCAATTCTATTGAAGAATTATCAACACCAATTCAAAACTTAATGCAACAAGCTATTACAATTCGAAAATCAGCTTACGCACCTTACTCAAATTTCAAAGTAGGGACTTCTATTCTTCTAGAGAACGGAAAAATTCTAGTAGGCTCCAACCAAGAGAATGCAGCCTACCCATCTGGGTTATGTGCTGAAAGAGTCGCTATTTATCAAGCTGGGAGTTTATACCCTAAAACCAAAATTATAGCAATGGCAATTTCTGCCTCATCTGAACATAATACAATTAACGTCCCAATACCTCCTTGTGGTTCTTGTAGACAATCAATTGCAGAATATGAGATAAAACAAAATTACCCTATCGAAATCTATTTTATGGGAGAAATAGGCTCAATTTACAAATCCGACTCTTTAAAAAACTTACTTCCTCTACTTTTTGATAAAAAGTTCTTATAAAAAACTCAAAAAACAGCTTATTAATTTTAGTTCTAAGTTGGAATGTCTTATTTTTGCACTTCGCAAATTCATGCAAGGAAACTAGTTTGCGTCATTAGGTACAATTGAAAACACAACATTATTCAAATGAAAGAAGTTACAAAAGAAGTTTATTTAAAGTGGTACGAGGACATGCTACTTTGGAGAAAGTTTGAAGATAAACTTGCAGCATTATACATCCAACAAAAAGTAAGAGGATTTCTTCACCTATACAATGGTCAAGAAGCTGTATTAGCAGGCGCTTTACATGCGATGGACTTGACTAAAGACAAAATGATCACAGCCTACAGAAACCACGTTCAACCTATTGGTATGGGAGAAGATCCTAGACGTGTAATGGCAGAACTTTTAGGAAAAGTAACTGGAACTTCTAAAGGAATGGGAGGATCAATGCATATATTTTCAAAAGAACACCGCTTTTATGGAGGTCACGGAATCGTAGGTGGACAAATTCCTGTGGGAGCTGGTTTAGCCTTTGCAGACAAATATTTCAATACTGGAGGAGTTACAATGACTTATTTTGGTGATGGAGCTGCACGTCAAGGTTCTTTACATGAGGCTTTCAATATGGCTATGCTATGGAAATTACCAGTTGTATTTATTGTTGAAAACAATGGCTATGCGATGGGAACTTCTGTAGAAAGAACTGCTAATCATACCGATATTTGGAAATTAGGTTTAGGATACGAAATGCCTTGCGGCCCTGTTGACGGAATGAATCCTGTAAAAGTAGCCGAAGCTATGACCGAAGCTATTGAAAGAGCCCGCCGTGGAGATGGACCTACTTTTCTTGAAATGAAAACCTACCGTTACAGAGGACATTCAATGTCTGATGCGCAATTGTATCGTTCTAAAGAAGAAGTTGAAGAATACAAAAAAATTGATCCTATTACACAAGTTTTAAATGTAATTAAGGACCAAAAATATGCTACTAACGAAGAAATCGAAATAATTGATCAACGAGTAAAAGATTTAGTAGAAGAATGTGCACAATTCGCAGAAGAATCTCCTTATCCAGAAATTCAACAATTATACGACGTAGTATACGAACAAGAAAACTATCCATTTTTACCTCATAAATTATAATCAATTATGGCTACAATAGTAACAATGCCTCGTTTGAGCGATACAATGACTGAAGGAACGGTGGCTAATTGGCTTAAAAAAGTTGGTGATAAAGTAAGCGAAGGCGATATCTTAGCTGAAATTGAAACAGATAAAGCAACAATGGAATTTGAATCCTTTAACGAAGGGACTCTTTTACATATAGGAATTCAAGTAGGAGAAACCGCTCCTGTTGATTCTTTATTAGCAATTATTGGAAATGAAGGAGAAGATATTTCAGCTTTATTAGCTGGAGGTACAACTGCAGCACCTGCAGCAGAAGCTACTGCAACAACTGAATCAAAATCAGAAGCTCCTATAGCTAAACCTGCAGCTGAACTTCCTAAAGGAGTAATTGTAGTAACAATGCCTCGTCTAAGTGACACCATGACAGAAGGAACTGTAGCTTCTTGGTTAAAAAAAGTAGGTGATACTGTTGCAGAAGGCGATATTCTTGCTGAAATCGAAACCGATAAAGCAACTATGGAATTCGAGTCATTTAATGCTGGAACTTTATTATATATTGGAATTCAAGAAGGAAGTACTGCACCAGTAGATAGTCTTTTAGCTATTATCGGACCTGTCGGAACAGATATTAGCGGAATTGCTGACAACTTTAAGGTTGGAGGAGCAAATAATTCTGTAGCTACTGAACAAGTAAAAACTGCACCTGAAGAAAAAGCTGCTACAATTGTTCAAGAAGTACCGGCAAATGGACAACGCATTTTAGCTTCTCCATTAGCAAAAAAAATAGCTAACGAAAAAGGAATTCAATTAGCACAAGTAAAAGGTTCTGGAGAAAATGGACGTATTGTAAAAAGCGATATTGAAAACTTTACACCTTCAGCAGCTAGCACTACAGCTCCTGCTCCAACACAAGAAACCGCAAAAGTAGCAGCTCCAAAAGTTTTCGTACCTGCTGGTGAAGTATATACTGAGGAAGTGAAAAATTCGCAGATGCGTAAAATAATCGCAAAACGCCTAGCTGAATCGTTATTTACAGCACCACATTACAACTTATCTATTGAAGTTTCAATGGATGAAGCAATGAAATCTAGAGCTGTAATTAATTCCGTACCAGATACTAAAGTTTCATTCAATGATATGGTGATAAAAGCTTGTGCAGTAGCATTAAAAAAACACCCTATCATTAATTCACAATGGAAAGAGGATGCAATAATCATCAACCACCACGTGAATATTGGAGTTGCAGTAGCCGTTGAAGATGGATTAGTAGTACCTGTATTACGATTCACAGATGCTATGAGTTTATCTCAAATTGGCGCTAGCGTAAGAGATTTGGCAGGTAGAGCTAAAAACAAAAAATTACTTCCTAACGAAATGGAAGGTAGTACTTTTACCGTATCTAATTTAGGAATGTTTGGTATCACTGAGTTCAACTCAATTATCAATCAGCCCAACTCTGCTATTCTATCTGTTGGAGCGATCGTAGAAAAACCAGTGGTTAAAAATGGACAAATTGTAGTAGGTAACACTATGATGCTATCCTTAGCATGTGACCATCGCACTATTGACGGTGCTACTGGAGCACAATTTTTACAAACATTAAAACAATACATTGAAAACCCAGTGACAATGCTTGCTTAATTACTGGATTTCTTTATACTATAAATCCCGTCATATTACTTAGGCGGGATTTTTTTTATCTCTTATTTTTTTCTTCAATCCAACGAGACATGTATTTTGTACTCTGTAATGTATGATACGATAACATTCGGCCTATAAAATTATCATCTCGATGCTTTTTTAAATTAAGTTTCAAAAACGAAATTATATTTGTGAATTTAAGGTCAAATAATTCTTTTGAATACCGTTGTTTGATAATGTTAAACCCATTTTGTTGGCTTTGCTTCCAAAAAATTTCATCTTGATACAATTTCACTGCAGCATCTGCAAATTGTTGCACATCATCTACAATACATCCATTCCAATTTAAAGTTCCATGCATAGATTCGGCACCAATAGCCGTTGTTACTGTTGGAGTCCCATATTCCATTGCCTCTAATAATTTGCCTTTAATTCCCGCACCAAAACGAAGTGGAGCTAACATCACACGAGCAGACTGAATTACTTCTTGCGCACTACTTGCTCTTCCTTTAATCAAAAATCCATCTTTGGGTTGATGCAATTGCATTACTTTTTGAGAAGGATAAGCTCCATAGATTTCTAAAGAAACCATCGGAAGTTGTTTCCTAATTAATGGCCATATTATCTCTTTAAGATAGTGAACCGCATTCCAATTAGGTTCGTGCAAAAAGTTGCCAATAAATACAAAATTTTGCCGTTCTTCAAAGGGCAGTGCAGTCGTTTGTAAATCATCTATAAGCAACGGCAAATAAAATAAAATAGATTTATCTATTTTGAATACTGTTTGCAATAACTCCATTTCATACTCTGACACCATCAAAGACAAATCAGACCGTAAAATACTAGCTATTTCTCTTATAGCCACTTCTTCAACTAATAGATCAGAAACCTGAAATATCCGATTATCTTTAAACGCTTTTTGCCTAGCCAAACGCAAACAATGCAAATCTTCAGTATCTAAAATTCGAATTGCATTCGGACAATTTTCTGCTACACGCCAACCAAATTGCTCTTCCATTACAAACCGATCAAATACAACCACATCAGGACACAATTGCTGAACAAAGACATCAAAACTACCATCATTCAAGAGTATTGGCTTTTTTGCAATACCAAAATCGGACAAGCAAACCATAAAATCGGTTTCTTGAGCGGGACTAGCAAAGGTAATCTCAAATTCTTGAGCCGAAAACAAGGCGAGCAGTTGCATCATTCTACTTCCTGCCGCTGAAGAATTAGGCTCTGCCCAAACTAGTCCAATAACTAAAAGACGTTTCATTTACAATGATTTTTAGAATACAAAATAATACTATTTCAACGGGAATCCAACTATAGAATCTAAAATTGAAAATAAAAAATAGTAATTTTGTACTCTAAAATCTATCTCATGTTAGGACTTAAATTAGCGACAGATCCAAGATGGGTCAATATAGTAGAATCAAATATAGAAGAAATCTTAACCGACCATGCTTGGTGCGAACAAAAAGCAGCTTCGAATGCTATCTATATTATCATCAACAACTCTGAAAAAGAAGAATTGGTTACCGAAATGACTCGAATTGCCTTAGAAGAGATGGAACACTTCCAAATGGTACACAATATCATAAAAGAAAGAGGTCTAACACTAGGTCGAGAAAGAAAAGACAACTATGTCAACGAATTGGTGAAATTTGCTAAAAAAGACGGAAGCCGTAACGACGCTTTAGTAGAACGACTCCTCTTTGCAGCTATGATTGAAGCCCGAAGTTGCGAACGTTTCAAGGTACTTTCAGAAAATATTCAAGACCCAAAATTAGCGCAATTTTATAGAGACTTAATGATCTCTGAGGCGGGGCATTACACTACCTTTTTAGGTTTTGCCAAACAATACCAAGAAAACATAAATGTAGAAAAACGATGGAAAGAATGGATTGAATTTGAATCCGCAATCATCACTAATTACGGCAAAAAAGAAACCGTACACGGTTAAAACCTTATTGTTTCCATTTCTGTCATTCCGAACTCGTTTCGGAATCTCTACTACATAGAACAGTATACTTCATCAATTTGTTACAATATACCATTATTTTTATGTAGCACTCGTTTTACTTCCAAAACACGAGTAGTCCCGCTATCCGCGCTACAAGGTAGCTTGCTACTATCGGGGCTAGTATAGACTTCTTATTTCCAATACAAAATCCAACTCCTAACGGAGAGTAAATCAAAAAGAAAAAGAGGATTACTAATTATTTAGTAATCCTCTTTTCAATCCCGTAGATTTGAGATTAAGAGGAGGAAGCCCAGTGGGCTTCAGGTATAAACAAAAAACCCTTCATCGAATGATGAAGGGTTTTTACAAAGACTCGAGGCTTTAGCCGAACTGGCGAAGCAAAGGCGACGAACCGAGCCCGAAAGATGAACACGTCGTAGCTATAAACAAAAGAACCCCAACTTTTACAAGTTGGGGTTCTATAAAGAAAGGCGACGACATACTCTCCCACATAACTGCAGTACCAT
>JACCDV011156665.1_pt1 | contig 30604 bp, 31 predicted proteins | sample 7446131 | NCBI WGS metagenome assembly JACCDV01 (sample SAMN15323448, study PRJNA562643) | freshwater metagenome | isolation source: river surface water | place: USA:Blue River Watershed | collected 2017-08-17 | reverse complement strand
GCCATAAAGGGCAAAACCACACATAAATACCGTGCACCCTTTTCTGCAGCAAAAGAAAACAAACCCATCTGCACCAAGACAATACCGAAAGGCAATAATTTAAACCATTGCTTTCGAAAAATAAAACGCAAATTCATCCAAAATAAAATACCAGCAAATAACCCTTCTAAGGCAAAAGTATAATACGGATAAGAAAGAAAATTTACAGCATCAAACTTACCTGTCGCATCCTTTGCCTGATGAAACATCCAGCCAAAAGTCACCTCCCGGTTAACCCCGCCATCTAAACTACCAATAATAAATATTAATAAATAGAAAATTGCTGCATGCGCCAATAGCTTCAACCAATTAATTTTTTGTTTAGCAGCATAACTTGAAAATATTTCTATAAAAGCAATTAAAATAGGCGCAATAATCATGCGGTAATTGGTAAAGAATACGCAGGATAAAATAAATGCAGAAATAAAAACACGCCAGTCAATATGTCGATGGGCTGTATATAGGTAAATGGCTGATAAAAATAAAAATGCACTTAAAGCCTCCTGCATACCAAGGCGGGAATAAAAAATATGACTAGGCAGTAAGGCCAAGAATACGGCACTTAAAAGGGCAACGCGTTGCGACGCAAAACTACGCTTAGCCCAATAATAAATCAGCACAACAGTGGCAATACCGGCAAATGCAGATACAAGGCGGGCAAAATACCACGCTTCTGGACCCCAATTAAAAACTCGTAAATTAAGAATAAAAAACCACAGGGACTTAGCTGTAGTTAAAGCAGCCTTGAACATTAAACCGAGGATAATAAAGAACTCAGTAATATTTTGCGGCGGATTTGCGGCCACCATATTCAGAAAGCCACGATTATACCCCAGGTACATTCCCTCGTCATAAAATAGAAATTGGTTAACCGTAATACCCCAACAACGAAGCAATAAGGCAAAAAGAAATACCCCTATTAATAAAACCCAAGGTACGATAGGCATGTGTTTATTTTTAGGCGTCATGGGCAACCATTCGTTTAGGTGCATAGATGTCCAGAAGCAAGAAGAAAACTGTTGCAGCAACAGCATTAATACTTTTTAAATTAAAGGCCTTGGATTGCTCATGACGACGACCGGCATGCACAAAATAGATTGGACGCCAACTAACATCACCCCTCTTTAAAAGACGGACAATACACTCAGCTAACGCAGCCAACCCCGTTGATTTGATAGGAATAGTTTGCAACAATTGCCGGCGGCAAATAAAAGCACCATTATAATATTTAAGCTTTAATCCAAATAACGTGTTCATCAGCAGAACAAAACATCCCGAAACAAAACGACGAAAAATAGAACGCTTATTGGTCTTTTGCATATAGGAAATAACTAAATCTGCAGAACCACGCGCCACAAGCAAATCTTTTAAAGATTGCGCGGCCATGTCATTATCACCGGGAAATACCGTCACAAATTCCTTGGTAGCCATCTTTACCCCGCGGGCAAAGGAAAAACCAAAACCCTGATTGGTGGCATTGACCGCCACCCTTACCTGTGGATTGGCCTGGGCTTTTAATTGGGCAAACTCACCAGTCTTATCCGGACTTCCATCATCCACCACAATAATTTCGTAATCACTGGTCACTGATTTAGCCACAGCCACGGCATTATCAATAGCCGCCTCGATATTGGCTTCTTCACGAAACGCAGGGATCACAATGGAAACGCTGTTATTCATCTTAACTGATCCATCCTTAAAATAATCCGACCTGCCTCACCCTTAACTAATAAATCAAAGGCCTTATTAATTTCTTCTAATTTAAACCGATGAGTGATTAATTGATCCATCGGCAAAAGCCCACGCTTAAAGGCATTAATGTAGGCAGGAATATCCCGGTCAGGTTGGGTTTCACCACCCCAGGTACCCATGATACGCTTTCCCCTGATTAAATCAAAGGGATGAAGTTCAATTTTTTCATCCTTACCCAAATTACCGGCAATCACACAAGCGCCACCCTGCACCTTAATCGCATCAAAAGCATTTTCCATCGCCACCTTATTACCAGAGGCATCCACGGCATAATCAACCCCGCTAGGGATGATGGATTGAATTTTCTTAATCACATCTTCCTTGATTGCATTAATGGTATGCGTTGCCCCCATGCGGCGGGCAAAGGCTAACTTTTTATCCGCAATATCCACCGCAATAATTATTTTACTGCCACGACGCTTAGAGGCCATGATCACCGATAAACCAATGCCCCCTACCCCCAGCACCGCCACCGACGATCCCTTGGTTGAATCGAGAGTATTTTGCATAATACCGCAACCGGTAACCACGGCACAACCTAAAATAGCCGCCACATCGGCCGGCATGGTTTTTGAAATCTTTGTCACCCTGTTTTCCGACACCACCGTATAATCACTAAAGGTCGTTACCGCCCCGGCATTAATCAAATGCCGACCCATTTTATACTGGCTATTAATCCCATCAAGCCCTTGGCCCTTTATCCATGAGAGGCAGACATAATCGTTCTTCTTCACCTTACTAATACCAGGGCCTACATCCACAATAACGCCAGAAGCTTCATGCCCCAATAAATGCGGTAAAAATTTATCCGGGCCTTTAAGGGCGATCATTTCGTTATATTGAGCCCGGCATATCCCGCTATACAGCACCTTAACCAAGACCTGCCCACGTTTCAAGGCAGGGACTTCCACCTCGTCAATAACAAGGGGTTTATTTGTTTCCCATAATATGGCTGCTCTAGTTTTCATAATAACGTTATTCATCGTTTTGTTAGCTGTTTGATGTTGTTTGCGGAACAGTCGGGACTTTTTTGCCAAAAGTCTGCAAGGTTTTATGGTTTTTGTTGTGAAGACACGAATAGCTTTCCATTAAGATGAACAACAAAAATCATAAACCGTAGCAGACGGCAAAAATAGTCCGTGGAGCAAACAATATCAAATAGCTAACAATCACCGCTAAGGAATAAACCAGTAATAATCGCCGGTATAGCCAACTTCATTAAATAGCGCCTTCCACTCTTGGACACTCATATAGGTTAAGGCTGTTAAATTCCAGGCATCCATGCGCTCTTTTTCTTCAGGAGTACGGTAGGCATCTACCGTTATAAATGCACCCCGACGGGCGACACGCTGAATTTCACGTAAGGCCTGTTTACAATCATCAATAGCTAAATTGTGAATGGTGTTAATCGAAATTACTATGTCAAAACTCTTATCCGCAAAGGGCAATTGCTTGGCATTGCCCTGCTTAACAAAAGGACGCATATCCTCAATGGTGTTGGCAATGGCGTAATCGGAAATATCAATACCCTGCACCTTGATGCCGGGAATCGCTTGGGCTAAATCATGCAGCATAAAGCCCTTACCTGAACCAACATCTAACAGCGACGACTGTGCTGTTAGATTAAAATGTTTCTTGAAATCAGGCATCACCGGCTGCCAAAAACGCGGGTGATAATTGTAGCCGCCATAACCAAAACGACGATCGCCATCAAAATAGGCTTGGCCAAATTGACGGCCGATGCGGCGGTCTTCTTCCGTCTTTTCCTGACCGCGTTCAAAAACCTTGCGTTGGGCCTTAGGGTAATTCGCTAATAAATCAATTTCAGCCATGACTAAACCTTCACCTGCTGAAGATTAGGCACATCACTAGACACACGCATAATCCGAGCGAGCTCTTCGGGCGGCAATTTTGGATTTAAATCTTCCAGGCCAGCCCCAAATTTAAGCATGGGTTCAATCTTTTGATTGGGGTCAACCATCACGTCAATCACCACCGGCCCAGGTGTTTCCAAGGCTTTCTTAATACCAGCCGCTAATTGTGTATGATTTTCAATACGCACCGCTGGCAAATGAAAAGCCTCGGCTGTTTTTACAAAATCTGGAAAATTAAGGCCGGTATCGGTATTCACCGCGGCATAATTAGAATTAAGCCAGGTATCCATGGTCTGCTTTTGAATGGCATGGCCGCCATTATTAAAAATAAAAACCTTCACATCCAAGTTATAGCGCTGGATGGTGGCTAACTCTTCAATATTCATCATTAAACCGCCATCTCCCGTTAAACAGATAATGCGCCGCTTATCGGCTAAGGCTGCCCCCACCGATGCTGAAAGCGCATAGCCCATGGGCGTGTGATTCCAAGCGGAGAACATGCGTTGACCTTTTTTCATTTCAATAGCCTGCAGGGTCCAGGAAATATTGGCACCGGTATCAGTAATAAAAATATCGTTATCACCCGCCGCCTGGCTAATGGCCTTAACAAAGACGTGGCCATCCACATCAGCGGAGCGTTTATATTTCTCCGGCGGGCAGATAGGGTATTGCTGTTCCCAAGCTTTGATTTGCGCACGCCAGCCTGCAAAGCAATCTCCTACCCCTTGAGTCGCTGATAATATCTTCTTAAAGAAGGCAGGTAAATTAGATTCAATGGGAAGGTCTAAATGAAAATCATTGGCCGTGAATTTGGTTAATTCATACGGGTCAATATCAACCAGCACCTTCTTAGCCCTTGGGGCAAACAATGTGGTTTTGCCGCCGGTAATCATTTGCGAAAGCCTAGTGCCCACCGCAATAATTAAATCGGCATTTTGAGCCGCAAAATTACCTGACCTAGGGCCAACCACCCCAATCCCCCCCATATTCAAGGGGTCATCATGCGCCATGATATCCTTGCCGCCCCAGGTCAACACACAAGGCAGACCTAATTGACGCAAAAATTGTAAGGCTGGATCAATCACACCGGCGATGCGGATGCCTGCCCCATAAATAACCAAGGGACGTTTAGCTGCCTTAATTAATGCGGCTAAGGATTCAATTGCTTTAGTGCAATCTTTGACAGTAACTGCCGATGGAACAAATTCACGCAATTGACTGACATCAATATCAACACGCTGCAAATCATCGGGAATATCCAAGGCCACCGGGCCTGGCCTGCCTTCTTGGGCAATATAAAGAGCTTTTTGTAATTGGTATTTTATTTCGTAGGGATCCATCACCCGATAGGCATACTTTGTAATGGATGAAAATAACGACACAATATCCGTTTCCTGGAAACCTTTTTGGCGCAAATTGCTGCTTGGACGTAAACGCGGCGTTGTCACCTGACCGCAGATAAATAAACATGGGATCGAATCAAAGTAAGCATTGCAAATGCTGGTCGTCAAATTTGTCGCCCCAGGGCCGGAAGTCACCATGGCCGTACCAATCTTACCGCAGGTACGTGTGTACGCATCCGCTGCCGCCCCCGCTGCCTGCTCATGCTGGACACAGATATAATCCATCCCTGGATGCTTGGCTACCGAATCAATAGAATGGATAATAGCCCCGCCGGAGACCACAAACACATGCTTAATCCCCTGCGCGTATAAGAACTCTGCTATGTAGTCTGAAAGCTTCATTTAACGCCGACTCCCATTGCAAAGATATAATGACACATCGGCGCATAGCCAGTGTGCAGAACTTCATCGTTCATGCCAAACATAAAAACCCGCTGAAAAAATTTAGACATCAGCGCATTTAAGGACTTCTGGCTATGCAAATTAATATGCTGAACCCTGCTGCGCTCGGAGGCATATTCATTAGCGGTGATATTAGGCGTCCCCACAATACAAACCCCATTCTTCTTTAAAATCTTAGCCTGGGATTCAATAAATGGTTCATTTAAATGATTATCCAAATGCTCAATGACATCAATCGAGTAGGCCCCATCAAAAGAAGCCTTGGGTAATTTCAATTCCTGAATGGTGCCTTGGCGAAATTCAATATTCTTTACCAAGCTCAAACGTTTCTTATTACTCTCAATATGCCGCGCATCCGGCTCAATCGCCAAAACTTTTTTCACATGTTGCGCCACAATCGGCGTACCAAAGGCGTCCCCGCATCCGACTTCAATCGCTGTTTCAAAACCATCAAACATCTTGGCAGGAAATTTATAACGAGCAAGCACAAAACCCATGTGCTTAGGGTCATTTAATAAGCTATACGACGTCCAGGGCCCCAAGTCAATTGAATCAATAAACTGATAATCAGTCCCTTGACGGTAGGCTTCTTCTTGGGTTAATTTCTTTTTCATAATAACCTTTCCTTAAAATTAATACGGCCCCACAAAGGTATCAACAGCCTTAACGATCGACTGCGGCTTTTCTTTCTTGTCCATCAATTGATAAGCCACCTTGACAATATCTTCATGGGTCGGGTAAAACGCATCTTCCAATTGTTTAGACACCGGACAAGGAGACTCTGGCCAGCCAATGCGTTTAATCGGCGCCTTTAAACTTTCAAAGGCTTTTTCAGCCGCGATCGCCGCTACTTCTGCGGTAAAACCACAACGCAACCAATCTGCATCGGCCGCAATCAAACGCCCAGTTTTTTGTACGGAAGCAATGATCGCCGCTTCATCTAAGGGCTGAATTGTAATCGGATCAATAATTTCAACACTAATACCAACCTTTTGTAAAACATCTGCGGCCCTCAACGCTTCTTCAACCATCAGTGATGTGGCGACAAATGTAATATCCGTACCCGCCCGGTCGATACGCGTCTTGCCAAAGGGAATACGAAAAGCTTCTGACGGCACCATTGATTTAATATCGTACAGCGCGCGATGCTCGAGGATAACCACTGGCTGTGACACCGCTAAACTCTCTAAGATAATCCCCTTCATATCACAGGCATTACTGGGAACGGCGACGATAAGACCTGGAAAATGAGCTAGAACTGATTGCAAATTCTGCGAATGCGTTGGCCCCTGCCCCCAACCCTTGCCAATAATACCGCGAATCACAATAGGCAACGATGACTGTGCATTATAAGAATATTTCCACTTGGCGGCATTATTGATCATTTGGTCGAGCGCTAAAAACATAAAATCATTGCGCGCATGCACCAGCACAGGACGCTTACCGTTTAAGGCCGCACCAATCGCCACACCCGTCAACGCCCCTTCGCAAGCAGGAACATCAAAAACACGGCTTGCACCAAATTGCACAAAAGCATCCTTGGTTGTATTAAAAATCCCCTTACAATCATCAACGCCTAATCCAAATATAAAAACATTGGGATCTTTTTGCATCCCCTGAACATAAGCTTCGGATATGGCTTGGGCGTAGGTAATTTCTCTTGTCATAAATATTTCTAACTAATCACCGATGATGGTGATGTTGGCTTAGGCTAGCGAATGCCTTTTGATGCCCCTTACAATCTTCAATGTTTACTTCTGAAATTAGAAAAGATTGTACGGGCATCTCTAGGCTGAGCTGGCCTAAGCCAACAGCACCATACACCGCGCATTAATAAACGTTATTCAACAACGTATCCGCTGATGGCCAAGGGCTTTTTAAGGCCTTAGCATAGGCATCGTCGGATAATTGCTGCCACTTATCTTCATTAGCTTTAATATCAGCTAAATTCATTATTCCTTCATCAATCAACTTCTTAGTAAAACGTTTAATTGGACATTGAGCCATCCAAACATCCACTTCTTCTTTAGTCCTATAACCACGATCGTAATCAAATAAAGGGCCCACATGCTCACGAACCCTATAAGTCAGACACTCAACAAAGGCAGGTTTGCCTGTCTTACGGATTGCTTCAATATTCTTAAGTAGGGTCTCATAAACCAAGACCACATCGTTACCGTCAATCTGTACCGTTGATAGTTCTGGAATACGCACGCGTTCAAAGATTTGAGATGCCGGCTGACGCACCTTCAACGGTGAATGCGTAGAGTAAAGATTGTTTTCACACAAAAACAAAACAGGCAATTGCTTGGCTACGGCAAAATTTAAGGTTTCAGCAAATACACCCTCTTCAATGGTCGCATCACCAAAAACAGCAACGGCAACATTGGACTTGCCATCCATCTTAAAGGCTAAGGCCGCACCTGCGGCCACGGGGATGGTCGCCCCTAAAATAGGCGAGGCATAAATGCCCGCTTTGTGATCGGTTAAATGCGCGGAACCGGCACGACCGCCAGCAATGCCGCCTTCCCGCCCACAAAGCTCTGCAAAGAAGGCATCGAAATCACCACCCTTGGCTAAATAAGCGGCATGACAGCGATGCCCGGCAAAAACTTGATCGCCTGTCTTTAATGCTAAGGCCAAACCCGCAGCTACCGCTTCCTGGCCAATGGACAAATGCGTCGGGGTGCGCATCATTTGTTCCTTCGCGTAAACCGAAACAATCTTCTCTTCGGCCTTGCGGATTTTTAACATCACGTCTAATAATTGTTTTTTGATATTATTCATATACTGGATTCCCGCCTTCGCGGGAATGACATTATTTTAATTTAACCGCCTGCATGGTCTTTATATTAAAATAGCGCATATCATTCATGGAATCAGGGATCTTGCCTGCATCAAAAGCTTTCTTTAAATCACGCACGGCCTCGGCTATTGTATGGCGCGGTTCAAACCCCAACTCCTGCTTAATCTTCGCCGATGAAATATGATAGGAACGGTTATCATTGGTCGACTCAACCACGATCTCAATATTGTTATTCCCCAAATTATCCTTAACCAAATTAGCAATTTGGCTTACCGTATGATTTTCATAGCCCGCATTAAAAATCTTACCCGCAATCTTTTCCTTAGGGTATTTAAGCGACTCGACATACAAATCTGTCACATCCTCGATATGAATATTAGGCCGTTTCTGCGCACCACCAAAGACCTTGATGCGGTTATTGTTCACCGCATGATTGGTTAAAATATTCACCGTTAAATCAAGGCGTAGGCGTGGCGAATAACCGCAGACCGTAGCTGGACGTAAAATCAAGACAGTAAAATTATCCGTTTGTTCCTTCAAGAGGTGCGCCTCGCATAGGGCTTTAAATTTAGAATAATCAGTCAATGGTTCCAGCGGCAAGTCTTCGGTAACATTAAGCGTTTCCTTCACCCCATAAACACTCGACGATGAGGCAAAAATAAATCGTTCCACCTTATTCTTCTTGGCAATCGCCACCAAGGGAAAAAACGCATCGTAATTAATAGTCTTACTTAAATTTGGATTTAATTCATAACTAGGGTCATTAGAAATGCAGGCCAAATGAATAATGGCATCGATCCCAGGGATTTCTTTTTCAAGCAAGGCCACATCACGGATATCGCCCTTAATCTCTGTTAAACCCGGATGGCCCTTAACCTGGGACAAGACATCATCACCGTACAGGTATAAATCAATCACCTTAACCTTATAGCCAGCCTTCAAGAGCTTAGGCACCAAGACCGCACCCACATAACCAGCCCCACCGGTAACCAATATATTTTTCATTTCAACTGTTCCTTACAAATTTGCGCCACCCGCTCAGGCGAAATATAATCCATGCAAAATTTATCAAACTTACACACCGGTAAGAAGCAGGGCATATGCGGACACTTTAACGTGGATGGCACCACCGTCACATTGGGCACATCCTGCATACGCAAATAATTCGTCGCCCCATAAAGTGTCACCACCCTCTTGCCCAAGGCCTGACCAATCGCCTGACCTAAGGAATCCGAGGTGACAATCATCCGGCAAGAGGCAATCCACTCAATATACTTGGATAAATTCTTATGCCCCTGCTGCCAACTAATACTATATTTAGTTTCTAAGATTTTCTCGAGCGATTTCCAATGATCTTGCGGCCAAGCCTTGGTCGGCCATTTGCTGCCCACTGCATAATTAAAACCAATATCAATCTTCTCTTTAATCTTGACCGGCGGTGTTAATACCAAACCCTGCCCGCGCCACTGCTCACCAACGGTTTCATAAAGAATTTCTAAGGCGTTCTTATCAATATCACGGTGATTCTCTTGACCGGCCAATAAATACTGGGTTGAACGTTTACGCGCTTCAATACGGTGATTCTTGTCATTAAAATAAAAACCGTATTTTACCTTGGCACTGATCTGATTTAAAAAAGTACACAGCCCAATATCCTTCTCAAGATTAACCAGGACATCAAAATCTTCCTTGGCTAAATCTTTTAAGGTTGAGGTGCCAAAGGTCAATAAACGATGAATATAGGGGTTTCCCTTTAATAAATGCCTGGCCTGCCAATCCGTAACCCAGGTAAGCTCATCCCCCTTATAAAGATGCAGCAAGGAGGTGCAAATTAACACATCACCCAAACTTACCGTCGTTGATATGCCCCGGTCTAAGAATTCTGAGAAACCAGTTTTAACAATCAGGATTTTACGTGATTTTTTCATGAATTAATGGCTGACAGGGACAGCGTCTTGCTTGCCGTAGGTATTAACCACTTCTTGCACATATTCCTTATTGTCCGCATAGGCCTCACCAACATTACGCACTTCCACCGATGAATGACCAAATTCCTGAAAACGATTATTCTTGACCTTGATATCACAAGAATTGCATTTACCATAAACCGCACACGGCGCCCACTGGCCTAATAACTTAGGCGTATCTTCATCCAATAAATGCCCAATGGCAAAACGATTGGCATACAAATCCGAATGGCAACGAAAGATTGATCCACCTGGATCAATTAGAAATTCTGAGGTGCGGCAATCAGCAGAACGTAATTGTTCGGCATTAACCGCATCAGGATAACGCATGGTTCCATAGTTCTTGCCATTATAGGGCCCTAAAAATTCTTTCAAGCGAAAATCAATACCCATATCAAGCGCCATGCGCTGGACTTCCCTGGTATGAGGCATATATTCAGGGTGATCCACCACCCAAATACCGACGGAATAACCATGATCTTTTAAATACTTAACACGTTTCAACAAAACAATCGGATCTTGCTGCCCCTTATGGTAGGAAACCCGAATCGACGCATAAGGTGAATCACGCTTAATGCGCTCAGGGGGTATTTGACGCATGAATTCATCTGGATCAAGTTCTAAATTGGTGAGTAAATCAATGGGGTGCTCAGGCTTAATGCCTTTAACAATCTGGTAAAAATGCTTGTGCACGGTGGGCTCACCGCCTTGCAAGGTAACGGGCAGGTCTGCGCGGGCGCTTAAACGGTTAAGACCACGGATCCAATCCTCCCCGCTCATCCAGCGCTTCTTCACCAAATCACCGCCATGATGATTAATACAATAGGAACAGCGCAGCATGCAAGCAAAAGATAAAAATGCCGCAATATAATTAAAACGCTGCGGCAATTCAATAGTTTTAAGCTCATTAGACATATAAATTTATTCTACTATAAAGAATTCCCCGGAGCAATCACCCTATTGGAAGAAATAAAATCATTCACCGCTTTTAATACAAGCCAAAAACTCATTAAAACTCTTTGCTTCTAAAGACTTAAGCACCAATCCAGATTTACTATAGGTCTTTGAAATATCAGAAAGAATCTCTAGCTGCTTTTCATGGTCACCTAAAGGAGTCAAGATTAAGAATATTAACCTGGCCTTCTCACCATCCGGCGCATCAAAGTCAATCCCTACCTTAGAAATACCTACCACCATCATTGGCTGGGTAATATTAGCCAGTCGCGCATGCGGGACAGCTACCCCATGTTCAAGGCCGGTGGGAATTAACCCTTCCCGTTCCCAAACCAAATCTGCTACTTCATAGGTGTTTAAACCTGCTTCCGCACAAGCAACACCAACTAATTCAATAATCGCTTCACGGCGTTCATGAGCTACCAAAGGCCTGACAAATCCTTTATTGGATAGATAATCAAAAAACCTGGCCTCTTTCTTACGGCGCATCAACAATTGCATCAACGAGCCGCTAGTAACCGAAGTAAACAAGGCCATAATCACCAAGGCCACAAATAATTTTTCCGTAATTAATCCACCCTCAAGCGCTAATAACCCCAAGATAATTTCCATAGCTCCCCGGGCATTCATCCCTAGACCAATCACCATGGATTGACGGGCAGAAAATCCTGACACCTTCGCCCCACCAAAACAGCCAATCAATTTACCCGCCGTTGCCAATAAGATTAAAACCACCGTCAAGGTCAGATCAAAATTGGCAATGAAGTTAACCTTTAACCCAATGCTAGCAAAAAATAACGGGGCAAAGAAAAATGAAACAAATTGATCAATAGTGGTTCGAGTCTTCTCGCGCAAATGCCGTGAATCACCTAAGGCCACTCCAAAAAGAAAAGCCCCAAATAAGGCATGAATACCGATGGCTTCTGTTAATGCCGCGCATAATAAACCGCTGGCTAGGGTAAAACCAATTATACCGCCCGGCCAGGACAGACGCGCCTGCAGCCAAGGTAAAATCCGATCCAACACCCATCGCCCCACCACCAACACAGCAAAAACAAACCCTGCCGTTAATAAAACCAAATGCCCTACAGAAACGGCATGAGTACCAATCATGCCCAAGACCACCGCAAAAATAATCCAGCCAGCCACATCATTAATCACCGCCGCTGAGATAATAATCATCCCTAAATCTGTACGGTATAAATTCAAATCCATCATGATTTTTGCAATCACCGGCAAGGCTGATATCCCTAAGGCTGTTCCTAAAAATAATGCAAAGGCCAAAGGCTCATCTGCTTTAGCATTACCCCAAAAATTAGGAAATAAGAATGCAGCACCCGCCCCTAAGGCAAAGGGAATTAATAATCCCCAAAAACTAATGCGCAGGGCTGATTTTCCCTGACGAAAGACAGAAGATAAATCAACCTCAAGACCCGCCACCAATAAAAATAAGGTGATGGCAATGGTCATAAAACTGTTTAAGACCAAGGTTAAGGGACCTTGGCTTGGAAAAATGATTTGTTGAAGACTAGGATTAAAATACCCTAAGACCGTAGGCCCCAGGATTACCCCTGCGAGAATTTCCCCCAAGACAGCAGGTTGATGGAAGTGACGGGCTAATTCACCAAAACCCCGCGCCACAAAAAGCAACAGGGACAGTGATAGGAATAAAATTGTTATGTCATGATGACTTAAATTATTCATCTTAACGCCGCCTAAAAAATAAAGTTGCGCAAGGCAAATCCTGCAAGACAACTTCCGCCGGTGGATTAAAGAAACGTTGCCAGAAATAAATACGCTTAGGCGCAGGAATCACGGCTAAATTAATGCTCGACCTTTGCACATAATGCGTTAATTCACCGCCATCAATGCCTTTTAAACATTCACCACGTACCGTGAGCCCCTGCCAATTAAAACCTTCAATAAAATCATTCAAACGCTGTATTTCAACAGCCTTACACTCTTGGGCATAATCCTTAATGCGCTTCTCATCGCCGATCTCTTCAGCCCCCAAGAACTTCAAACAAAAATCATAGGCATGAACCACCTTCACCTGGGCACCAAAACAACGGCTTAGCTCAATAGCCATAGCCGTCATAGCCCGACCATTAGCATCATAATTAACAGAAACCAATATCTTTGTTATGCCCCCTTCGGTGCGCACAAAATCCGGCGTCAATAACAACACCGAACACGGCGCCTTACGCACCAACCGGCGCGCCACCGAACCAAAAATACCAACAATGGTGCTTTCATGCTCCAAGGCCCCCGCAATAATTAAATCAGCCCCTACTTCCTTAGCCAGGCGACGGATAATTTTATCCGGCCGGCCGCAACGCAGGGTCAATTGCGGATTAACAACACCAAGATCATTTAATAACAAGTTGATTTGACTACGAACAGCAGGCTCATCAGAAGACACATGACAAAAATGAATTTGCGCATCCATGGCTTGAGCAAAGGCAATCGCCCTTGCCACCATGGGTTTGGCGTGTGGAGCCAATGAACAGGAAATAACTATTCTTTTCATTAATTATTTAGTGACCCATTGCCCGTCTTGACCCTGAACCTTCTGCCCACTGGCAGCTTTATCAAACTGGACTTGGCCAAAAACAGATTCAATAGTGGCCACGGCACCTTCTAAACCATTTTGCTCGGCAATAGTTTGATAAATCACCTTGCGGTCACGATTTTCCGCTGCAGCAACAGCCTTAGCTTCCCCTTCATCACGTAAAACTTCTACATAACCCCTACTATTCTCACCAATAGCACCAGAGGATTTTAAAGCATCGAGCTGATCAAAACGATCCCTGCGATGATCAAGCGCAGCTTGAACTTCAGGCGTCATTTGCTTAATAGAATATTTACCTCCCGCATACACTACGGAAACATTAACCGCCAACAGCAACACAACGATAAGCACTTTTAAAATATTATTCATTTGATTATCTCCTTGAAATAAGAAAATTAAATTATTTGCCCTCTTTATTATCATTTGTTGAAGCCCCACCCTTAACAGACGACTTACCACTGCTAACATAATCTTCAATATCGGTTGCCGTATCCTTCAGCCCTTTGATATCAAGAGTAATATGCGCGTTAATGGTAATCGGCCGATTAGGATCGCCAACAGCCTTAACAGTACATCCGCTTATCGCAAACAAACCAAGAAACATAACTAGATAACACCACATAAATTAACCTCCGCATTCTATTTGGACAACCGTTTAACATCCGATAATAAACTTAAAAAGCCATCATCAATATTAATATCAACAGTAACGTTCATATCTAGATTTAATTTTGTGCTTAATAACTTTATTTGAGCCGCTAACTTTTTATCAGAAACGCTGGAAATACGCATATCCGCACGATCTAAAAAGATATCCGCCTTATCTTTAATCAAGGCCTCAATCTGCTGGCGTTGCGGAATATATTGAGCCAGATAGGACAATACTTCAGCCTTAATTTGCCCTCCCTTAGGCTCATTAAACTGCGCATTTAATTCAATCAATTGATCAGCTTGGCCCTGCAGCTTAACCCCCCCATAAACAATCCCCTTCATTGACGACAAAGCAGGCATGGCCTTAGTTAATTCTTCTATATCAATCCCTGCTAAGGCCATATCAACACGATACGTTAATTGCGGCAGGTAATCTACGCGTATCACGCCATTGAGAGTACCCTTATAAAAACCCGCATTAAAATCGCCCAAGACTGCCTGCTTTGTATCCGCCTGGAGCTTTGTTGACATATCAGCCAATAAATATTTATTATATTCCACAGCTACAGCTTTAAGCACTGCATCCAACTGCTTAAAATTAAACCGTTGGAATTGCGCGTGCCCGCTTAATGAAAGGTCTGAAACATTGATCGTATCAGACACTACCGCCAAATGTTTAATTTCAATCGGAAGATTAGAAAAACTCCACAAGCTGGAAAGCTGAATATGGCCGGTGGAAAGATAATAAGTGCTCCCCTTGATCTTAAGCCTAGCATTTATATGTCTTAAAGTAAGGATCCCCTGCCGGCTTAGATGAACCCGCTCAATGGCGATGCTTTTGAGGGCGATATCCGGCCAGCGGTTATTGATCCCCTGTAACAGCGCCTTTTCCCACACCCGCGGCGACTGCACCGCAACAGCCAAGGCGGAGAACCCTGCAACCAAACTCACGACCAGTATGAAGATAATCTTACGCATCAGGTAATCGAATGCTTATCCTTTGCAGGAAACATAATTGATGTCACTACCGACGTTGCCAAGACCAACACAATAACCCCTAAGGCCACGGCAATGGGCATATGAAAGATACCTTCTGTCAACATCTTAAAACCGACAAATGCCAATATAATCCCTAAACCATAATGAAGGTGATGGAAAAGCACCATTAAGCCTGACAAGGCAAAATACATGGCCCGCAACCCTAAAATAGCAAAGATATTAGACGAGTACGCAATAAAAGGATCCTTGGTAATCGCCAATACCGCTGGGATAGAATCAAGGGCAAAAATTAAATCCGTTGTTTCAATAACAACCAAAACCACCAGCAACGGAGTTGCCCAACGGCGGCCTTCCTTCATGATGGTAAACTTGCCATCCACATAATGATCTGTCACTGGCATAATCTTGCGAAAAAGCTTTAAGGCCACATTATTCTCAGGATTAACCTCTTTGTCTTTTTCAAAAAACAATTTGATCCCAGAAAATACGAGGAATGCACCAAAAATGTAGATAAGCCAATGAAAACGCTCTAATAAAGCCACCCCTAACAATATGAATACAGCCCGCATCACCTGGGCACCCAAAATCCCCCAAAATAAAACCTTACGCTGATGTATCTGAGGAACTTTAAAATAGGTAAAAATAAGCATGATTACAAAAAGATTATCCACTGACAAAGACATTTCAATAACATAGCCAGTTAAAAATTCCAGACCTAATTGCTTTCCAAGCCAGAAATATATCCCAAGATTAAAAAGCAAGGCTAAAGAAATCCAAAAACCGCTTAAAATCAACGCTTGCTTCATCTTGATTTCTTTATTCTTTGGGCTTAAAACCAAAGCATCTAAGATAATCATAATAATTACAAACAAGTTAAATACTATCCATACCGCTGGTGACGTCGTGCTCATCGCTGATATACCCCCCGTTTACCGCCGCTTTTGTGTATTAATTGAACCTCACTAATTGTCATCTCCTGCCCCGCCCATTTCATCATGTCGTAAATCGTCAAACACGCCACTGAGGCGGCGGTCAACGCCTCCATTTCAACCCCGGTCTTGCCCGAACATAAGACCTCCACTACCGCCTTGACGGCATGCTTGGATTTCAAAATCTCAAAATTAACCTTCACCTTTTCCAAACCTAAAGGATGACACAAAGGCAAAATATCAGGCGTTGATTTAGCGGCCATGATGCCTGCAATCTTCGCTGTTTCAAAAACATCGCCTTTAGGCGAACCGTCCGTCATTAAAATCTTAAAGGCCTTAGGCGTTAACGTAATCACCGCTTGCGCAATCGCCACCCGCTTGGTGATTTCTTTATCGGAGACATCAACCATCCCCATGCACGATTTATTAGTCATCTTGAACTGCCCTTCGGTTACTTTTCTTTGTTGACCGTATTTTCTTATCAGCAAGTTTGCGTTCCTTAGCCCCCAAAGAAGGCTTTCTGTTTTGCCGACGCTTCTTTTCCCTTAAATGAACCTTACGCCGATGCTCTTCCTCTTGCTTAAGGGCTAACGCTTTTTCTAATAAATCCCAGGCTTCTTCACGGTTCTGCGCCTGGGTGCGGTATTTTTGACATTTAATAATGATGCCGCTAGGCTGATGCCGCAACACCACACAGGTCGCCACCTTATTGACATTTTGCCCGCCAGGGCCGGAGGAACAAATAAAGCTTTCTAAAACCTCATTTGGATTGACGCTCATACAACACCCCCGACCATTGCTTACCCTGTTGCACGTCGATGCATTTTAGCGGTAATTTAGTAAAAGCCTTACGTAATTTTGGTAAATTATCCAATGAAATCCCCGACACAGCCAATAACCCGCCAGGCTTAACAAAGGCAATAATTCTGCTGGCATTATCAATTAAATCATGGGTAATCAAATTAGCGGCGACAAAATCATATTGTTTAGCATGGCGAAATTTTCTGATATCCGCTTTACGCACATCAAAGAAAATCTTATTGGCCTTCATATTATCCTTACAGGCCTGCACGGAAAGATCCCCGATATCCAAACCTAAAACTTCCTTGGCCCCATGCTTAATAGCGACCAAGGCCAAGATACCTGTGCCAGTTCCAATATCCAAAAATGAATTTAAACGCCCTCTTGAATCTTCGATGTACTGGGAAACAATCTGGGTGGTTTCATGCAGGCCCGTACCAAAGGACAGCAGGGTATCCATGAGAATATAATCACGCCCCTTAGGGCAGCGGTATTGTTTTTTGTACCAGGCAGGGACAACATCAAGCTTCTTTGTCAGATGAGCTGGACGCCAATGTAATTTCCAGCGTGTCAACCAATCCTTAGGCTTTAAGACCAACAATTTACTCGTAACTGCAGGAAGCTTTAATTTTAAAAATAGCTGATGAATATTCTTTAACTTCTTGCCCTTTTCTTCAAAAACTTTAAGCGTGTAAACACCCTTCTCAAATTGCTCGCTGATCTCATCCGTGGGAACACCCAATGACACCAACACCGAACGGATAAAGGCACAGTGCTTCTCTTGAGAAGTAGCAAGGCTTAATTCAAGGATGCGTTGTGGTACACGTTCTTGGAAGGACATGTTTATTTAAACTTAATTAAACTAGGCGCATATTCCTTAGGCGCTTCATAACCCAATAAATTAAGCAAGGTCGCCGCTATATTAGCTAAGCCCTTGTCTGGGACATTGGCAAATTCATATTCACCAGCGTAATTTGGATCCACAATGGCGCATGGCACTGGATTCAATGAATGCGCGGTTGAGACCTGGCGCTTACCCCCCTTAACAGTAAACATTTCATCCGCATTACCGTGATCGGCAATAATCACTGCGACACCATTAAGCGCTTTTATAACAGGCAATAATTTCTGTAAACCTTGATCAACAGCCTCTACTGATTCAATGATCGCCGCTGGCACACCGGTATGACCGACCATGTCGCCATTAGGGTAATTGATGCGACCAAAACGGTATTTACCGCTCTTTAACAGTTCGATCGTCTTATCGGTAATCTCATCCGCCTTCATGCGCGGCTTTTCATCAAAACGGATTTTATCCGATGGGATTTCCACGTAGGTTTCTAATTTAGGATCAATATACCCACTCTTATTTCCATTCCAAAAGAAGGTCACATGACCGTACTTTTGAGTTTCAGAAATAGCAAAGGCTGGAATATTATTCGCACACATATACACCCCCACCGGCCCATCAATCGCAGGTGGCGCCACTAAATAATTCTTAGGAATATGCAAATCACCGTCGTATTCCATCATGCCGGCAAAAAGCACATTCGGGGTACGCACCCGGTCAAATTTATCAAAATCCTTATTTTCAAAAGCCATGGATAATTCAATGGCACGATCCCCACGGAAATTAGTAAAAACCACGGCATCCCCATCTTCAATGGTGCCCACCGGCGAACCATCATCTTCAATAACAAAGGAATCTAAGTATTGGTCAGTAATCTTCGGATCTTCCTTGTAATAGGTTTCAACGGCTTCCTTAGCTGAGCTAAACCGACGGCCACGGCCAAGTACATGAGCCTTCCAGCCGCGCTCGACAATGCTCCAATCGGCATTGTAACGGTCCATGGTGGTAATCATGCGTCCGCCGCCGGAAGCGATGCAATAATCATAGTTCTTAGACGACTGATTAATCCCTTTTAACACGGCTTCAATTTTATCAATGTAGGTAATCGCTGATTTTTCATACACGTCCCGGCCATCCAATAACACATGCAAACGCACCCGACGCACCCCATCTTGAGCACAGCGGCGCACCAAGGCAATTAATTGATCAATGTGCGCGTGCACATTACCATCAGACAAGAGGCCGATAAAATGAAAAATCTTATTATCCCCTTTAACCTGGGCGACCATCTTATTCCAAATAGGCGACTCAAAAATCTGACCATTCTCAATAGCCTTTGCCACCAACTTGGCCCCTTGATCAAAGACACGGCCAGCACCTAAAGCATTATGTCCCACTTCAGAATTCCCCATATCATCGTCGGAGGGCATACCAACCGCCTTGCCATGCGCTTTAATGGTGGTGTACAGTTTAGATTTCATTAGCTCATCTAAACAAGGCGTCTTGGCGAGATATACCCCATCGCTCTCATCTTGCTTGCCAATACCCATCCCATCCATAATCACTAATAAGACTGGACCTGGGCGACCATTAAAATTTGCCAATTTTTTTAATTCATACGACATGTGATAGCTCTCCTTAAAAATAATACCGATTAAAATTTAACTTGAGGCACTTCCTTAGCCTGTTCATTGGATTTAAAATATACGGCAGGTTCGGTAACCCCTGCTTGAGACGCAAAGAAACGCCCAAAGAAAGAACGCTGATACGCATTTAATAAACGAACAGCATCATTGTAACGCATACGCTCAACCGAAATACGGTTCTCCGTACCTTCTAACTGGGTTTGTAAGCCCAAAAAATTTTCATTAGCCTTTAGCTGCGGGTAATTCTCTGATACAGCCAACAAACGCGACAACGTCGCTGATAAAGCATTCGCCGTATCAACCTTTTGAGCTACTGTTGAAGCCTGTGCCCATTGCGTACGCAAACGGGTAACATCCTCAAAGGTGGTCTTTTCATGCTCAGCATACCCCTTAACCGTGTTAACCAGATTAGGGATTAAATCAAAACGGCGCTGCAATTGATTCTCAACTTGCGCCCAGGATGACTTAACCTGTTCATCGAGCGAAATCATCTGATTATACCCTCCCTTATACCAAGAAAAGGCCATTAAACCAAGCACAACAATTACCCCTAAGGCAATTAACAAATTTTTCATCTAAGTTCTCCTATGTTAACAAGAATTATATTAATTCTATAGTTTATTACCAACTGCCGCTTGAACCACCCCCGCCACTGCCGCCTCCGCCAAAACCACCAAATCCGCCCCCTGAACGTCCCCCGCCAAAACCGCCACCGCCATAACCACCGTAATACCCACCACCTCCACGGAAACCACCGAACATGGAAGAAAAAACAAAGAACACCACAATTAAGAACAGGATTAAAAACCACCAATTATCCGAAATACTGGTATCTCGAAGCTGGGGGGCATCCGGTAATCCACCGGTAAGACTTACATTATACTCCTTTGCCACCAGCGACGCAATAGCCTGACTACCTTTAATAATGCCTTGAGAAAAATTACCCGCCTTAAATTCAGGGATCACCAAGGTACGGATGATCTGTCCACATAAGGCATCCGGCAGAGCACCTTCTAACCCATAACCCACCTCAATGCGCATGGTTCGATCATTAGCTGCAATAATAAATAAAACGCCATTATCCTTACCCTTTTGACCAAGGCCTGCCTGCTTAAAAAGCTTCACCGCATATTGTTCGATCACCTCAGGCTGGGTCGTTGCAACAGTGACGACCGCCACCTGTGCCGTGGTTTTAGTATCGAGCTCTTGCAATAAGTTGGTAATCGCGCTGTTATCAGCGGCGGATAACAAACCGACTTGATCGCTTACATAAGCATTAAGCTTAGGATAAGACGCTTCTTGAGCTAGGGCAGAAAAACTTAATAAGCCGATTAAGCCTAAAGCGATAAATAATGAACGCTTTAAGAACAACATAGCCTTACCGTTTCTTTGGTGATTTCTTACTAGAACTTTTGGAAGTAGATGCAACTGCTTTTTTAGGCGAGAGGTGATAGCTAATCCAGGCGGCCGCGTGATTTTCTAGCCAATCCTCGGTAGCTGCTTCAAAACCGATATCGTAACCGGCAATTTCGCTTTCTAACCACTTATGCCGGTTGATTTCGTCGATAACTTTTTTATTACGCAAAAGTTTTTTAGGGTCAATTGACACGCATTTATCCTTTGTTGATAAATGCTATTCTACTGCTTAACCCCTTTTTGTGCAAGGATTTCCGACATTCTTCAGATGGGTACGGATCTGGTAAGCCACCACCCCAAAGGCAGTGGCGACGTTGAGGGAATTTTTGATGCCGGCCATGTCAATTTCAATGGCTTGATCACAGAGGCCGACGATTTCGTCCGATATACCGGTAACTTCATTGCCGATCACTAGGCAAACCGGGGCTTTAGGGATAAATTCATCATGGGATACAGAACCCTCTATCTGTTCTAGCAAGACAATTTGATAGCCTTGTTGTTTCAATTCTTTTAACAGCCCTACCACCTCCTTGCGATACTCCCAGGCTACGTGGTCTTCGGCGCCGATAGATGCCTTGGTAATGCCGCCTTGCGGTGGATAGCCAGTGATGCCGCAGAGATAGAGCTTTTCTAATCCAGCCCCATCAGCAGTGCGGAAAATGGCGCCTACATTGTGCAGGGAGCGGATATTATTGAGCACGGCACAAAAGGACAGCTTGGGGCTGTTTAATTTATCGACTTGCCGGGTGACTATTTCTTCGTGGGTTAGTTTGCGCATATTACACCAACTTTTGCCATTCCTCCGTTACGGCTTCCATCAACGGTCGAATGATGCCTTCGGAGAAATCAAATTTGATGCCGGCGGCTTTGTATAATTCTGGCAAAGGCCTTGAACCTCCCAAGGCTAGACCCCGGCGGTAATCCGCTAATGCTTTTTTAGGATCCTTCTTGGCATTCCTCCACACTTGAAGCGCACCTAATTGGGCGATGCCGTATTCAATATAATAAAAAGGCACTTCAAAGATATGTAATTGGCGATGCCATAGATAGGCCTTCACCTCAGTAAGATCCGTCCAATCAATAAATTTGCCGCCAAATTGTTCATAGAATCCAAGCCAAGCCTGACGACGTTCGTCAGCGGAATGCTGGGGATGTTCATAGAGCCAATGCTGGAAGGCGTCGATATTGGCAACCCACGCCAAGACTTGGATAATACCCTCCAGATGCTCACGGTTAGAACGTTTGGTGTCCTCTTCGCTATAAAAGGTATTGATGTAACGGCCACCGATTAACTCCATGGCCATGGACGCTACTTCACAAAATTCCATGGGTGCATGGCGGTAATCCAACAATGGATCTGCGGCAGAGGCCAAGGCATGAAAGGCATGACCCCCTTCATGCAAGAGCGTGCGGATATCATCATCGACACCAACCGCATTCATAAAGATAAAAGGTTTGCGGGCTTCAGATAAGGTATTTTGGTAGCCGCCTGGCGCCTTACCTTTGCGATTGGCTAAATCCAATAAATTAAGATCCTGCATTTCTTTGAATTCACGGCCTAATTGCGGGTCAACCTTATTGAAAATCGTTTGTGTCCCTGCAATTAATTGCTCAGCCTTTTCAAAAGGTTTTAACGGCTTACGGCCGAGCGGATCAACCGCCCCATCCCAAGGACGCAGGTTTTTTAATTTCATCTCCTCCCGGCGTTGTTGGGCAATCATGCCGTTTAAAGGCACAATGAATTGTTCGACGGTTTCGTGATAACGCTTGCAATCATCAGGAGTGTAATCAAAACGGTGATAGGATTTAAATTGATACTCGGTAAAATTCTTAGCCCCTGCATTACGGGCAATGGCATTGCGCAAGGTAAAGAGCTCACCGAAGATTTCCTCAAATTTATCCTTATCCTTCAAACGGCGTTCAGCCGTGGCACGCCAAGCCTTTTCACGCAAGGCACGATCCGTCTCCAACAAATATTTCCCCATCTGTGGCAAGGTTTGTTCTTGCCCCTCAAAATTAACCGTCATGGCGCCAGACACCGTTTGATAATCTTGAGATAATAACTCCACCTTGGTTTGCAAAGGAACGTTCGCCTCCACAAACAAATCCACATCCATGCGAATAGCCCGGTCATGCACCTCGTAACGGTTCCTATCTAAAGGAAATTGTTTAGCTAGTGCCAAATATTTATGATTCAAGCGATCATTCACCGGCTTAATAGCAGGCGATACCGTTTCAATAAATTTAGTGTACGCGCCAGCAATGTCCTTATCATCAGTCTGACAGGTCATCCGGATATATAAAATAGAGCCAACTTGACTCAACGCCGCTTCCAATTCAGAACGGTCAAGCAGCCATCGCTCTAACTCTTTAGCTGAACCAATAACCCTTTCTTCTAATTTGGCATATAAAGCCAAAACCTCTTTAACATCCAGTAAGTCCGCCCTAGCAGGAACAAAGTTCCTTTGGGCGTAAACGGGCAATTTAGTAAAATCCATCTCTTCCTTTCTAAAAACGCTTGACATTAGCTGTTTTTCCAGTATATTTAGGATTCAAATTTTAAGCCAAATTGTTTAACTGTAACGAGGTAAATTTCATGAGAGCTTGTATCATTTGTGCCAAATCCCCCACTTCGGGCCGTAAATATAAACGCCGCGGTATGGAAAAGAAAAAAGGCGGTGCTGGTTCTAAGGTCGTTGGTAAATCTTTCCGTAAGGTGCTTCCTAATTTACAACGCATCAAGATCCTTTTAGATGGCACTGTTACCCGTACGCTTGTTTGTACTTCTTGTATCTCTGCCAACAAGATCACCCGCGCCGCGTAAGATTAAAGAAACTATCACTAACCCCGCCTAATCAGCGGGGTTTTTTATTTCTACTGACCTACCCTAATATCTTTCAACGTCAACTGCACGGTAGGCGCTTTATTCCAATCATCAATAGCAAGCGCATAGGCGAGATCAATCTTGCTACCCACCTTAATTAAATCTTTAAACGAACCCATCCCAAAACCAACAGCCACCACCGATTTATTACCTTCACTCACCCAAAATTTAATTGTATCTCGCCCCATCACCTGAGCAGGGCTCTTAACGGTAAGCCCACACGTACAAAATACTGGCGAAGGATTACCCTCACCAAAAGGCTCCATGGAATCAACCGTTTCAACCATTGCTAAATCAATATCACTCAACGGGATTTCACAATCAATATCTAAGCAAGGCGTTAGCCGCTCACCAACCAAAATATCCTTAGCAAAAAGATTCATCGCTTCACGAAATGCCGGAATATTTTCAGATTTTAAACGCACCCCCGCCGCTCGCTTATGCCCACCGTAGTTATCAAGCACCGAAGCACAAGAAGTTAACGCTTCATTTAAATGAAAACCCTCAATGGAACGCGCTGAACCGGTCGCCAATCCGTCCTGCACTGTAATAACAATGGTCGGACGGTAATATTTATCCAAAATACGGCTGGCCACAATCCCTAAAACCCCCTTATGCCAACCTTCCTTATGCACTACAATCACCTGACTAGCCCTTAATTCTTCGGAGGACTCAATCATAGCCAAAGCCTCCTCAACAACAGACATTTGCATTTTCTGACGACTTTGATTATGCACTTCAATAGCTTGAGCTAAAACAGCAGCTTGACCTGGGGTTTCGCTGAGCAATAAATCCAAGGACACACTAGCAGAGTCCATACGGCCTGCCGCATTAAGCCTGGGGCCTAGAATAAAACCAATATAATAAGGCTTCATCTTTTTGCCCCAAATCTTGGCCACATCCAATAAGGCCCTTAAGCCATGATTGGTTGTTTTCTCCAGCATCGGTAAACCCATCTTAACAAAGATGCGATTCTCTCCACGCAATGGCACCACATCAGCCACCGTCCCGATCGCAACTAAATCCAAATCTTCTTGTGGAATATGACCCAAAATCGCTTGAGCCAGTTTTGCCACCAACCCCACCGCAGATAAATTTTTTGAAGGGTATAAACAATCTGCCCTTTTAGGATCAATCACCGCTAAAGCCCTCGGAATACGCCCCTCCTCCGGCTCATGATGGTCAATCACAATCACTTCAATACCAAGCGCCATAATCGCCTCAATGGGCTCAAAAGCATTTATCCCGCAATCAACCGTAATTAATAAATGCACATCATTATCTTTAGCAAATTGGGCAATACTAACATTTAAGCCATAACCCTCTTCCATGCGATGGGGAATATAATTCATCGAAGCAATCCCCAAGCGCTTCAGCAAACGCCGCAGCAAGGCCGACGACGTCACGCCATCGACATCATAATCACCATAAATTAACACCTTCTCTCCACGCACAGCAGCCAACTCAATCCGCTCAACAGCCTTATCCATATCCGTCAATAAAAAAGGATTATACAGCGATGCTAAATCAGCTGTTAAGAAAAGCCTGGCTTCTTGAATCGTCGTAATCTGCCGATTAATTAATAGCTGGGCAATGATAGGATTAATCTTTAATGCGTGGGATAATTCTTGCTGTAGCTTGGGGTTACGGGGTTTAATATTCCATCGCTTAGCGGCCATTACATCTTTTCCGGGGCTGTCACACCCAATAAACGCAAACCATTACCCAAAACAATGCGCGTCGCCTCAATCAAGGCCAATCGCTCCGCTGAAAGCTGCTTATCTTCATCCAAAACACGACAAGCATCATAAAACTTATGAAAAGTACCGGCCAAATCCTGCAAGTAACGCACCAGCCCAAAGGGATCAAGCAATTTAGCACAGACAATCAATACATCTGGATAAAGCCCAATCTTGCGCATTAAATCAATTTCTTGCTCTTTAACTAATAACGAAATACCGCTTGTTTTTGGCGTTAAAAGCGCTTCTTCCTTAGCCTTACGGATAATGCTATGAATACGCGCGTGCGCATACTGAATATAATAAACTGGGTTTTCATTGCTGTTTTTCTTGGCTAACTCCAAATCAAATTCCAAATGGGCAGACGTTTGCCGCATTAAAAAGAAAAACCGACCCGCATCACGCCCCACCTCATCCATCACCTCACGTAAGGTAATAAACTCACCCCGGCGAGTAGACATAGAAACTTCCTTGCCATCTCGAAAAATCGTTGCTAATTGCACGATAATCACATCCAAGTCATCCGGACTATGCCCCAAGGCACCCGCCGCAGCTTTAATACGCGGGATATAACCATGATGATCAGGCCCTAGGATATTCACAATACGTTCAAAACCTCGCGCAAATTTATCCTTGTGATAAACAATATCTGGCGTTAAATAGGTGTAATCGCCATTACTCTTGCGCACCACCCTGTCCTTATCATCACCCCAATTGGTTGACTTAAACCACAACGCCCCTTCGTTAGCATAAATAAAACCCTTGGCCTGCAAATCCGCCAATAAAGCCTCAATGGCTGCATTAGTCGCCACCTTGGACTGATAGGTCCAAATATCAAAATTCACATCAAAGTCTTCCAAATCCTTTTTGATCATGGCCATCAAATACTTGACCCCAAATTGACGAAATGCCGCATCAGGCTGTTGCTCTAAATCAGCAAGCGTTTTAATCCCAGCCTCCTGCATCAACTGAGCGGCCATCACCTTAATATACTCCCCCTGATAACTATCTTCAGGCAAAGGGATGTCAACGCCTAAGGCCTGCTGCGCACGCACTTTAATTGAACGGCCCAAGATATTAATCTGATTACCTTCATCATTAACGTAATATTCCTTCTTAGCTGCAAATCCCACCGCTGATAAAACATTAACCAAACTATCCCCCACCGCCGCCTGACGGCCATGCGCCACGGTTAACGGGCCTGTAGGATTAGCACTAACAAACTCTAAACAAAATTTCTTCCCCGCCCCATAATTTGACCGTCCGTATTTTTCTTGCTGAGCAAAGACATCATCCAACACACTATAAAAACCTTTAGGGGATAGGTAAAAATTAATAAATCCTGGCGCCTTAATCTCAAGCTTGGAAATACTGTTATTTAACGGATGTGCTTTTAACAATTCACCAATGCGCGGGGTCAATTCTTGCGCAATCACCATTGGATTTTTCTTTAATAAGCGGCTTAACTGCAAAGCAATATTACATGAAAATTCGCCATGCTGTTTATCTGAGGGAGCATCAATTAAAATAGGCGGATGCACAAGATCACTAAAAATATTTAGTGATTCACTGATGATGCCCTGCAATTGTTGGCGGATATCTGAAAACATAGTTAGATAAGAACGGCCCCTTAATGAAGAACCATCAAGGGGCCGCGGATAAATTAGGCTTAACTTTTTCGACTGCGCCGCTTGTATTCAAGCTTGGGCGCATCTTGCCAAAGATGCTCTAGGCCATAAAATTCACGGGCTTGGGGTTCAAAAACATGCACCACCACATCGCCCATATCCAGCAACACCCACGCACCAAGATCTTGGCCACCCTGCTGAGCAGCACCGCCAAAACCTTTAAAAGTTTTGCCGTGATTAACTTTAACGCCTTCCCCTTCTAATTCATCCTCAACGCCCTGAGCTACAGACTTAACATGACGATCAGAGGTTCCGGTTGCAAGCACAAAATAATCACAGAAATTAACAAGACCACGCATATCTAGAATAACGATATCTAACGCTTTCTTGTCATCAGCATACTTAGCCGATTTTTGAGCCAATTGTTTTGACGTTAAAACTTTGGAACGGATATATCTCTCCTGCTTACTTCTTCTTTAGCTTAAGCGCTTGATCTTTGCTCAATACGCGCCAGCATTCATGAGTACCCTTAGGAGATTTAGCTACGGCAAAGAAACGGCCGGATTTTTCTTGAACTGAATAGGTATCTGTTTCAAATTTGCCCTTGGTCTTCACATCGTAAAAAGATAATTTCTCCATCCAATCCTCCTGATTATACTATTGTTTATTTTTCACCACAAAAACGTAAATCTTAAAACTTGAGTTTGAGTGTAATCGATATTTTTTGGCTTGTCAATTTATAATTAAACCTAATTATTCAGCCTTAAGCGTTCGAGCCATTAAATCAGCCATGGCCTTCTTCGGATTCTTCGCCTCAAAAACAACCTTATAAACCTCAGCCACAATAGGCATCGGTATCTTTTTCTTAACACTCAGACGATATACGGCCTTAGCTGTTACAACACCCTCCGCAACCGCATCCATCCCTTTTAATACTTCTTTAATTGCCACCCCTAGGCCAATCTGTTGCCCTACCCTTCTGTTTCGGCTATTAGGGCTAAAACAGGTTGTTGCCAAATCTCCAAGACCAGCCAAACCATAAAAAGTCTCCTTACGTCCGCCCAAGGATACACCTAAACGCGTCATTTCTGCTAATCCACGCGTTAAGATTGCCGCCTTAGCATTAGTCCCAAGACCTAACCCATCACAGATCCCACAAGCTAAGGCAATCACATTTTTGATGCTTCCGCCAATCTCCACACCTGCCACATCAGTATTGGTATAAATCCGAAAACTAGCTGAATTAAACACCCGTTGCACTTGTCTTGCCAAAACCTGATTACGGCAAGCCGCAACAGCTGTTGTGGGAATTCCTGCAGCCACCTCACCCGCAATGGTTGGGCCGGATAATACCACCAACTTCACCTTAGGCAAATGCTCAAGCACTATTTCTGACATACGCTTAAAACTAACCGGATGAATACCCTTCACCACACTGACATAAATCTTCTTACGGTAATCAGTTGACTGAATCTTAACAAGCGTATCTGTTAAATATTCTGAAGGTGAGGCTAACACAATTAATTGACCAAAATTAATCGCTTCATTAATATCAGCTGTTAATAGCACCGAAGCAGGAATCTTATAACCAGACAAGAATTTCTTGTTTTCACGGGCCTTAGCAAGCTCTGCCACATGATCTGCAAAAGCCCCCCAAAGAGCAACCTTATAGCCCTTTTTAGCCAAATGAATCGCTAAGGTCGTTCCCCATCCCCCATCACCAATCACCGCAATCTTATTCATTTCATATCCCTCATTAATTAGGCGATTTTACAGTCACTTTATATAAGGAAAGCACTTCATTTTGGTACATCTTAACCAGAATCGGATTATCTTCCTTGGGTTGATAATAATTCATAAACACCACATAATCCACCTTATATTTAAAAATAGCGGTAAACAACGATTTATCAATCGGCTCATTAGCGTACATTTTAAAAGCCTCTATATCCTTAATCCGCTGGCTCCATTCTACGGTTGCCCCATAATCAAAACCAATAATCCCGCAATCACGATAACAAACCAACGGCTTACGTTCGGCGCGGATACGAAAGCCGCCCGTATCCGTATTAAAAGGCGTCAAGATAAAGGCATCCTTCGGTGTATGACTGCGCACATAAAGCTGCATATCCTCCCAGTTACGCTGAAATTGCCAAAATCCTCCACCATGACGCTTTACCTGAATATAATTGTAATGATACAGGCAAAAACTCCCAAATGACCAAACCAATGGCAAAATAATCAATAAACGCCTTATCCACACCCCATTAGGTTTATAGGCAGCCGCAATTGACAAAAACACCATCATCAGCAACGGATATTTAAATTTATGCCAATATAAAGACATCTCCGGGCTTAATCTTAGTATCATGGCCAACTGATACGCGATAGCCCCCATTACCAAAACAACAATGATAACCAGCGCTGATTTAAAAACGTTTTGTTTAGGCGTCCGTACAAATTGTTGAGCCGCTAACAACCCCGCCAAGAAAAAAACATAGGTTAATCCAACCACATCTTTAACCCCATAAGCAAATAGCAACAAACTGCCCGCCAAAGCTAATAACACATTACGCTCCTGAACCTTAGCAAAAGCCCAAAGAGCCGTATAACCCATCAGCAGAAAACGCACAAATTGTTCAACCCTCACCAGATTTAAATCAATAATAAAGCGGCTCGGATGAACGTACTGAAAATAATACGACACTGCAATTAATACACCGGAAACAGCTAAAACAGCATGCAGCTTATTATCCCGGCGAGCCACCGGATTAAATACCACATGAAATAGGTATAAGGCGCTCAACGCAAGATAGGGCAACAATTTCTCGAACAGCACCACCACATTACTGAAAACCTCAGCCAATGGGGTCGCTTGAAACAGGAAATTCTGTGGACATGCTAACAAATAAAGCGGCATCCATTCAGAAACAGGCACAACTACACCAGTCATCTTTTCTGCCATTGATTTAGGTATTTGCCAGCATAAAAATGGCAACGCCGCTGCGGTAAAAATCAATCCGGTCTTTACAACCATTGACCAACGCTTAGGATGACAGAATAGCAAGAAGGCCAACATATACAGCATAGGAAATAAATTGTAAATGGCATGAATATTGGCAGCAAAACCAAAAATAAATGCCGCCCAGAAATAACGTTCCCTATAGAAGAAATAAATGCCCGCAAAAACAAAGGCAATACTCAACTCTTGATGAGAAAAAGTTCTGTAGAGGAATTCTTCAGTCCTGGTCGTTAGAAAAAACGCAAAAGTCGCAACAGCTGCCGCTAAACG
>JACCDV010446730.1_pt1 | contig 30636 bp, 40 predicted proteins | sample 7446131 | NCBI WGS metagenome assembly JACCDV01 (sample SAMN15323448, study PRJNA562643) | freshwater metagenome | isolation source: river surface water | place: USA:Blue River Watershed | collected 2017-08-17 | reverse complement strand
CTTTTGCTATGGTTTGATACATGGGTAAAGAAAAACAAATTATTGCCATAGAATCCGCCTCAATAGCACAGAGGATATTTATTATAAGAGGACAGAAGGTTATGCTCGATTCGCACCTTGCTGATCTGTATCAGGTTAGTGTAAAACGGCTCAATGAGCAAGTGAAACGTAATATAGAAAGATTTCCTAAGGATTTTATGTTTCAACTAACCAAGGATGAGGAGGTTGTCTTGATGCGGTCGCAAATTGCGACCGCATCAAAAGGTCGACGTAACGATCGTTTCAGTCCGTATGTATTCACGGAACATGGAGTTGCTATGCTCTCATCAGTACTCCGTAGTCCACGAGCTATTCATATGAACATATTTATTATTCGCGCTTTTGTGAAATTGCGTGAAGTTTTGGCAACACATAAAGATCTGGCACAAAAGCTAGAAGAACTAGAGCGTTGTCAGGCAGAACAGGGAGATCAACTTCGTGCCATCTATGATGTAGTCAAACAACTTATCTCAAATCCAGTAAAAGAATCGAAACCTATGGGTTTTACCACCGATTAGTATTTAAGCCTTTTAGAAAAGTTTTCTTGATTTTCCATTGATTTTGCTATATCCTAGAGACCTTAATCATTAGCGACGGTTCCACATATATATGAATAGAGATTATCCACTTGATAAGGTACGTAATTTCGGTGTTATTGCACACATCGATGCAGGTAAGACAACAACATCAGAACGTATCCTTTACTATACCGGTATGATCCACAAGATCGGTGAAGTTCACGAAGGTGAAACAACAACCGATTGGATGGAACAGGAACGAGAACGAGGTATTACTATTACTGCGGCGGCCATCACATGTTTCTGGAACCCTACCTACATGCCAAAGGGTGATAACTCAATGAAGCATCGCTTCAACGTGATCGACACCCCAGGTCACATCGACTTTACGGTAGAAGTAAAACGATCTCTCCGAGTACTCGACGGTGCAGTAGTGGTGTTTGACGGTGTGGCTGGAGTGGAACCTCAGTCAGAAACTAACTGGCGCTACGCTGATGAATCTAACGTGCCTCGAATCTGTTTCATTAACAAACTCGATCGTATGGGTGCGTCTTTTGAAAAGTCATATGCATCTATTCTCGAGCGTTTGAATAAAAATGCTGTTCGTATTCAGATCCCTGTAGGTGCCGAAGAAAAATTCCAGGGTGTTATCGATCTCATCCGTATGAAGTTCTATACTCAGGATGGGGAAATGGGTATCAATGTTATCGAAAACGAGATTCCAGCAGACATGCTCGAAGAAGCAAAGAAATATCATGCAATTCTCGTAGAAAAGATTGCTGAGACTGATGATCAGATGATGAATGATTACCTCGAAGGTAAGACATTTGACGTGCCAACGCTCAAGAAGATGCTTCGTAAGGCAGTTCTCGCATGTAAGATCTTCCCAGTTATGACTGGTACTGCTCTCAAGAACAAAGGTGTACAGCTCATTCTCGACGCTGTTGTTGATTACCTTCCGTCACCACTCGATATTCCTCCAGTAAAAGGTATAAATCCAAACACCGGTGAACAAGTTCTCCGTCATGCAGATGATAAAGAACCTTTTGCAGCACTTGCTTTCAAACTCCAGAACGACCCGTTCGTAGGTCAGCTTACGTTCTTCCGTGTCTATTCAGGTTCTGTTGAAGCAGGTTCTTATATTTACAACTCAACGACAGGCAAAAAAGAACGACTTTCTCGTATCGTGCGTCTCCAGGCAAACAAACGTGAAGAAGTTCAAAAAGTATTTGCAGGAGAAATTGCAGCGGCAGTAGGTGTTAAAGACGCACTCACTTCACACACATTCTGTGATGAAGCAAATCCTATCGTGCTCGAAGCTATCAAATTCGTTGAACCGGTTATCTCACTTCGTATTGAACCAGCAACCAAAGCTGACCAGGAGAAAATGGGTACAGCGCTCCGCAAGCTCGCAAACGAAGACCCTACCTTTAAAATTGTTTCAAATCCAGAAACAGGAGAGACTCTCATTGCCGGAATGGGTGAGCTCCACCTCGAAATCATGGTTGATCGTATGAAACGAGAATTCGGCGTAACCGCAAACGTTGGTAAGCCACAGGTAGCATACCGAGAAACTATCAACGGAACTGCAGAAGCTGAATACAAGCATATCAAGCAGTCTGGAGGTAAGGGTCAGTACGGTCACGTTAAACTCGTTCTCAAGCCTATGGAACCTCTCGCAGAAGGTGCAAAAGTTCCAAAGAACGTTTCTCGTTACGATGAATTTGAATTTATTAACTCTATTAAAGGAGGTGTTATTCCAGGTGAATTCATTCCAGCGGTAGAGAAGGGTGTTAAAGAAGCTATGGATAACGGTGTTCTCGCTGGATATCACATGGTGAACGTTTCTTGTGAATTGATTTACGGTTCATACCACGATGTGGACTCTTCTGAAATCGCTTACAAAATCGCAGGATCTATGGCATTCCAGGATGCGGCAAAACGTGCCCGTCCAGTAATTCTCGAACCTATCATGAAGCTCGAAGTAGTGGCTCCTGAAAAATTTATGGGAGATATTACCGGTTCTATCATGTCTAAACGAGGTATGATTGAAGGTACTACTATGCGAGGTCAGGCTCAGGTTATTACAGCAAAAGTTCCTCTCTCTGAAATGTTTGGTTACACAACAGCTCTCCGATCTATGACATCAGGTCAGGGTAACTCAACTATGGAATTCGATCATTATGAGGTTGTTCCACCACAGGTAGAGAAGGCGATTATTGAAGCTCGCAAATAAAGAGGGGCAAGACACAAGATAAAGAAAAGATAAAAGCGGGGCGCTTCGCGCCCCGCTTTTTCTTGACAATGACTCTAATAGTACTAGTATCAGCATGAAACCCCTTTAGTTCCCCATGAAAAACATGATCCGTCAGGTGATCGCACTCGTGCTCTGCGCGAGTATGATCTGTCCGCAGATTGCGCTCGCGCAAACTGCTCCCGTGTCAGGTGTCGTGAATATCTCCAATCGTATCAAGACCACTCCGGACAATCCCTCGTTTATTGTCGGTTTCGTGGTTGCGGGTACGACCCCGAAACGGGTGATTATCCGCGCTGTCGGTCCCGGACTCACTGATTTCGGCGTCATCGATGCAAATCCTGATCCGCGAGTCGAACTCTTTGCTTCGAACGGTTCGCCGCTCGGTGGTAACGATGATTGGATGGTGGGATATTCCGATCCCGAAGTCAGGGATTTGATATCGACATCGGCTCAAGTCGGCGCGTTTCCGCTCAAACAAAACAGTTGGGATGCGGTAGTGATTCGCAATTTTCCACCCGGTAGTTACACCGCGAGGGTGGGAGGTAGTCGTCCTGAGCGAGGTGATTACGGTCAGATTCTCCTCGAAATTTACATCGTGCCCTAGAGCCACGATGAGCCCGGTCTCTTTGAGACCGGGCTTTTTTATTTTCTATTTATCTTATTTTTAGATTTATTTTATGACTAATTTTATAAAGTTGTTTATGAAAGGAGGTGATAAACATGTTTATTTGTGAAGCTAAAAAAGGTGGCCGTGGGGCAATCCTTGGAAAGGTCCTGGTAAACCTAATCCAAAATAATTAATCAAGGGCGAGACAGTGTCTCGCCCTTTACCTACAATTAAACACATGTATTTTTTTACTATACAGACATATTCGTATATACGGAGGTACGCATATGCACCAGAGGCGTATTACGAAAGCCTTTACAATACTCGAATCAGAATCAACTCAAATAAAGAAAACGATACATAAGTTACAGGTAATTCGAATAAAAAATCGCAAAAGTTTTAATAATGAGCTTTTCCCAGGAAAGTCAGAATGGGTTTGTGATAGGTATGTGATTGAGAAAAATACAATCGTATATCTCGCTTCACTTATTCTTCATGAACTGGTTCATATTGATCAATATGATCGCGGTGTACGTAATATACATGGTAGGGCAGAGAGAAAGGCTTATAAGATACAGGCTGAGTTTTTAATCCGACACGGAAGACAAAGGGATGCAATCAGTATTCTTAAGTATTTTGAAAAGATTAAACACAGCAAGTATTCTGATCTATAGCTATTTACATATATAAAAAAGTGTGCTATTATTGTATTAAGTGACTCATACGGGTCATAGCTCTTTGAAAAAACGTAAGAATCTCAAGACCTGTCGGTTTTGGGGCGTTATATAAGAAGAGACTCGATATATGAAAAAACGTATCGTTCAGTGTGTCAGTATCATCGCAGTGGTGCTCCTCGGCATCACTTTTTTAAGCAATCAGTCCAAAACTTCAGCTGCCTCGGCAACTGAGTATGTCTTCACGGCTCGTGTCGAGCTGGCGAAATAACAACAACCTCAACTCCTCAATCGGTTTACCATGAAAAAGTTTTCTCTCATCGTCGCTTTCGCGATCTGTATCTCGGCTGTGTTCGGTCAAACGACACCGTCGCAACAGTTACCGGAAGCCCTGCAACCTCTAGTTGGCTCGGCTGAACTCTTGGCCGATCAACTGCTCCGACTCAAGAGTGGCACGCTCTCCGTTTCAATGAGCTCCAATGCTCAGGTAGGGCAGTCCGAGGAAAAGAGAATGTTTCTCAACGGCACGGCAAATGAGATGGCTATAGTCAGGGCCATCAACAATGCGAGTGTCGGCATTCGAGTGTCGAGTGTTACTGAGTCGATTGGTTTGTCGGTGAACGTAAGCACGACCGACGGCAGGTTTTCGATCTACGGGTATGATTCAAAAATACCCGTGGCGAATGGTGCTGCTTACACATTGCCGGTTTTCAAAATCCGACTGCGGATTTCTGGAACACCGGTTATTGCGTATCCGGGCACTGATTCGGTGAAACTCACCATTTACGATCAATCGGGTCGTGTGAGTGATTATCGATATCTCAACACTGTCGATGGTGGCTTCGAGTTTCCTGCTGATGCTGCGGGGCAAGGGACGCTCGAAATCATCAAAAAAGATGGCAAGGTCGAAGTGTGGGATGTGAGAAAAGGGGGCTCATCAGTTACGAGTCATCCTGTATCTCTCGCTGGTCTCGATATCGGCATTGACCGTGTTGAAACCGTAGAAGATCGCTCTGAACTGATGCTCATTCCTGAAACCAATAACGGTATTGGCTACAATGTGCTCGGTCAGATCATTGCATCACGCACACTCGTCGTTCAGCTGGCGGGCAGAACAACTGAAAATGCTCCGGCATCTCAGTTCAAAGTCCGTCGGGTATTGCCGTCAGTTACCGCTTATCAGACAGTCACCGCGAGTTCAGGTGGTTTGGCGAGCGTGACCGTCGAGGCGGGGCAATATGACGTTGTCCCTGTCTTTAGTCAAGGTTTGAGGGAGCCGACCTTTAGCTTCCCTCGGCAGTAAGGATTCTTATGTTTTGTTGATCTGGGGCAAGGCCGTGACTTTACATCGCTGTAAAGTCACGGCCTTTTTGTTTTATGGAACTGTTTTTGGTTTGACTTTACCTCGTGCTCTGCTATGATACAGTCTACGCATTTTGCGAACCTTTTTAATTGATTTCGTCTTTAAAAAGGATTAATAGCTTAGAACATTAATTTTGTAAGCACTCTAGATTTGCAACCATCTCGCGCGTAAATCTAGGATACTTACCCAAACGTTATGGCAGAATTTGCACGAACAAAGCCACATGTAAACGTAGGAACCATCGGTCACGTTGACCACGGCAAGACTACTCTTACAACGGCAATCCTCGCGACTCAGGCTCGTGATGGACTCGCAGTAGGAAAGGCATATGCAGACATTGCAAAAGGAGGTACCGTCCGAGACGCATCAAAGGTGGTTACCATTTCTCTTGCTCACGTAGAATACGAGTCAAACGCTCGACACTACGCTCACATTGACGCCCCTGGTCACGCTGACTACATCAAGAACATGATTACTGGTGCCGCTCAAATGGACGGTGCTATCCTCGTGGTATCAGCAATTGACGGTCCTATGCCACAGACTCGAGAACACATCCTTCTTGCAAAGCAGGTTGGTGTGCCACGAATCGTAGTATTCCTCAACAAGTGTGATGCTGTAGAAGACAAAGACTTGATTGACCTCGTTGAAGGTGAAGTACGTGATCTCCTTACTAAATACGGTTACGACGGTGCAAACACTCCAGTTATCCGTGGATCAGCTCTCAAGGCTCTCGAAGCGGCAAACAACAATGATGAGTGGGCACAGAAGGTGAAGGATCTCATGAACACTCTCGACACCTATATTCCTATGCCTGAACGAGCAACCGACAAGCCGTTCCTCATGCCTATCGAAGACATTTTCTCTATCGAAGGTCGAGGTACTGTAGTTACTGGTCGTATCGAACGAGGAACTATCAAGGTTGGTGAAGAAGTAGAAATCGTTGGTATTAACCCAACTTCAAAAACTACCATCACTGGTATTGAAATGTTCAACAAACAGCTCCAGTCAGGTATGGCAGGAGACAATGCTGGACTCCTCCTCCGAGGTGTTGCTAAAGAAGCGGTTACTCGAGGTCAGGTTCTCGCAAAGGGTGGTTCAGTTACTCCTCACACTGAATTTGAAGCAGAAGTGCTCATCTTGAAGAAAGAAGAAGGAGGCCGACATACTCCATTCTTTAATGGTTACAAACCACAGTTCTATGTACGAACTACAGACGTAACTGGTGAAGTAACTCTCGCTCCTGGAGTAGAAATGGTTATGCCTGGAGATACTGTTACTTTCAAGGTAAAACTCCACGCTCCTATCGCACTTGAGGATAAACAGCGCTTCGCTATCCGAGAAGGAGGCAAGACTGTAGGTGCAGGTGTTGTAACTAAGATTATTGCTTAGTACTTGCCAAATCGGACAAAATAAGTAGACTCAACATCATATATGGCAGAAGCAACAATAAAAAAAGCGAAGGCGGTAAAGAAGGCAGCTCCAAAAGCTGATGCTTCTCCACGACTTCGTATCCGTGTTCGAGCATACGAGAGCAAGATTCTCGATGCTTCAGTTAAGCAAATCATAGACACGGCTCTCCGCTATGATGTACAGGTCTTGGGTCCGGTTCCTCTCCCGACAGAAATCAAGAAATATACAGTGAACCGCTCTTCATTCGTGTACAAGAATGCGCGAGAACAGTTCGAAATGCGAGTGCACAAGCGTCTCATTGATATCTTGAATCCAAATGCAAAGATCATTGAAGCTCTCACGAATATGTCACTTCCTTCAGGAGTAAACATAGACGTAAAGATGATTTAATGTTTAAAAACAAAACCCCGCACCTGCGGGGTTTTGTTTTTTCTGGCAATAGGGTAGTGTGAGAAACAGATATATGAACATTTCTTTTTCAGAACCCTTTACGTTTACGGGTGTAGATGATCATGAGACCGTGTTTCAGGGTAGGCTCGTGTTTGTAGCGGTAGGGCAATCGATCATGGATCTCGAAACTCGGCTCAAATCCGAAGGCAGAGTGATTGCGAATCATGAGGTTGTTGCGCTCTATATGAGGCAGAATCCTCAGGTTGCTCTGATTTCAGGTTTGGTTGTAGCTGATCCTTCTTTCGTCAAACATGTTTCACATGCTCGTTTGTCGTATGTGTGTGCTCATGGGAGATGTGAGAGAACTCCAAAAGGATTTTTTTGGAATGGCATGATTGATTATGCTGTTCCGATTCATGAATCAGCTCGAGGGCAAGTAGCGATACTTGAATTACTGTGATTTTTTTAAGGCGCGCCGTACCCGGCGCGCCTTTTTATTGACTTTGTTTTAAATCGTAGTACGGTTATAAGGATTTTGTTCCTCCATATGCTTTATGAAAAAAGTTCCCGGCCAAGTATCTGGTTCGTTTTCACGTATTGATGAGGTTGCGGTCGATATCAATCGGGTTATTCAGAGGTTTGAGCAGTTTGTTTCTGACAACATTGGTAACGGTTCTATAATCGCTCTCATAGGGAGCAGTTCTGCTGCACGACATCTGATTACGCTCGGTTTTGTAGGTTTTCCTGAAATCACTTCTCATATTGATCGAAATGAGGAGAGGATTGTGGCAGACAAAGATCTCTGTGAGGCATGGATCAGGTTGTTACTCTCTGCTGGGTGGGAGAGTCCTGCTTCGGAAAAGAAACCTCATGTCGGTGATTTCGATAGACAGGAACTGTGTGCTTGGGTCATGTGGGCCCAAAAGAAGGGTGAAAGGTTTGTTTGCAGAATGTGAGTGTGGGCGCGCCGTACCCGGCGCGCCTTTTTAATCTTTTACAGGAATGTGTATATTTTATACGTATTCCTTGCGCTTTAGCTTGTTTTAAGGTAGTATATTTTCCACTGAAGCTTTTAGCTTCTTTTTAATTTATTAGGTTGGTTAAGAGAGCCTACGGAGTCTCATACTCCGCGCTCGCGCACACTATGAAGAAATTCATCCTTGGCACGAAAAAGGCTATGACTCAGGTCTTTGACGAAAACGGTATTGCATATCCTGCAACTGTTCTCTCAGCAGGTCCTGTTGTTGTAACTCAGGTAAAGACGGTAGAGAAGGACGGTTACACTGCTCTTCAGGTTGGTTTTGGTGCTCAGAAAGAGTCACGTCTTTCAAAAGCTATTAAAGGTCATGTAAAGAACCTTGGATTCTTTCGACATCTCGCAGAGTTCTGTGTAGATGCGGCAGAAGCTGCAAAAGTAAAAGTAGGTGACAAGATTGATCTTGCTGCATTTGCGGCAGGTGATCTCGTAACTGTACGATCACAGGCAAAAGGTAAAGGCTTCCAGGGTGCCGTAAAACGACATCACTTCGGTGGAGGTCGCCGAACTCACGGTCAGAAACACTCTGAACGAGAAGTGGGTTCTATTAACGGTGGAGGTCGTGTTGGATCTGGTCGTGTTGCAAAAGGCAAACGAATGCCAGGACGCATGGGTAATGACATGGTAACTATCAAGAACTTGAAAGTTCTCCAGGTTCGCCCTGAGTCAAATGAACTTGTTATTCACGGATCTCTTCCTGGTCGAAAGGGTGTCCTTGTATCTATCGTTGCTTAACATTTTTTATATACAAACATATGAAAACTGAAACTAAAACAAAGAAAGCAGTAAAGGCAACAAATCTCGAAGCAACTGTATATGACAAGACTGGTAAGTCTGTAGGTACCGCAACTCTCGGAGATGCAGTATTTGGACTCTCATGGAATGCTGACCTTGTTCATCAGGTTATGCTCTCTATGCGATCAACTGCACGTCAGCCGATTGCTCATACTAAAACTCGAGGTGAAGTTCGAGGAGGAGGAAAGAAACCATGGAGACAGAAGGGTACAGGTCGTGCTCGTCACGGTTCTACTCGTTCACCACTCTGGGTAGGTGGAGGTGTTGCTCATGGTCCTCGTAACGACAAGAACTATGATCGCAAGATCAACAAAGCGATGAAAACAAAAGCGTTCCTCACACTTCTTTCAAAGAAATGGAAAGATGGTGAAGTTCTCTTTGTAGATTCTCTTTCTATGAAAGCCCCAAAGACAGCTGATGCAGTAAAAACCCTACAAACCCTTTCAAAAATCAAAGGTTTTGAGAAACTTGCAACCAAGCGACAGAACAGTGCTTTCATTGCTCTTGCAAAGAAAGATGCTGCAACAGAAAAGAGCTTCCGCAACATCAACTCACTTGTTATCGATGAAACAAGAAATCTAAATCTTCTTGATCTCTTGAAATACACATTCATCGTTATCGAGAATCCGGTCGAATCAGTCAAAGTAATAGAATCTAAACTCTAATTTTATGGCGCTATTTGGAAAAAAGACAAAGACAGCAGATGCTTCTTCAGAAAAAGAAGTGAAGAAAGTAGAAGCAAAGAATACTACTACCAAGAAAGCTCCTGCTAAGAAAGCAGAAAAAGTAGAAAAGGCAGTTGTTCCTGTAAAAGAAAAATCAAAGACTGAAAAACGAGCGGAAGCTGCGGCAGGTGTTTCTTTCCCTAAAGGCTCTGCAGTTATCTCACCACGAGTAACTGAAAAGTCAGGACTCCTCTCACAAAAGGGTATTTATACCTTCAACGTACGAGCGGGTGTAAACGTATACCAGATTGCACAGGCGATTGAAACCGCATACAAAGTAACTCCTGTTAAAGTTGCTGTGGTTCCTGTAAAAGGAAAGGCGGTATTTGCACGAGGAAAAGCTGGTATGACAGCAGGAGGTCGAAAAGCATACGTATACCTCAAGAAAGGTGATGTTATTGAATTCATCTAATAACTAATATTACAAGCCATGAAAACATATAGACCAACAAGCCCAGGACGCAGACAAATGCAGACGGTGAACTTCAAGGAGTACATCACCTCAAAAGATCCTGTAAAAGCACTTACTTTTGGACGAAAGCGAGATGTGGGACGAAATGCTCACGGACGCGTGACTGTACGTCACAAGGGAGGTGGACACAAGAGACTCTATCGAGATGTGTCATTTATGTATGACAAACGAGATATTCCAGCAACCATTAAATCAGTAGAGTACGATCCAAACCGTTCAGGTTTCATCGGTCTCGCTGCGTATCGCGATGGTGAGCGACGTTACGTGCTCCTTCCAAAGACTGTTAAAGTAGGAACTACTATTGTTGCTGGCCTCACAGCACCTATTCTCCCAGGTAATGCTCTTCCTTTGAAGAAAATCCCTGTAGGTACATTCGTATACAACATTGAGCTCAAACCAAACTCAGGTGCAAAAATCGCCCGAGCTGCAGGTATATTTGCTCAGGTTATCGGTAACGATGCGAGCTACACTATGATCAAAATGCCTTCATCTGAAGTACGAAAAGTACACGAAGAAGCATTTGCAACCATAGGACAGGTATCAAACGATGAACATTGGTTGGTGAACTCAGGTAAAGCAGGTCGCTCACGATGGCTCGGTATCCGACCAACCGTTCGAGGTACTGCTCAGAACCCAGTAGACCATCCATACGGAGGAGGTGAAGGACGACAGGGACGAGGTCTCCGCCGACTCAAAACTCGTTGGGGTAAACCAGCAGGAAAGGGTCAGAAGACACGAACTCCAAAGAAATACTCAAACGTATTCATTGTTTCTCGCCGAAAGGTTGGAAAGGATCGAAACAACGTTCAGTAACACAAGAAAAAACTGCCGCGAGGCAGTTTTTTCTTGTGTTAGAATAATCAGTATGAAAGCACTTCTCCGTATATCAGAACAGATAGGCAACTTCCGATTCTGGCGCCTCGTAGTCAATTTCTGGACAGGGGTATTTTTTGTAGCGATCGTGTACGATTTTGCTTCACATAATGCATTTGCACAGAGCGATATTATGATTGCTATAGCCGCTATATACTGCGCATCACTCGCTATCTATAGTGCCGAAAAAGAATTCCGTCGTTGGCACCACCTCCACGATTCACTCCATCCAGGTGAGTTCTACGTTATACTATGGACCTTGTTTATTATCGCTCTTTTTAGTGCACAGGCGTTCTTTGGGCGAGATTATCACTACCACATGCCGGCAGAAGTAAGCACTTCGTATATAGCAGTACTTTCAATTCTTGCTCTCACACGAGAGTCAAAAAACATGTATAGAAATAAAAATAGAAATCGTTAATTTATAGATGGTGATATAGCTTTCTGAGCTGTAAAATTCCTCTATGTATCTGTACGGTAACTGTATTTTTTGATCGATGTACGGTATGGGCAATTTCTTTAATGGGCATATTTTTCATAAAACGTAGAGATATAACAGTTCTATATATCTTGGGTAGCTTAACAATAAGCAAGGATGCCTTTCTCCCATCTATTTGATTTAAAAGAGATTCTGATGTTTCATCTTCGTGATCAAAACCAGTTTCATGTAACCGTTCAAGCGACACTGTTTTAAATTTTCTTTTTCTGTATTCGTCTATGATGAGGTTGTTTAATATGTGATATAAAAATGATTTCATCACGTTAATCTTTCCTCCATGTAATACATGTATCCAAGTTTTTTTAAATGTATTTTGTACTAGATCATCACCAGTGGCTTTGTCGTTTAATTTAAACGTAGCGTGTGAGATAAGGGTTTTTCTGTACGCAGTATGAGCTGCGGTAATTATTTTACGTTGTTTTATTTGCTCTTTAGGACTTATTAGCATTGGTTTATATATAAAGACGCTTTAATCATCTTTATATTACACCAATAAAATATTCGTTTTACATATGTAATGTAAAGCATATCCATACGACATAACTAGTAATAGGTTATTAAAAATAAAAATACAAACATATAATGAATATTAAAAAGTTACACGCACTTATGGTCAGTGGATTCGCTCTCTCTGTTTTATATATAGGACCTGTTTCCGTGCAAGCAGATACACTTTATCGTCAGCTTGAAGTTGGTTCGACAGGATCTGATGTATCGTCACTACAATCTTTTTTAGCTCTTGACTATTCAATATACCCTCAAGGTAGGGTAACGGGTTATTTTGGATCTCTTACAAAATCAGCGGTTGAGCGATTTCAAACCCGTAATAATATCAGTGCTGTTGGTCGAGTTGGACCAGTAACACTTGATGCAATTAATGCTCGCATGGGTGGTGGAGTTACGTTTGGGGCAGATGTGTCTGCACCGATACTATCATCAGTAAATACTCTCACGAATAATAATTCAGCAAGTGTATCGTGGTCTACCAATGAAGCTTCTCGGGGTAGTGTTTATTACAGTACAAGTCCTTTGGCTGTATCAGAGACACTTCATTCTATATACATTGGAGGCAATGTTATCTCTAACAATGATACGAGTTTAATGACATCACAAACAATATCAATACCTAACTTGCAGTCTAATACAACATATTATTATATGGCACACTCTATGGATAGTCAGGGTAATGTTAATGTATCTTGGCCATCAGTCTTTCGTACTAATTAGTTCGATAGCTTACACGAAACATATATCACAAAATTACCCGCATTATATGCAGGGATTTTTGTTATAGGTGATTATAGTTGACATTTCTCGTCTGTCTGCTAGTATATCGGAACTAGCTTCGGAATAGGTATTTGAACGATATTCTAGGTTACAACCTAGTTTTTCTTTTCAAAAGGTTTTTATAAAACCAACCTAGCCGCCCGAGCTTAATTTACATATGACACGATCACTCTCAAAAGGCCCTTACGTAGACGAACGCGTTCTTGCAAAGATTGCAGGAAAGAAACCACAGGAAACTGGGGTTATTAAAACTTGGTCTCGCGCATGCCACATCTCACCTGAGATGGTTGGTTTCAAATTTGGTGTACATAACGGCAAAGACTTCATCGAGGTATTGGTGGCAGAAGACATGGTAGGCCACCGACTCGGTGAATTTTCTTTGACCCGTAAATTCAACAAACACGGAGGAAAGATGCAGAAGGAGCTCGAACAAAAGAAGAAGGAGAGTGAAATGGCAGCAGCTCAGGCAGCTAAAGGTGCCGCAGGTGATAAGAAGGCAGCTAAATAATATATCTATATGGTTACCGCATCACTCTCAAATTATCGACAGGCTCCACGAAAAGTTCGCATTGTTGCGAATCTTATTAAAGGTAAAACCGTGCCAGCAGCACTCAATATGCTCATGGTTACTACCAAACGAGCTTCTGATCCATTGATCAAACTCGTAGAATCAGCTGTTGCAAACGCAAAAGATCGCGGTGTATCAACAGAAAATCTTTTTATAAAAGAAATCCGCGTTAACCAGGGTCTCGTTATGCGACGTATGATGCCAGGTGCTCGCGGCACAGGTTTTCCTATTCGAAAGAAAACAAGCCATGTACATATCGTACTCGATAGCAAGGCTCCAAAAGCAGTAAAAGCACCTAAGAAAGCAACCAAATAAATCTATGTCACACACCGTACACCCATATTCTCATAGACTCGGCATCATCAGAGATTGGAAATCTCGATGGTTTGCTCCTCGTGGTAAATACCAAGATTTTCTCAAATCTGACGTACTCCTCCGTGAATATCTCTCAAAGAAATTCCGTGGCATGTATGTTGCTGATGTTCAGATTGAACGAACTGAAAAAGCTATTCGTGTTATCATCGCAACTTCTCGACCAGGTGTTATCATCGGCCGACAGGGTGAGGGTGCACTTAAACTCAAAGCAGACATTCTCTCATTCATGCAGAAGAATGGCTCAAAACTTGCAAAAGGTCAGGATCTCAAAATTGATATCGAAGAAATTCGAAACCCTGAAACCAATGCAGCTATCGTTGCATACATGATTGCTGAAGGTCTCGAAAAACGACTTCCTTTCCGTCGTGTTATGAAACAGATGGTAGAAAAAGTCATGGCGAATCGCGAAGTAAAAGGTGTTCGTATCTTCTTGGGAGGTCGTCTCGGAGGTGCTGAAATGGCACGTGTTGAAGATATGAAGAAAGGTCAGATTCCACTTCAGACATTCCGCGCAAATATCGATTATGCACGTGAGAAAGCTCACATGACATACGGTGATATCGGTATCAAGGTGTGGATTTATACCGGTGAAGTTTTCAATAAAGCTAAGAATTAATAAACACTCCCATGCTTGTCCCTAAAAAAGTAAAATTCCGAAAGTGGCACGTAATGCGAAAGAATCCAAAGAAGGTTGGATTTGAAACTCGCGGTACTACACTCTCATTCGGTTCATTCGGTATCAAAGCAATCACACCCGCTCGTATTCGATCAGAACAGATTGAATCTGCTCGAAAAGTTATTTCTCGAGAAGTAGGCAAGAACGGTAAAGTTTGGATCAGGATTTTCCCTGATATGCCATACACTCAAAAGCCTGCCGAAGTAAAACTCGGAAAGGGTAAAGGAGATCTCGCTGGTTATTGTGCTCCTGTAAAAGCAGGTCGCGTACTCTTTGAGGTTGATGGTGTTACCGAAGCTGTTGCTCGCGAAGCTTTGAGAAAAGGTGCAACAAAGCTTCCTTCAAAGTGCATAATCGTAACTCGTGAACTCCTCTAATTAAAAATATATGGCCCTATTTACTAAAAAAACTGAAGACAAGAAGGTTGCTCCAAAGGTAAAAGCAGTAGCAAAAACTCCTGCTGTAAAAACAACTGAGCCAAAGCAGCTCACAGGTATCATTACTTCAACAAAAATGAAGGATACTATCGTTGTTCGGGTGAATCGCTTTGTGAAGCACTCAAAATACGAGCGCTTTGTAAAGATTTCAAAGAAATACAAAGCTCACGACCTTGGTAATACCAAAAAAGAAGGTGAGACCGTTACCATCGTTGAATGCGCACCTATCTCAAAAGATAAGCACTTCACTGTAGTGAAATAATTAATCAAAACTGCCATGTTACAACCACGATCAATAGTACAAATAGCGGATAACTCAGGTGCCAAGATTGGCCGAATATTCAAAGTGCTCGGATCTGCTGCAAAGCGCTATGCGTATGTGGGAGATATCGTTGTACTCTCAGTACAAAAGGCAGAACCTCGAAAGTCTGTAAAAAAGAAAGATGTTCTCCATGCTGTGGTTGTACGTACCGTAAATGCTACCAAACGAGCTGACGGTTCTTATATTCGTTTTGATGAAAACGCAGTAGTTATCCTTGAAAAAGGAAAGAAGGAGCCTCTCGCAGGACGTGTATTCGGTCCTATTCCACGAGAGCTCGCTGAAATGGGCTTCCAGACTATCGCTTCTCGTGCAGCTGAAATCGTATAATAATCCTTTTAAACAAAATTTTATGCATATCAAAAAAGGAGACAAAGTAGTAGTGTTGGCAGGTAAAAGCAAGGGTGTTACTGGTGAAGTAATCCTTTCTTTGCCAAAGAAAAACAAAGTAATCGTTTCAGGTGCAAATAAAATGAAGCGACACCTCCGTCCTACAAAGCAGGGTGGTAAAGGTCAGATTGTAGACAAAGAGATGCCTCTCGATGTTTCAAACGTAGCACTCAAGAAATAATTTCTCAGATTTAAATTTATGAAAACTCTTAAAGAAAAACAGGTTGATGCGTTTGCGATAATGAAGAAAGAATTCGGCATCGAGAATGCAATGCAGGCTCCAAAGATAACTAAAGTTGTCGTGTCTGTTGGCGTTGGTTCATTTGGCGACAAGAAAAAAGTAGAGCTCGTTGCTGACCGTTTGAGCAAGATTACTGGTCAGAAGCCAGTCCTCCGTGGTGCAAAGAAATCAATCGCATCATTCAAGAGTCGAGAAGGTGATCCTATGGGTTACCAGGTAACTCTCCGAGGTGTAAAGATGTGGAGTTTCCTCGAGAAGCTCGTGCATATTGCACTTCCTCGAACAAAAGACTTCCGAGGTCTTCCTTCTACATCAGCTGACGGGGTAGGTGGCTACTCTATCGGTGTAAAGGAAAACAGCATTTTCCCAGAATGTTCAGAAGAAGAGCTCAAGGACGTGTTTGGTCTCGGTATTACCGTAGTAACCAACATAAAGCCAAAAGCTCAGACAAAACGATTCCTCGATATTCTCGGTTTCCCAATCAAAAAGTCAGAAGCAACTAAATAATCTCTAAAAAACCACCGAAAGGTGGTTTTTTGTTATCAGTCTTTAATAATACACGGAGAGATGGTTTGACATATCTGGGTCTATTTGCTAGTATGCCTAGACAAGCTTTTTTCAAGGCTTTTTATTTTATTCACGGAAAAAATGGCAAAAACATCAGTAATAGCAAGGGCAAATAAGAAACCAAAGTTCTCATCACGAGTAGTTAGACGCTGCTTCCGCTGTGGTCGTAAAAACGGCTTCATGCGAGATTTTGGAGTATGTCGAATTTGTTTCCGCGAGCTCGCTAATGACGGCCTCATTCCGGGTGTAAAGAAATCGTCTTGGTAAACCATTATTAATTTAGGCAGTAGGGCGCGGAAGAACATACAAGTCATTGCCGCGAACTAGACGCTAAACATCATGCAAGATCCAATCTCACATTTTATTGTACGAATCAAAAACGGCTCTTTGGCTAACAAAGAGTCTGTGTCTGTACCTCAGACAAATTTTACTGAAGCGGTTGCAGCAGCTCTCGCTCGTAAGGGTTATGTAAAACCAGCGGTAAGGAAAGGAAAGGGAGTAGCAAAAACTCTCGAAGTTGGTCTCATTTACGTAAACGGTAACGCTCGCATCAATGATGTAAAGCGTATTTCAAAACCATCTAAACGTCTTTACAAAGGGTATGCCGAAATCCATGAAGTAAAGCAGGGTTATGGTTCAACATTCGTATCTACTCCAAAAGGTATCCTTTCGGATGATGAAGCACGAAAAGAAAAGGTCGGCGGAGAGGTTCTCTTTCAGATCTGGTAATACTTTTATATAAAATATATGTCACGAGTAGCAAAAAAACCAATCGTTATCCCAGAGAAAACCACTGTCACAGTAGACAAAGGCACTGTTACTGTTAAAGGTCCTCTTGGCCAGTTAGCACGAGAATTCAAACTCGGTGTTGATTTTAAAATTGAAAACAACTCTGTTGTTGTATCTCTCAAGCGACCAGAAGATTACATGCTTGTAGGTACATACGCTTCACACTTGAAAAACATGATCAAGGGAGTAACCGTAGGTTTTTCAAAGAAGCTTGTTGTTGAAGGTATCGGTTTTAAATCTGATGTAAAAGGTGTAAAACTTGATCTTTCACTCGGTTTCTCACATCCAGTTTCTCTTCCTATTCCAACAGATCTCAAAGTAACCGCAGAAAAGAACATCATCACTATTACTGGTGTATCAAATGAATCAGTAGGTGGTTTTGCTTCAAAGATTCGCTCACTCAAGAAACCTGAACCATATAAAGGTAAGGGAATTCGTTATGAGGGTGAAGTTATCAGAAGGAAGCAGGGTAAGAAGGCTGCGTAATCTGATTAAAAAAATACTATGGCTAATTCAAACATTAAAAAACAAAAGCGAGTACGACGACACGTTAAGATTCGTACCAAGATCTCAGGAACGAGCGAAACACCTCGACTTGCAGTTTTTCGATCTAATAAGTTCATGTATGCTCAGATTATTGATGATGCGGCAGGCAAGACTCTTGCTTCAGCATCTTCTCTTGATCTCAAAGCAAAGAAATCAGATGCTGCGGTAGCAGTAGGTAAAGAAATTGCAAAGAAGGCTCTCGCTTTAAAAATACAGAGTGTGGTATTTGATCGCGGAGGTTTCGGTTATAAGGGTCGTGTAAAAGCACTCGCAGACAGCGCACGTGAGGGCGGACTTAAGTTCTAATATTATGAATCCAGAAACAACAACAGTAGAAAATAACAAACCAGTAGAAGCAGGTGCACCAGCACAGGCTCCTCGTGGTCCTCGTATGGGTGGTCGTCAGGGTGGTCGTGGTCCACGAAAACCTGATACTCGTGCTCCTCGAGCAAAACCTGAGTATGACAGTGTTATGCTCAACATTCGACGTGTGTCTCGAACTGTATCTGGAGGCCGACGTTTTGCTTTCTCTGTAGCGCTCGTTGCAGGTAATCGTAAGGGTATGGTGGGTGTAGGTCTTGGTAAAGCAGGAGATACTGCTCTTGCTATCGACAAAGCTACCCGCAATGCAAAGAAAAACATGATCAAGGTACACACTACCAAAGACATGTCTATTCCTCATGAAGTTGTGTCAAAATATGCTTCAGCGCGTATTGCTATCCGACCAGTAAAAGACCGAGGACTTGTTGCTGGTTCTGCATGTCGTACGGTACTCGAACTCGCTGGTTTGAGAAATGTCGCTGCAAAAATTATTTCTCCTTCAAAAAATAAATTGAATATTGCTCGCGCTACTATTCAGGCTCTTGAAGGTTTGAATCTTACTCGTCCAACTTCGTCGAAGGTAACTAAATAATATTTACACATATGAAACTTCACGATCTCAAACGAAAGACCCCAAACTATGTAGCCGCACAGGTAGGACGCGGTGGTAAACGTGGTAAAACTTCTGGCCGAGGAACAAAAGGTCAGGATTCACGTTCAGGTCACAAGAAACGACCAGAGCTCCGAGACTTTATCAAGAAAGTACCAAAGCTCCGTGGACGTGGTAAGAACTCATTCAAATCTTTTGCAGAAATTGCAGTAGCGGTACCTCTCTCAGCTATCGAAAAGACTTTTAAAGACGGTGAGCGAGTAGAACCAAAGACTCTCTTTGCAAAAGGAATCATCGAAAAAATTGATGGAAACTATCCTCGAGTAAAGATCCTTCTCTCGGGTGAAGTTACTAAAAAAGTTATTGTTTCAGATGTAGAAATCTCTGCTTCTGCAAAAGCAATGATTGAAAAAGCTGGCGGTACGGTTCACGCTTAGTATTACTAGATAAAAACTCATATGAATACTTTTCTCAGCAAACTCTCACACGTATTCCGAGATAAAAGCCTCCGAAAGAGGATTTTTTTCGTAGTGCTTGCGCTTGTTGTTTTTAGACTTCTCACCACTATTCCAATTCCAGGTATTGATGCGGTAAAGCTCGCAAGTTTGTTTGCTAACAGCCAGTTTTTTGGTCTTTTGAACGTATTTTCTGGAGGAGGTCTCGCTAATCTCTCTATTGTAATGCTCGGCGTTGGTCCATACATTACTGCTTCTATCATTATGCAGTTGCTCACCATCATGTCTCCAACCATGAAGGCAATGTATCAAGAAGAAGGGGAGGCTGGACGTGCAAAGTTTGCCCAGTATTCACGCAGACTTTCTCTTCCTCTTGCTCTTATACAAGCTTTTAGTTTTATCATTATTTTCCAGAGACAGGGTATTATTCCTGATCTCGATATGTTCGCTCTCTTGCTCAACGTTATCGTTATTGCTGGTGGCTCTATGTTGCTTATGTGGATTGGTGAACTCATTACTGAATTCGGTTTGGGTAATGGAACATCACTCATTATATTTGCAGGTATCGTAGCGAGTTTACCAAAGGCTCTCTCAGGTGCGGTTCAGTCATATGATCCGAGTCAGCTTCCTCTCTATGTAGGACTCCTTGCTCTCGCTCTCTTTATCATCTACGCGGTTGTTCTCGTGACTGAAGCAGAACGACCTATTCCTGTAACGTATGCAAAACAGGTGCGAGGTATGAAAGTATACGGAGGTGTTTCTACCTACCTTCCACTCCGTTTGAATCAGGCTGGAGTTATTCCAATCATCTTTGCTCTCTCGCTTCTTCTTTTCCCTCAGATGATTTTCAACTTCCTATCAACATCTGCACATCCGGTGCTTACTCAGATTTCTTCTCTTGGACTCGCATTTTTGAACAATCATTGGGTATATAACTCTGTGTACTTTGTACTCGTATTTGCGTTTACGTATTTTTACACCGCAGTTACATTTGATCCACTTATGATTTCAGAAAATCTCCAGAAATCAGGAGCTTTTGTACCAGGGGTTCGTCCAGGTCAGTCTACTGCAGAATATCTCTCAAAAATTGTTACTCGAATTACATTTGTTGGAGCATTCTTCCTCGGTTTTGTGGCGGTACTTCCACTCATTCTCCAATCGGTTTCAGGTATTACTACACTTGCTATTGGTGGTACAGGACTCTTGATCGTGGTTTCAGTGGTTCTCGATGTGGTAAAGAAGATAAACGCTCAGCTCTCAATGAGAGAATACTAAGTGGTTTTAAAAAAGCCCTGCGCACAGTGTAGTTATAATAGGTGCGCAGGGCTTTTTTATTTTCTTTATTAGAGTAGACTAAAGTCATGAAACAAATTACGTGTGTATTCTTTGGGAGGGCTGGAGCAGGTAAAGGGACACAGGCTGCTATGCTCACAGAGGCCTTAAAACAGGCAAATCCGGGCGTAAAAGTCATATATGTAGAAACAGGTGAACGACTACGAAAATTCATGACTGGGGGCAGTTTTAGCGCTGGATTGGTCAAAGAAACCCTTAATCAAGGCAAATTACTCGGCGCTTTTCTTCCTATATGGATATGGACAGGTGCCCTCATAGATGAGTGTACAGGAGGTGAACATATTATCTTTGATGGTGTTGCACGTAAACCAGAAGAAGCTCCTATATTGGATGGTGCAATGCAGGTATATAGCAAAGATAAACCCTTTGTTATATATCTTGATGTACCAGCACCTGAAGTTACCACACGTCTTCTCAAACGAGGTAGACATGACGATAAACAAGAAAAAATTGAGGAGCGTCTCAAAGCTTTTGAAACTGATATTGTGCGATCGATTGAATACTTTAAAAAGAGTCCAACAGTACAGTTTGTTCATATAAATGGTCATCAAACTCCTGAAGCTGTACATAAAGACATTGTGGAGGCACTTAAACTCTAATGGTTATTACGATAAAAAAAGAAAAAGATATAGAAATATTACGTGAAGGCGGTAAACGTCACGCTTTTATTTTAAAAGAGATAGCGAAGATGGTTCGTCCCGGTGTATCAACTAAAATGCTTGATGACAGGGCAGCTGAACTCATAGCAGAAGGTGGTGATACTGCTGCATTTTTAAATTACAAACCATACGGAGCAAAGAGACCTTTTCCTGCATCACTTTGTGTATCAGTAAACGATGCTGTTGTTCACGGTATTCCTAACGAAGATCCTGTGATTCTTAAAGAGGGGGATATTGTTACTATTGATCTCGGTTTAATACATAAAGGCATGATTACCGATGCGGCAGTTACACTCCCTGTGGGAAAAATTGATCCTGATTCACAGAAGCTTCTCAAAGCAACGGAACACGCTCTCGGGCTCGGTATAGCTGCGGCACGAGGAGGAAATACTACAGGACATATCGGTGAAGCAATAGAATCATATATAGCTCCTCTTGGTTTTGGTATTGTTGAAGAGCTTGCTGGCCACGGTGTGGGTTATAAGGTTCACGAAGATCCGTATGTACCTAATTATGGTAAAGCGGGAGAGGGTGAGGAGCTTGTGCCAGGTATGGTTATCGCTATTGAACCTATTGTGAATTTAGGAACCCCAAAGATAAAACTCGCAAAAGACGGCTATACATATCTTACGCGCGATGGTAAAAATAGTGCTCATTTTGAACATACGGTTTTGATTACTAAAGATGGTTGTGAAGTACTTACCAAATAACATACATATCATGCATCCAAAACAGGAAAGAACACTCGTTGTCATTAAACCAGATGGTATACAACGGTCTCTGATTGGTGAAATAATTAGTCGTTTTGAGAGAATTGGCCTCAAGCTCGTGGGAGCAAAGTTGGTTCATGTTAATAAAGAGTTTATTGAAAAACACTATACCCTCGATCCGCTCTGGAAGAAAAATGTAGGTGAAAAATCTATACAAGCCTATGTTTCAAAAGGTGGGGTACATCCCGCAGGTAACGATCCACTTGTTGTTGCAGATGTTGTTTTAGGAAAGCTTACTAAATACATGACGAGTGGTCCTGTGTTTGCTCTCGTTCTCGAAGGTGCTCATGCTGTTGCTGTTGTGAGGAAACTTATCGGTACTACAGAACCATTATCATCTGACGTAGGAACTATTCGAGGTGATTTTATGCTCGACTCATATGTTATGTCTGATATTGATGTGAGGTCTGTCCGTAACTTGGTTCACGCATCAGGTTCTGTGTCTGAAGCTAATCTCGAAATAGCTCTATGGTTTTCAAAAGATGAATTGATTTCATATCGTCATGTACAAGAAAAGATTCTATACGACGCTGATATTGTATAAAGTATAGATAGTCGAATAGGGAGTGAATATATTAAATATAAGAAAATAAAAAGGCCCGCGCAGGATGCGCGGGCCAAGGTGTCTCACAAGGAGACTAAGGAACTTGATACACTTCAACTAATGCATTACCAACTCCGGGAACGACTGCGGTGTAGCTCGTGGCACCATTAACGGATGCTCTGAATGTAACCGCACTGTCTTTTGATCCGGTGAGCAAAGCAAATGCTCCTGTCTGCGCAAACAGAGATGACATGGTTTGATTCCAGTCTTCGTTTGCAATCACTACGCGTGCTTGTCCATCATATATGGTTACTGATGGGTTTTGCATGAGTTGATCGACACCAAAACTCGCGAGGCTCGGTCCTACAGCACGAACGAGCATATTACGCTCGCCGATATTCTGTAAGACAAAACCTACGATAGCTGAACTGTTACCAGTGCCTACACCAGCAAGTCTGATTGAGGTGTTGACGAGCTGGCTGCCGAGACTCTCTTTCTTTGACTGAGAGAGATCGTAGAGTTCGAGGTGAGCTATGCCATGAGTGCTCGCATCCGAAGGATCCACTGTTGCGGTATATGTCCCTGGGGGCAGGGTGATTATAACCGCAGAATCTCTGCCACCAACTGCTATGGCAAATGCACCAGCTTGGTCCATTGCTTGTTTGCTTGCAAGCGTTCCGTCCCAATCATCGTTTTGGGCGATAACGGTTCGGTTTTGGTTAAAGAGGGTGAGTTTGGGGTTTTGGATGGTGTTTTCGACACGAAATGGTGCAGCAGAAATAGCCGGACCGAGCGCGCGAATAATAACCGTCCGGTGATCTGTGCCAGCGATGACAAAGCCGAGGACGAGGCCTTGGCTGTGTGCACGGACAGAGATATTGCAGAGGGCAGGTGCGACACTGATTGCTCTTACGAGCGGTTTTTCCAAACCGCGAGTATCTGCGTAAACAGTGAAGTTTACGAGATATAGACATATACCACAGAGGGTAATGAGTAGTTTATTCATGATTAAAGGAGCGGGTTTAATCAAAATACTACATATTTTTAGTATTATGTCAAAGAGGTGCCGACAATAAAAAAGCGCCCCATTGCTGGGGCGCTTGCTTGAAACCTCAACAGAGGGTTCCTGTGTTAGGAAAACCCGCTGTCGGATTGAATGTTCTCATGGGTCGAGTCCGTGAGGACCACGGACTGACTGGCAATCGGTGCTGCCGAAACGGCAGCACCTCCTTCCTTCACGCGCGTGACGTGGCACCGGTTGGTCGCCGACGAGGTCATATAACCGACCACATACTCCGATCCTTTCGGCGGGGCAGTGGTTTCACTGAGCGTGAACGCCAGATTGATGGGCGGCGCTTGTGCCACCAGTTCGATCTGGGCTCCTTTCCGGATCACGAGCTCATTGTGGCTCTGATCCTTGCTTTTCACGACGGGTGTTTCGTGCGCGGAAACCGCGACGACACCGATGCTCATGCTCGCGACGAGTCCGGCGAGCATTCGGAGGAACGCTCGCCAGGCTTTGCTAACCTTTTGCATTGTTTCGTGGGGGTGTGCTCTCTGGTGCCTCAATACGATACCTGCGACTGCAGATTTCATACTAGGTACATGTGGTAACTAACAAAGAGCGTAACAAATAGAACTATACTCTTTAAATAATTTGTGTCAAAGTTGTTATCCACTCCTCTTATTTTGATAATAAGATCTATACTATTTGTAGGGTTATTCAAAATATTAACTCTATAACATTTTTTTCGGGATGCTCATATCGGTATATGCCTTGGCATCATATCTGCGGCAACCCACCTAGGTATTCCTAGGGACAATATTTTGAATGACCCCCTAAAAACGCCTGCGAAAGCAGGTTTTTTTAGTTCTAGGTCTGCTATACTATATTTATGTTTTGGAATCGCTTCTTCTTACCTTCAGTAATTGTTATGTGTGCTGTTACAGTCTTTCACTGGATAGGCACTCTCAATGATTTGTACGTAAATGTTTTTTGGTATGACATACCTATGCATTATTTTGGGGGTGTGTGGGTTGCTCTCTGTGCGATGTGGGTGATCAGCACGAGATATATTCCATGTATCTCACACCTATTTTCACCTCTAGGTATACTCGGTGTTGTATTATTTGTTGGAATTGCTTGGGAGGTACTTGAACTCTTGTTACGCTTTAATGCAGTGACAGATGTTGGGTATATATCAGATACACTCGCTGATATTGTTATGGATATGCTCGGTGCTTTGAGTGTAGTTTATATAACAAGAGATTTTCTTATAAAAAAATAATATGAAAGGATACACACTCACTGGTTGTAGCGGAGTAGGGAATGCGACAGGTGCAAATTTTTTGTTAAAGACTCCGACGCATAACATTCTTGTTGATTGTGGACTCATTCAGGGATCACATGAAGCTATTCATGAAAACGCCCTTGTCTTTACCTATGATCCAAAAACGATCTCATATCTCCTCATTACTCATGCTCACATGGATCATATTGGACGCATAGGCAAGTTAGTTAAAGAGGGCTTTACGGGAACAATATACTCTACTCCTGAGACCAAGGATTTGGCTCTCGCCATGCTCGAGGATGCACAGGCTTTGCTTGCACGAGAAGCAAAGAATGCTCATATAGATCCACTTTACGAAAAGTCACATATTTCAGAGGCTATGAGTCTCTGGAAAACAGTAGGATATCACGAGAAGGTTGTTTTGACGCCTGCAGTGTCTTTTATACTCCGTGATGCGGGACATATACTCGGTTCTTCTATTATAGAAATGACTCTCGTGGATGAAGAAGAAAAACGTATCATTGCATTTACAGGTGATCTCGGTAATTCTCCGACACCACTCCTCAAAGATACTGAGTATGTGACAGGTATTGATTATATGGTGATAGAGAGTGTATACGGTGATAGAAACCATGAAGCAAAAGATGTACGTGATGCTCGTTTGAAACAAATATTAGTGGATTCTCTCAAGAAAGGGGGAACGGTTGTGATACCTGCTTTTTCACTCGAACGTACACAGGTTCTCCTCTATGAAATAAACATGTTGGTTGAGAGACATGAATTACCTAAGGTTCCTATATATCTCGACGCACCGCTCGGGAGCAAGGTGACTGAAATTTATAGGAAATATACCCATGATTTTAATGAGACAGTTCAAGGAATCATTGAGAGGGGTGATGATATATTTGATTTTGAAGGTCTGCGTGTCGTGCGTAATCCTGATGAATCAAATGCAATACATAGTGTAAAAGGTCCTAAAATAATTATTGCTGGTTCAGGTATGTCTGTAGGTGGTCGTGTACTCAGTCACGAAAAGTTTTATCTCGAAGATCCGAATGCAACAATACTTTTGGTTGGTTATCAGGTGCCAGGAAGTTTGGGTCGTAAGATAGAAGAGAAATCAGCCTCGGTAGTTATAGAGGGTAGAAAAGTTCATATTCGTGCTCATATAGAAAAGATTTCAGGATATTCTTCACATAAAGACTCTAATAATCTTGTTGATTTTGTTGCTCATACGCAGAAGTCTCTAAAAACAGTGTTTGTCGCTATGGGGGAGACAAAGTCATCATCGTTTCTCGCACAGAGACTCCGGTCTGAGGCCAATGTTGATGCTGTTGTGATGGAGAAAGAAAAAGTGTATGAGTTGCGGTAAAAAATAGCAAAAAAACCGCCAGAGGGCGGTTTTTTGTTTATTTTATCTGAGCGACGAATCGTTCAAATGTTTGTGGGTTGTTGTGGGCAATGTCTGCGAGGATTTTTCGGTCTACTGCGATACCCATTTTCTTTACCTGACCCATGAACTTTGAGTAAGAAATACCTTTTGCATCGAGAGCTGCGTTGATTTTGGTGATATTCAAACGTCGACGATCACCTTTTTTGTCTCGGCGATGAGCGAATGCTGAAGCACCTGCATGTGAGATAGCTTCATATGCTGCTCGTTCGTTTGTTGAACGGCGGAATCGATATCCCTTTACTGCTTTGAGGATATTTCGTCTTGTTTTGAGTGCGTTTACGCCTTTTTTAACTCGTGCCATATATGTGTATTAAATAAATTATTTGATTCCGTTCAAGAAGCGAGACTTATCTTTCATAGTCATATGAAATACAGTCATGGTGCCTTTTTTGATCTGAGATCGGCCACTTTCTTTTGCATTGAAGTGGTTTTGACCAGCACGTCGTGCAAGAATCTTGCCATTCTTGGTTACTTTGAGTCTTTTTGCGTAAGATTTGTTGGTCTTCATGACGTTTAGGGAAAAAATAAGAGCCCTTATAGAGTCCTGGGCTGATAGGGTGTAGTCTAACAGATTTCAGGTATTTGTCTAGTCTTTATGCTTTTTCGATAACGAGACTCAAGCCTTTAGGGCTTTTTGTAGGCTTTTCAGCGATTTTGAAGTTTTCAGATATGAGAGCGAGCAGTCTTTGGAGGCGTTCCTCGAGGAATTTTGGATCCAGGTATTTAGCTCGACCAGGGAGGAATAGATCTATTTTGATTCGATGACCTTCCGCGAGCCACTCTGAAGCTTTTTTAGCTTTGAGGCCGAGATCATGGTCTCCGGTACCTATTTTTATCTGGAGAGTTTTGAGTTCTATGGTGTGTGCTTTTGCTTTAGCAGCTTTTTCCTTTTTGTTTTCTTCATAAGAAAACTTGCCGTAATCAGTGATTTTTACGACAGGGGGTTGGGCGTTTGGTGATATTTCGATTAAATCGAGACCAGCTTCTTGTGCCTTCATTAATGCCTCACTAATAGAAAGTACACCGTAGTTCTCACCGGAAGGTCCTATAACACGGACTTCAGGTGCTTTTATTTGATGATTGATGCGGGTTTTGTCTTTACTCATGTATGGGGATTAAAGCATATTTTGCGGTTATAAACAAACAGGATATACTTATATATGAAATTTAATTTTTTTAATGAAACACTTTATTCGATTTGTTGTTCCGTTGTTTTTGTTTGTATATGCACACAGTGCTTTTGCCGCAGCCACAACTTCAATCTCTCAAAACGGGGTAGTGTGGACATTTGCGAGTTCAACAACGTACGGTCAATTTGTAAACGGTGACTATTGGGTTCTCGCACCAGTTACTATTACGAGTATTACACCAGACTTTACCGGTTCATACCACGGATGGCAGATAAACCCTACGCCATCAGGTGCTGTTGGTTTTGACTCAGGTGTTTCAGGGTTCAACTCTGCTGTTGTACCTACTCTTCCGTATACAGTTTCAACAACAACACAGTCAATTGTTAAAGCGGTGAGTCGTACGGGTGCAGATCGTGGATCAGGCGGTAACGGTTGTGAAAGTGGTTTAAATCAAAATCGTAACTGTCTCAACAATGCTTCAGTCCTCACTGTTGTTACATCAGCTCCTGTAAATGATGGTACCACCGTGTTTCGTCCTCCGTATATAGGAACGAGCAAACCGTACTACAGTACAACGACGATTGATTACACAAAACTACGATCCCTCACAGCGACATCTCTTGCTACGACTACCTATACTCATGACTGGGTTATTTCTCAGTTTAGTGGTCCGTATCTCGATCATCTCGGTGTAACAGCGAACCAAGCTCTCCACCCTCAGGACTACATGCCTGCGTACGGAGGTGATTTTACGAATCAAACAGCAAATGGGGCGCTCGCTCTCTCTATAGGATCTCTCACTGACACTAAACGTAGTGCGATTCATCGTTACATACAAGCCGGCATAGATCTCTATCATATTATGCAAGAGGGTGTGTCATGGGGTCCAAACGGTGGACATTCAAACGGACGTGCTTTGCCAATCATTTATGCTGCAACACTGCTCAATGATAGTGGCATGCTCTCGACCCTACGTACGGTTCCTGATAGTAAATTTGGTGAATCGGGTGTCGTGTATTTTAGTGAAAAACCACATGGTACGAGGAGGGTATTGTTCGGAGATATTGTCACTGGAACAACCGAATTACAATACTGGCAAGTGGTTTCAACAGGTGCTGGCTTTAAAACTGCCAAAGATCCCTATGGATTAATTGACGGGGGACCATATCCTGGATCTGACTATCAGTTCTCGTCAAACTCAATGACCTTCAAATCTGTTACGCTTGCCCTCAGACTCGCGTCAACCACTTTGACCACAGCTCCTTTTATTGAACGATTTACGCGCTATTCTGATCGATGGGTAACTACTGGTACATGGGCTCAACCAGATAGTTGTGCCCCATATGACGGAAACTTTGCAAACTACGGTATAACATTCGGTCCAAATGGGAGCGGTGGTTGTATTGCTGATTCAAACCCTGGAGACGGAACAGGACGTTTCCCAACGCTTCATGCAACTTCTACTGATCAAGGAGGGTACCAGAGCGCCTTTGCTAATCAATTGTGGACTACCTATGCGGGTACATTGGGTGACTTGACCCCACCTCTCATATCTTCAGGCTCACCAACAACGACGCTTGCTTCAACTGTTTCAACCACATCCGTTTCTGTTGTAACAGATGAATCTGCTACGTGTCGTTACGCAACCACGTCAGCATCAGTAACCTTTGCGTCTTCTACAGCATTTACCACAACAGGAGGCACTTCACACTCATCAGTTATATCAGGCCTCACTCCTGATACGTCATACAACTTTTATGTAAAGTGTAGTGATACTGCGGGTAATACAAACCTTGAAAGCTATTCATTCTCTTTTTCAGTAAATAATCAGTTTTCACTCACTGATGGTTTGCTTCTCCGTTACTCATTTGATAACGCTGATATGTTGAGCACAACAGTGGTAAATGACCTGAGTGCTAATAATGCTGACGGTACACTCGTAAACGGCGCAGCTACATCTACAGGACAGTTGAATCAATCAGTGCTCCTCGATGGTATCAATGATTATGTCTCTCCAGGTGCTTCATCTACTCCGACAACCAGTGTTTCTATGGCTGCATGGGTCAGAAATGCGTCTTCAACAGTTTCTACTCGTCAAGGAATTATTGCGTACGGAAATAACAACGGAACGGCGTCTCAGGTGAGAGCAGCTCTCTACAATGATTTTGGTACTGCGAGATTCTTTGTGGGTAACGGTACTGGTATTGTTACTGCTTCAGCGTCTGTTGCCGACTGGTCGCAGTGGCATTATATGGTAGGTACCTTTAATATCACTACGGGTACGGTTAATTTGTATATAGATGGTGTATTGGCGGGCACTGCTGCGAGTACGACTTTTGGCGCAGCACTTAATAGCTCTATTGATACGCCAAAGATTGGAGGTAACGGTAGAAATAACAGTGATTTCTGGAATGGTCGCATAGATGATACCCGTGTATGGAATAGAGCGCTCTCTGCTACAGAGGCTACAAACCTGTATAACTCAGTTGTACCTGATGTTACTGTGCCTACGGTTTCTATTTCAAACCCTTTGAATAATGCAAAAATCTCTGGGACAACGTATCCATTTAACGCAACCGCATCAGATAACGTGGGGGTAACAGGGGTTCAATTCAAACGTAATACCAACACCCTGGTTGGATCAGAAGACACAACATCTCCATATATTACACTTGTTGACACAACAGCCCTCAGTGAGGGAAGTCATACATTTATTGCTGTTGCTCGTGATGCGGCAGGGAATTATGCTACATCATCATCCATCACGGTAACTGTAGATAACACGGCGCCAGTTATATCTTCGGTTGCTTCATCGACTGCAACATCATCTATTACTGTTACATGGACTACTGATGAAGCAGCTGTTGGTCAGTTGGATTACGGTTTGTCAGCGAGTTATACTGCATCAACCACTATTCCAAATGATCCGAGCTATGTGACGTCTCATTCGGTAACGATTACAGGTCTGGCAAATGCAACAACATACTATGTTCGTCCTGTTTCATATGATGAAGCAGGGAATAAGAGATTAGGTACTAATATTATTATTACCACAGATTCCGGTGCTCTCGCACAAACCCTCACTACCGTAGCTGCCTCATCTCTCACTCAAACAGGTGCTACTCTCAACGCAACTATCACCGCTACAGGAGGAGCTAATGCAACACAATCAGGATTTGCATACGGTACCTCATCAT
>JACCDV010052313.1_pt1 | contig 30693 bp, 42 predicted proteins | sample 7446131 | NCBI WGS metagenome assembly JACCDV01 (sample SAMN15323448, study PRJNA562643) | freshwater metagenome | isolation source: river surface water | place: USA:Blue River Watershed | collected 2017-08-17 | reverse complement strand
CCCATTATGGGAAGGATTTTTGAAAAACGTAAGCATACCATGTTTGCTCGCTTCGACCGAATGGCCAAGCAGTTTACCCGCATCGGAAAAGAAATCGCTATCGCGGTGAAGCAAGGTGGACCGATGCCGGAAAATAATCCCAAACTACGCACCGTTATTCAAAACGCAAAGGCAGTAAATATGCCCAAGGATAGGGTAGATGCTGCGATTAAGCGCGCCAGCTCAAAAGGCGATTCAGAAAATTACGAAGAAGTACGCTTTGAAGGATATGCCCCTCATGGTGTGGCTGTATTGGTAGAAACGGCCACCGACAACAACACCAGAACCGTTGCCAACGTGCGCATGCATTTTAACAAAGGCGGCGGGGCGATGGGTAAAACGGGTTCTTTGGATTTTATCTTTACCCGCAAAGGCGTGCTGAAAATTGAAAAGACGAAAATGGGTGGTCGTGACTTGGATGAGTTTGAATTTGAATTGATCGATTTCGGACTGGATGAGGTGGCATTTGATGAGGAGATGGTCTATGTATATTGTGATTTTACTTCTTTCGGACAGATGCAGAAGGCGCTGGAGGATATGGGTATTGAGGTGAATACGGCTGAATTGCAATACGTGCCCAATACTTGGGTAGATTTAACAGAAGAGCAAGCCAAGGAAGTGTTGGATTTGGTGGATCGATTGGAAGGGGATGATGATGTGCAGAACGTATATCACAATTTGCGCTAATTTTTTGCGCGGTTGATAAGTAGATTGTAGTGCCCGAAGGGCAAAAAAAAGAGGGCGGAATTTCCGCCCTCTTTTTTGTTGTTGTTGGGAAAAGGGTTATTTGGGACAGGTTTGACATTCAATGACTTTGGCATCGAAAACTGCCCGCAAAGGGATGTTGCGTTCGGGTTGTGTTGGGTCGTTGCTGACAATCCAAATGCCGTAATTGGCATTGCCTTTTTTCAGTACGGTTTCGAAAAAGATCTTCACGGTTGCAGATTCTCCGGCTGGAATGGTGAGTTTGGCCCGAGGATATTGGTTCGATTTGTTGTTGGGGAATTTGAGTGATATACATCCACAATCTGCTGCCAATTCGTGTATCACCAAGGTAGATTGTCCGGTGTTTTTGAGTGTGATTTCTCCAGTGAGGATATCGCCAGCAACTTGTTTTCCGAAATTGATTTCGGGTTTGTCGGTGAGAAGTTTGGGCTGCTTGGCCAATTGTTTTGCGTTGAACTTAGGGAAGAACTGTTTGCGGTTATAGTTGACATACATCGCATTATACAAAGCCACAGGATTATCGGTGGTAAATGGCAACTCTACGGTTGAGAATCCGTAATGGTTGATTTTTGTTCCGTCGATGATCACAGAAAACTTGCCGGTTTCGTTGGGTTCGAGTGTGGTTGGGAACGCAGTGATAGTTAAAAAGTTGGGGATCCTACTGGCGTCGATCGGACTGAAATTGGCGGTATAGGGGGTTTCGTTTGTGATGCGGATGGTTTGCGAATCGATTTGGTTATCGTACAGCGCATTGAATGTAATGGATGGCGCACTGTAGCTCATTTGTCCCATGTCTGGGATGGGTGCAGCATTGGGGTCGATTTCTTCCTTAAGTACTTCACCTTCTATATCGAGGTGAACCAAAGGGGCATTGATGGCATTGGAATAGACGGTGATCGATTTTTTGAATTCCCCGATGCGATTGGTGGTTTCGTAGCGGGCTTCGATGAATCCTTTTCCGCCGGGAGGGATAGAATCGCGGGTCCAATCTGGGGTAGTACAGCCACAAGAGGTATGCACTTGTTGAATGAACAAAGTTTGATTGCCGGTATTGGTGAAGGGATATCGGTGCGATGCAAATTTGATGGATTCCGCGACTTTCCCAAAATTGTGTAAGGTGTGATCGAACAGGATTTCGGGACCTTTGCTAATGGGGGCAGGTTTTTGAGCGATCAGCGATGGCTGTTGGGTAAATAGGAGGGTAAAAAGGAGTGACGACAGAATTCTCATGATAGGTTATGAATGGCTCTAGGGTATCAAAAGTAGTACCAAAGTTGCAGACGAAGAAAAAAAGATGAAAGTTGCATGAGGGGTTGCAATAACAGCGTTTTTGGGAGGTGGCGATGGAATTTCGCATCGATTTGGTGAGATAATTGAGATTCTTTTGAAAACACAGCCATATTTTTTTCATATGCTATTGATTTTGACAAATGAAAAGCGTAATTTTGCCGTCCTTTTTGGGAAAAATATGCCAACTATACAACAGCTAATTAGAAAGGGAAGACAGGAAACTGTTTGGAAGAGTAAGTCTCCAGCACTCGATTCTTGTCCGCAGCGCAGAGGTGTTTGCACCCGCGTATACACAACCACGCCAAAGAAGCCAAACTCGGCGCTTCGTAAGGTTGCTCGTGTACGTTTGTCGAACGGAAAAGAGGTTAACGCCTACATTCCAGGTGAAGGCCACAACTTGCAGGAACACAGTATCGTATTGGTACGTGGCGGCAGGGTGAAGGATTTGCCGGGTGTTCGTTATCACATTGTGCGTGGTGCATTAGACACTGCGGGTGTGGAAGGACGTAACCAACGCAGAAGTAAGTACGGTACGAAGAAACCAAAGGCTAAGAAATAATAAGAGTAAAAAGTCATGAGAAAATCGCGCGCTAAAAAACGCATATTGTTGCCAGATCCCAAGTTCAACGACACCGTTGTAACACGTTTTGTAAACGGGATGATGTATGATGGCAAAAAATCTTTGGCATTCAATATCTTCTATTCTGCTTTGGATATCGTAGAAGCCAAGGTAACAGAGGAGCCAGGGATTGAAACCTTCCGCAAGGCCTTGAACAACGTAATGCCTACTGTAGAGGTTAAGGCACGTCGTGTTGGGGGATCAACATTCCAAATTCCAACAGAAGTTCAACCACGTCGCCGTATGGCCGTTGGTATGAAGTGGATGATTGGTTACGCTCGCAAGCGCAACGAGAAGTCTATGGCTGAGAAATTGGCTGGTGAGATTTTGGCTGCTGCACGTAACGAAGGTTCTGCTGTGAAGAAAAAAGAGGATACACACAAAATGGCAGAAGCCAACAAGGCGTTTGCGCACTTTAGAGTTTAATAAAAGAGAAATACAAGCATGTCACGCGATTTATCGTTAACAAGAAATATAGGTATTGCTGCGCACATTGATGCGGGTAAGACCACCACAACTGAGCGTATTTTGTTCTATGCCGGTGTAAACCACAAGATTGGTGAGGTACACGATGGTGCTGCTACCATGGACTGGATGGCACAGGAGCAAGAGCGTGGAATTACCATTACTTCAGCTGCTACTACAGTATTCTGGAAGTATTTGGACAAAAATTACCACATCAACATCATTGATACGCCAGGTCACGTAGATTTTACCGTTGAGGTGAATCGTTCTTTGCGTGTATTGGATGGTTTGGTATTCTTGTTTAGTTCTGTAGATGGTGTTGAGCCTCAATCTGAGACCAACTGGCGTTTGGCCAACAACTACAACGTAGCGCGTATTGGCTTCGTGAACAAGATGGACCGTGCTGGTGCAGATTTCTTGAACGTAGTAAATCAAGTAAAAACCATGTTGGGTAGCAATGCAATTCCTTTGCAGTTGCCCATCGGTGCCGAAGATAATTTCAAAGGGGTAGTTGATTTGATCAACTTCCGCGGTATGATCTGGAATGAGAAGGATCAGGGAATGACTTACGAGACAATCGACATTCCTGCCGATATGTTGGAAGAGGCTACCATGTGGAGAGAGCAGTTGTTGGAAGCTGTATCAGAGTACGATGATACTTTGATGGAGAAATTCTTTGAAGATCCAACTTCAATCACTGAAAGAGAAATTTTGAACGCTTTGCGTCCTGCCGTTATCGACATGAAAATTGTTCCGATGATGTGTGGTTCTGCGTTCAAGAACAAAGGGGTACAAACCATGCTTGACATGGTGATGGAATTGATGCCATCTCCTTTGGATAAGGGTGGTGCTAAGGGTACAGATCCTGACACTGACCAAGAGATTATCCGTAAGCCTGATTACAAGGAGCCATTTGCGGCTTTGGCATTTAAGATTGCAACTGATCCTTATGTAGGTCGTTTGTGTTTCTTGCGTGCTTACTCAGGTAAATTGGATGCCGGTTCTTATGTATTGAACATGCGTACTGGTAACAAAGAGCGTATTTCTCGTATCTTCCAAATGCACGCTAACAAACAAAACCCAATCGAATATTTGGGTGCTGGTGATATCGGAGCTGCAGTTGGATTTAAGGATATTAAAACGGGTGATACTTTGTGTGCTGAAGGACATCCTATCGTATTGGAGTCAATGGTATTCCCTGAGCCAGTAATTGGTTTGGCGATTGAGCCTAAGACCCAAGCGGATTCAGATAAGTTGGGTAATGCTTTGGCTAAATTGGCTGAAGAGGATCCTACCTTCCGTGTAAACACCGATTCTGATACTGGTCAAACCATCATCAGTGGTATGGGTGAGTTGCACTTGGAGATTATCGTGGATCGTTTGAAGCGTGAATTTAAGGTTGAGTGTAACCAAGGTGCACCTCAAGTATCATACAAAGAGGCGATTACTACGGATTACACACACCGTGAAACATATAAGAAGCAGACAGGTGGTCGCGGTAAATTCGCGGACATTCAGTTCACCTTGGGCCCAGCAGATGAGTCTTGGACCGGTGAAGGTTTGCAGTGGGTGAATGAAGTTGTGGGTGGTTCTATCCCACGTGAATTCATTCCTTCAGTTGAAAAAGGTTTCAAAGCGGCTATGTCGAACGGTGTATTGGCAGGATATGCCATTGACCGTATGAAGGTTCGTTTGTTCGATGGTAGTTTCCACCCAGTGGATTCAGATTCATTGTCGTTTGAAGTTGCTGCTCGCAGTGGTTTCCGTGAAGCTGCCCGTCGTTGTAACCCGGTGTTGTTGGAGCCTATTATGAAATTGGAAGTTGTTACTCCCCACGAGAACAGTGGTGATGTAATGGGTGATTTGAACCGTCGTCGTGGTCAGTTAGAAGGTATCGACGAGCGTGCGGGTTCACAAATCGTAAAAGCAAAAGTACCTTTGAGTGAAATGTTTGGATATGTAACTACATTGAGAACGATCACTTCAGGTCGCGCAACGTCTTCAATGGAATTCAGCCACTATGCTGAAACACCAAGAAACATTGCGGAAGAAGTATTGAAAAAAGCTAACGCTGCTAGTTAATAAATTACAAAATGGTAAGTCAAAAAATCAGAATCAAGCTCAAGTCTTTCGACCACAACCTTATCGACAAATCTGCCGAGAAGATTGTGAAGGCCGTAAAGACCACTGGGGTCGTGGTGAGTGGGCCAGTGCCGCTTCCAACACGTAAAAGAATCTTTACTGTGTTGCGTTCACCTCACGTTAACAAAAAAGCTAGGGAGCAGTTCCAATACTGCACATACCAACGCTTGATCGACATTTTCAACGGTTCTACAAAGACAGTTGATGCGTTGATGAAGATTGAATTGCCTAGTGGTGTAGAAGTTGAAATCAAATTGTAAGGAGGGTAGCAGTCATGAATGGAATTATTGGAAAAAAGTTGGGTATGACCAGCATTTTCAGCGAGGATGGCAAGCGTTTGGCTTGTACCGTAGTTGAAGCCGGACCTTGTGTTGTAACACAGGTGAAGACCCAAGATACAGATGGTTACCAAGCAGTACAATTGGCTTGGGGCGAAAAGAAAGATAAGCATACTTCTTCTGCCATGAAAGGTCACTTCGCAAAATCTAAGACTACACCTAAGCGTGTTGTTATGGAGTTCCGCGACATTGACACTTTGCCCGAGTTGGGATCAGTGGTAGATGTGAACTTGTTCGAAACTGGCGAATACGTTAGTGTAGTGGGCAAGTCTAAGGGTAAAGGTTTTCAGGGTGTTGTAAAACGTCATGGTTTTGCGGGTGTGGGTGAATCAACTCACGGTCAGCACAACCGTTTGAGAGCGCCAGGTTCAATTGGAGCTTGTTCGTTTCCTGGTCGTGTATTCAAAGGAATGCGCATGGCAGGACGTACCGGTGGTAACCGCGTGAAAATCCAAAACTTGGAAGTTTTGAAAATCGATGGAGAAAGAAACCTAATCGTGATTAAAGGCGCGATCCCAGGTTACAATGGTTCAACCGTAATAATTGAGCGTTAATCATGGAAATTAAAGTATTAAATAAGCAAGGTTCTGAGACTGGAAGAACAGTCACTCTTTCCGAGTCTGTATTCGGTATCAGTCCCAACGACCATGCCATATACTTGGATGTGAAGCAGTTCTTGGCCAATCAGCGTCAGGGTACTCACAAAACCAAAGAGAGAAAAGAAATTCACCGTTCTACGAAGAAGATTTTCCGTCAGAAGGGAACAGGAGGAGCACGTCACGGTTCATTGAAGGCAGGTATTTACGTAGGTGGTGCCCGTATTCACGGTCCACGTCCACGTGACTATTCGTTCAAGTTGAACAAAAAATTGAAGCAGTTGGCTCGTTTGAGTGCTTTGTCTTACAAGGCGAAGAACAACAACATCGTTGTGATCGAAGATTTCGACATGGCGGCGCCAAAGACTTCCGAGTTTGCAAACATGTTGAAAGCCTTGAAGGTAACTGGACGTACATTGTTCGTTACACCAGAGGTGCAGAAGAACATTGTATTGAGTGGTCGTAACATCGAGGGTAACACAGTAATGCGTGCTTGCGATTTGAACACTTATGAAGTGATGAAAGCTGCTCAACTGATTATTACAGAAAATTCAATCGCCAAGATTCAGGAGGCAAATACAAAATGATACTCAAGAAGCCGTTGATTACCGAGAAGATGACCGCTATCATGGATAAGCGTGGTCAGTATGGATTCGTTGTTGACCCCAAGTCAACCAAGGACGAAATCAAAGCTGCCATCGAAGAATTCTATGCAGTGGAAGTGGCATCGGTAAACACCATGATCCAGCGGGGGAAGTCGCGTCGTAACAGACGCACAGGCCAAATCTCCGGTTATACTCCAAAGTATAAGAAGGCCATTGTAACATTAAAAGAAGGGTTTAACATAGACTTTTACGAAAACATCTAATCATGGCAGTACGTCGTTTAAATCCCACCACGCCTGGTCAACGCTTTAGAGTTGCCAATGCGTTTGCAGAAATTACCGCAAGCAAACCTGAAAAGAGTTTGTTGGTATCCTTGAGCAAATCTGGTGGTCGAAACAATCAAGGTAAAATCACGTCTCGCTACATTGGTGGCGGACACAAACGTCGCTATCGTATCATCGACTTCAAGCGTAATAACCATGGAGTAGTTGGTGAGGTATTGACAGTAGAATACGATCCTAACCGCAGTGCATTTATTGCTTTGGTTCAGTTTGCTGACGAGAAGCGTTACATCATTGCACCTGCTGGCTTGAAGGTTGGTCAAAAGATTGAGCAAGGTCCAGGTGTTGCGCCTGAGATCGGGAATGCTTTGCCTTTGGCGGAAATTCCATTGGGTACTTTGGTACACAACATTGAGATGAACCCTGGTCAAGGTGCCAAGATTTGTCGCAGTGCTGGTTCATATGCTCAGTTGATGGCACGTGAAGGTAAATACGCTGCAATCAAATTGCCCTCTGGTGAGAGTCGTTTGATTTTGGCTGCTTGTTTGGCTACCATCGGAAGCGTTGGAAACCAAGAGCATAGCCAAGAGCGTAAGGGTAAGGCTGGTCGTAGCCGTTGGATGGGTGTCCGTCCTCGTGTACGTCCATCTGCGATGAACCCTGTAGATCACCCGATGGGTGGTGGTGAAGGCCGAAACAAAGGTGGTCAGCCTCGTTCTAGAAATCTCATTTATTCTCAAGGTCAGAAGACGCGTGCTCCTAAAAAGGCTAGCAGCAGCATGATCATCGAGAGAAGAAAATCAAAACGTAACAAGTAATAGATAAGCGAAATCATGGCAAGATCCATTAAAAAAGGTCCATTTGTAGACGTTAAGTTGTCTAAGAAGGTAGAAGTACTGAACGAGAGCAACAAGAAGACTGTCGTAAAGACCTGGTCAAGAAGAAGCTTGATTATCCCAGATTTTGTGGGACATACGTTTGCTGTACACAACGGAAACAAGTTTATTCCGGTGTATGTAACAGAGAACATGGTAGGACATAAGTTGGGCGAATTTGCACCAACCAGAACATACAAAGGGCACGGTAAATAATCATTGAAGGCATGGAAGCAAAAGCAATTTTAAGAAACTGTCCGTTATCTCCTCGCAAAATGCGTTTGGTAGCGGATGTGGTACGCGGTGAGCGTGTTGAGCGCGCATTAAACATCCTTCAGTGGAACCAGAAGCCTACGTACGCTATTTATTTGTCGAAGTTGATCAAGAGCGCAATTGCGAACTGGGGTCAGGCGAACACAGGTGAGCGTATTGAGGATAGCGAGTTGTACGTAAAAACCATCATGGTAGATGGAGGCATCGTTATGAAACGTTTGAGAACTGCACCTCAGGGTCGTGGGTACCGTCAGCGCAAGCGCACGAACCACGTAACTGTAGTCATTGACAGTTTGAAGAACAAGGAAGTTAACACAACCAACGAATAATTAAGGATAGCAGAACAAAACATGGGACAAAAGATTAACCCTATAGGATTACGTTTAGGAATCATCCGTGGATGGGACTCCAATTGGTATGGAGGAAAAGACTACGGTGATAAGCTCGTAGAAGACGAGAAGATCCGTAATTATTTGCGTGTGCGCATTCCCAAAGGTGGAATCGCGAAGGTTGTTATTGAGAGAACATTGAAGCGTATCACTTTGACTATCCACACTAGCCGTCCAGGTATTGTGATTGGTAAGGGGGGTGGAGAAGTAGATGCTATCCGCGAAGAAATCAAGAAGATTACTGGTAAAGATGTACAAATCAACATCAGCGAGATCAAACGTCCTGAATTGGATGCTCGTTTGGTGGGAGAGAACATCGCCCAGCAGATTGAAAACCGTTTCTCTTATAAGAGAGCCATCAAGAATGCCATTCAAGGTACTATGAAGATGGGTGCTGAAGGAATCAAGGTTCGTATCAGTGGTCGTTTGAATGGTGGTGAGATTGCACGTTCTGAGATGTACAAAGACGGAAGAACACCTTTGCATACATTGCGTGCCAACATCGATTACGCCTTGGTTGAGGCACAGACGGTGTATGGTAAGATTGGTATCAAGGTATGGTTATGTAAAGGAGAGATCTACGGTAAGGTAGATTTGGCTCCACAAGTTGAACAAGATCGTCGCCGTGAAGGTGGAAATCGTCCTGATCGTAGAGATCAGCGTGGTGGTGACCGCAATCGTGGTGGTGACCGTGGTGGTGATCGCCGTAGAAGGCAGAATTAATAAGGAGAATTAAGCTATGCTGAGTCCAAAAAGAACAAAATTTAGAAAACAACACAAAGGCAAAGTAAAAGGCCTCGCCACACGCGGACATTTGATTTCATACGGAAGTTTCGGATTGAAATCGATGGAGCCTTCTTGGATTACTGCCAGACAGATAGAAGCAGCACGTATCGCGGTTACGCGTTATTTGAAGCGTGAAGGTCAGGTTTGGATCCGTATTTTCCCTGATAAGCCAATTACCAAGAAGCCTGCGGAAGTACGTATGGGTAAAGGTAAGGGTGCCCCAGAATATTGGGTGGCTATTGTTAAACCAGGAACGATTATATTTGAGGTAGCCGGTGTACCTTTGGAGATTGCCAAAGAAGGTATGCGTTTGGCGGCACAGAAAATGCCAGTAGCCTGCAAATTTGTTGTCCGTCCAGATTATAACGAGGAGAATTAATCAATGAAGTACGCAGATATCAAATCGCTTTCGAATAAGGAGCTCGTGGAGCGCTACAAGGAAGAGAAGAAGCGCTTAATGAAAATGAAATTTCAGAATGCGGTTTCTCAGATTGAGCACCCCCACAAAATGAAAGAGGCCCGTAAAGACGTAGCGCGCATGTTAACAGAGTTGAACGCTCGTCGTCATGAGGCTGAAATGAATGCCTTCGAAAGGAAAATCAACCAAAGCCAAGAAAACTAATGGAAACGGTAAGAAACGCAAGAAAAGAAATCGTAGGTGTTGTTGCTAGCGCCAAGATGGATAAGACCATCGTAGTAGCGGTAGTTCGCAACGTGAAACACCCTAAATACGGTAAATACTTCAAGAAAACTAAGAAGTATACGGCTCATGACGAGGCCAATACCTGTGGTGAGAACGATGTAGTTCGTATCATGGAGACTCGTCCACTGAGTAAGACAAAACGCTTCAGATTGGTTGAAATCGTAGAAAAAGCTAAATAAGATGGTACAACAAGAATCAAGATTAAGAGTAGCCGACAACAGTGGTGCGAAGGAAGTTCTTTGCATCCGTGTATTGGGTGGTACAGGCCGCAGATACGCCAGTGTTGGTGATAAAATTGTTGTTTCGGTTAAAGCAGCGATTCCCGGAAGCAACGTGAAAAAAGGATCGGTATCTAAGGCCGTTGTGGTACGCGTAAAGAAAGAAGTACGCAGACCTGATGGATCTTACATCCGTTTTGACGAAAACAGCTGTGTATTGTTAAACAACAACGACGAGCCGAGAGGTACTCGTATTTTCGGCCCTGTTGCCAGGGAATTGCGTGATAAGCAATTCATGAAAATCGTTTCATTGGCTCCTGAAGTATTATAAGAGATGGCGAACAAAGTAAATAGCAAGGTTAAATTGCACGTGAAAAAAGGCGACACTGTGAAGGTGTTGGCTGGTGACGACAAGGGCAAATCTGGTAAGGTTTTGCGCGTTATGCCATCAACCAATCGTGCCGTTGTTGAAGGATTGAACTTGGTTACCAAGCACTACAAACCTTCTGCACAAAACACATCAGGCCGTATTGAAAAAATTGAAGCCCCCATTCATTTGTCGAATTTGATGGTTGTAGTGGGTGGAACAGCCACTCGCGTGGGTCGTAAAGTAAATGAAGCGGGCAAATTGCAGCGTTTCGCGAAGACTACGGGAGAGTTTATCAAATAATTAAAAAGAAGACCATGAGCTACGTTCCAAGGTTACAAACAAAATACAAAGAAGAAGTTGTAGGGGCCATGATGGCTAAGTTTGCCTACAAGAACCATATGCAGATTCCTCACATTGAGAAAGTTGTTCTCAATCAGGGTATTGGTGCTGCGGTAAATGATAAAAAATTGGTGGATTCTGCGATTGACGAGATGACTAAAATCAGCGGTCAAAAAGCACAAGCCACTTATTCAAAGAAGGATATCTCAAACTTCAAATTGCGTAAAAACGTTCCAATTGGTGCAAAGGTTACTTTGCGTAAAGAGCGCATGTACGACTTTTTGGATCGTTTGATTACGGTTTCATTGCCTCGTGTACGTGATTTCCAAGGTTTGAACGTGAAGGGTTTCGATGGTAGAGGTAACTTTACTATGGGTATCACCGAGCAAATCATTTTCCCAGAGATTGATATCGATAAGGTAAACAAGATCACGGGTATGGATATTACCATCGTTACATCGGCGAAAACGGATGAAGAGTGTTTAGAATTGTTAAAATTTTTGGGATTCCCCTTTAAAAAGAAATAAGAGATGGCAAAAGAATCAATGAAGGCCAGACAGCGCAAACGTGAAGCTATGGTTGAACGTTATGCTGAAAAGCGCGCCAAATTAAAAGCTGAGGGCAACTATGATGCGTTGCAAGCTATTCCTCGTAACGCTTCTCCTGTTCGTTTGCGCAATCGTTGCAAACTGACTGGTAAGCCCCGCGGCTATATGAGAGTGTTTGGCATTTGCCGGAACCAGTTCCGTCAATTGGCAAGCGATGGTAAAATCCCAGGTGTAACCAAATCTAGTTGGTAAAATATATACAGCAATGACAGATCCAATTGCAGATTATCTGACCCGCTTGCGCAACGCAGTAAAAGCCAAGCATCGTGTGGTTGAAATACCCGCAAGTAACCTTAAGAAAGAAATGACCCGCGTATTATACGAGAAGGGTTATATCTTGAAGTACAAATTTGAAGATACCGAGAACCATCAGGGTGTTATCAAGATTGCTTTGAAATATCACAACCAAACCAAGCAGAGTGCTATCACTTCATTGAAGCGTGTAAGTACCCCTGGTTTGCGCAGATATGCCAATGTAACTGATATGCCAAAAGTATTGAATGGTTTGGGTGTAGCTATCATCACCACGTCTAAAGGAGTAATGACCGATAAAGAAGCCCGTATGTTGGGTGTGGGTGGTGAAGTATTGTGTTTTGTATCATAATAAAATAAAGAAAGAAAAATAATGTCACGCGTAGGAAAATTACCCATAGCTATCCCTGCTGGTGTTACCATTACGGTAAACAACGGTTTGGTGGTTGCGAAGGGTCCAAAAGGAGAAGTGTCACAAGAGATCAACCCAGATATCACTGTTGATATTGCGGAAGGTGTTTTGACAGTCAATCGCCCCAGCGACAGTAAAATGCACAGAGCCCTTCACGGGTTGTATCGTGCCCTTATTAACAATATGGTTATTGGTGTAAGCCAAGGACATAGTGTTCGTCAGGAATTGGTAGGTGTAGGTTACAAGGTGTCTAACGAGGGTAATTTGGTAGAATTTGTGTTGGGTTATTCACACAAAATCATGTTGGAAATCCCCCAGGAGATCAAAGTAACAACTGAAACATTGAAGGGTCAGCCGCCAGCCATCATGATGGAGTGTGCTGACAAGCAATTGTTGGGACAGGTAGCTGCCAAAATCCGTTCATTCCGTAAGCCTGAGCCATACAAAGGAAAAGGTATTCGTTTTGCTGGTGAGGTATTGCGTAGAAAGGCTGGTAAATCTGCTTCTAAGAAATAAGGAGGACCGAAAAAATGGCAAACACTAAGAAAATTAACAATAAGAATAAAATCAAGCGCAGAATTCGTGGTCGCGTATCTGGTACAACCGTACGTCCTCGTTTGAGCGTGTTTAGAAGCAATGCTGAGATATATGCTCAGATCATTGATGATAGCAACGGCACAACTTTGTGTGCAGCATCTTCTCGTGAAGCTAGCATTTCAGCCAACAAATCTACGAAGGTTGAGAAGGCGAGCGTTGTGGGTAAGACCATTGCTGCACGTGCACTTGAAGCCGGTATTAAAGCGGTAGTTTTTGATCGTGGTGGTAACTTGTACCACGGTCGTGTAAAAAGTTTGGCAGAGGGCGCTCGTGAGGGTGGTCTCGAATTCTAAAAGAAACGATCATGTTGAATAGCAATATTGTAAGAGTAAGACCTAGTGAACTCACTTTAACTGAGAAGGTTGTATCAATCAACCGTGTATCTAAAGTGACCAAAGGTGGTCGTACCTTCAACTTCACCGCATTGGTGGTTGTTGGTGACGGTAAAGGAGTAGTAGGTCATGGATTGGGAAAATCTGGTGAAGTAATGGACGCCATTAATAAAGGAATTGAAGATGCAAAGAAGAATTTGATCAAAGTTCCTGTTATCAATGGTACAGTACCTCACGAGCAAATTGGTCGTTTTGGTGGAGGCCACGTATTTTTGAAGCCTGCCGCTCACGGTACTGGAGTTATTGCCGGTGGTGCGATGCGTGCGGTATTAGAAAGTGCTGGAGTAACCGATGTATTGGCAAAGTCTAAAGGTTCTTCAAACCCACACAACGTGGTAAAGGCAACTTTTGATGCCTTGATGAAAATGCGTGATCCACATTCAGTGGCTCAGTTGCGCGGAATCAGTATGAAAAAAGTATTTAATGGTTAATCGATATGTCTAAGGTAAAAATCACACAAATTAAGAGTGGCATTGGATATCCGAAAAACCAGAAAGCCACGTTGAAAGCCCTCGGCTTAAACAAGATGCATGCTACCCGCGTAGTGGAATTGAATTCTGCCACTGAAGGTATGGTGCGTACGGTAAGTCATTTGTTAAAAGTAGAAAACGCTGATTAATTAAAAAGATGAATCTCAGTAACTTAAAACCTGCAGAAGGTTCCATAAAAAACCGTAAACGCATTGGCCGTGGTCAAGGTTCTGGTCGTGGTGGAACATCTACAAAAGGACACAAAGGTGCGCAGTCGCGTACTGGTTATAGCCGTAAAATCGGTTTTGAAGGTGGTCAGATGCCTTTGCAACGTCGTATTCCTAAAGGCGGTTTCAAAAACATCAACCGTGTTGAATACGCAGCCATTAACTTGGATGTATTGCAACAAATCGCTGAAGCTGCGGGTGTAAACAAAATTGATCAGCAGTTCTTGATTGATAAGCACTTGGTGAACAAGCGTGAATTGGTGAAAGTGTTGGGCCGTGGCGAAATAACTATCGCATTGGAAGTTCACGCACACAAATTCTCAGCTACTGCCAAAGCCGCTATTGAAAAAGCCGGTGGAAGCGCCACTGAAATCGCTTAATACGAAACACCATGAAAAAGCTGATTGAAACGTTTAAGCATATTTGGTCTATCGAGGATCTCCGCAAACGCATTGTATATACATTGTCGTTGCTGGTGATCTATCGTTTGGGATCTTATGTGATTTTGCCAGGTATCGATAGCGATGCGTTGGAAGGTTTAAATAGCCAAACCAAAAATAACATTTTGGGACTGATCAACACCTTTGCGGGTGGTGCCTTCGGTCGCGGTGCAATCTTTGCGTTGGGAATTATGCCTTACATCTCGGCTTCGATTTTCATGCAGCTGTTTTCAATTGCCGTACCTGCTTTCCAGCGTTTGCAGAAAGAGGGTGAGGAAGGTCGTAGGAAAATCAATCAATATACCCGTATTCTTACCATTGCTTTTACAATGGTTCAGGCTTACGGTTATTTGAATAACATTGCTTCAACTCCGGGTAACGGACAGGCATTGTTGTACAACTTTTCTGATGTAATCACTCCTGGAATGTTCATGGTAACCAACATGTTCTTGCTTACTGCCGGAACGATGTTTACCATGTGGTTGGGTGAGCGTATTACAGACCGTGGATTGGGCAATGGAATCAGTTTGTTGATCATGGTAGGTATCATTGCTCGACTCCCATCAGCCTTGTTGAGTGAAATGGTTTTCCGTTTCAGCGATGCAGGATTCATTTTGTTTATCATTGAAATGGTTCTTTGGTTTATGGTTGTATTGGGTGTTATTTTATTGACACAAGGTACCCGTAAGATTACCATTAACTACGCTAAGCGTGTTGTAGGAAACCGTCAATACGGTGGAGCACGTCAATACTTGCCCATCAAAATTTTGGCGGCAGGTGTAATGCCTATCATCTTTGCACAAGCGATTTTGTTCTTGCCTGCAACCATTGGTAGCTTCTACACGCAAACTGCACCGCCAGAGTGGTTGATGAGCATGATGAACCCCAACAGCTTTTGGCACAATGCGATTTTGATTTTCTTGATCGTTGTATTCACTTATTTCTATACTGCAATCATTTTCAACCCTGTTCAGATGGCGGATGATATGAAACGCAACAATGGTTTTATCCCCGGTATCAAGCCTGGCAAACAAACTGCAAACTTCATTGATGGTGTGATTTCAAAGATCACATTCCCTGGAGCTGTGTTTATTAGTTTGGTTGCTGTGATGCCCGTGGTTGCTGTTGCCTTCAAAGTTAACCAAGAGTTCAGCCAGTTCTTTGGCGGTACAAGTTTGTTGATTTTGGTGGGTGTAGTATTGGATACTTTACAACAGATCGACAGTTACTTATTGATGCGTAAATACGACGGATTGATGAGTGGCGGTGGAAAATTGAAGGGTAGAATGACAAATCAGTATAGTCAAGTTGATTTTTAATAATAAGTTTATTAATTTCGCAGCCCTTTTAACGACATGTCAAAGCAAGATGCAATAAAACAAGATGGAACGATAACGGAAGCGTTGTCGAATGCCATGTTCCGCGTGAAGTTGCAGAACGGACATGAAATCATAGCAACAATTTCAGGAAAGATGCGTATGCACTACATCCGTATCCTACCTGGTGACAGAGTACAAGTTGAAATGTCGCCTTACGATTTAACGAGAGGTAGAATTTCATATAGATATAAGTAAGACCATGAAAGTAAGAACCGCAGTAAAAAAGCGCAGTGTAGACTGTAAAATCGTACGCCGTAAGGGTAAGGTGTATGTTATTAACAAGAAGAACCCAAAATATAAGCAAAGACAAGGATAACCATAATGGCTAGGATAGCAGGGATAGATATTCCCAAAAACAAACGAGGCGTAATTGGCCTGACCTACATCTACGGAATTGGTAGTAGTAGAGCTGCATTGATTTTAGATCAGGCAGGAATCAGTCATGACAAAAAGGTGAATGAGTGGAATGATGACGAATTGGCATCAATTCGTAACTTCATTACGGCCAACATCAAAACAGAAGGTGAATTGCGTTCTGAAGTTCAATTGAACATCAAGCGATTGATGGACATCGGATGTTACCGTGGTCAGCGTCACCGTAAGGGATTGCCCGTGCGTGGTCAGCGTACCAGCACCAATGCACGTACAAGAAAAGGTAAGCGTAAGACGGTTGCCGGTAAGAAAAAAGCCACTAAGTAATCCATAGCACGAACAGAATCATGGCAAATACAAATAAGAAAAAAGTAGTAAAAAAGAAGGTAAAAGTTGATCCATTGGGTCAGGTGCACATTCGTGCAACCTTCAATAATATTATTATCTCAGTGACCAATGTGGACGGACAGGTTATTAGCTGGTCATCAGCTGGTAAAATGGGTTTCAGAGGCTCTAAGAAAAATACGCCATATGCGGCACAGGTATCGTCTTTGGATTGTGCTAAAGTGGCATATGATGCTGGTTTAAGAAAGGTTGACGTTTTTGTAAAGGGTCCTGGTAGTGGTCGTGATAGTGCCATCCGTAACCTTCAAACTGTGGGTATCGAAGTAATGTCAATCACTGATATTACCCCAATGCCACACAATGGTTGCCGTCCTCCAAAACGCAGAAGAGTATAATTAACATTTAGAAGAAAAAACCAATGGCAAGATATACAGGTCCAAAATCCAAAGTTGCACGTCGTTTCCGTGAAGCGATTTTCGGAAAAGATAAAGCACTTGAAAAAAAGAACTACGGTCCAGGACAGCACGGGAATTCACGTCGTAAGCCCAAGAAGTCTGAGTACGCAGTTCAATTGGCTGAAAAGCAAAAAGCCAAATACACTTATGGTGTATTGGAGAAGCAGTTCCGTAACACTTTCAAGCGTGCGGCTGCTAAAAAGGGAATCACCGGTGAGAATTTGTTGAAATTCTTGGAGGCGCGTTTGGATAATGCAGTTTACCGTATGGGTATTGCTCCAACCCGTCGTGGTGCCCGTCAATTGGTTTCTCACTGTCACATTTTGGTGAATGGTGAGGTTGTGAACATCCCAAGTTACCAATTGCGTCCAGGCGACGAGGTAGCTGTGCGTGAGCGTTCTAAATCATTGGAAGTTATTACAAATTCAGTAAGTAAAGTAAACAACCGCTTTAGCTGGATCGATTGGAATGGAAACGAATTCAGTGGTAAGTTTTTGACTTATCCTGAGCGTTCTGAGATTCCTGAGAACATCAAAGAGCAGTTGATTGTCGAACTTTATAGCAAATAATTAGAAAAAATCATGGGTGTAATACCTTTTCAAAAACCAAATAAAGTGGTTATGCACAAAGCCACCGATTTCCACGGATTGTTTGAATTCAGTCCATTGGAAAAAGGCTACGGTGTAACCATTGGAAATGCGATGCGCAGAATCCTCCTTTCTTCTTTGGAAGGTTTTGCCATTACCTCCGTTAAGATTCAAGGAGTAGATCATGAATTCAGCACAATCAAAGGTGTAACCGAAGATGTAGTTGAAATGGTATTGAATCTGAAGCAGGTGCGTTTCAAATCAAATTCTTCTACAGAAGAGCAAGAGAAAATCTTCATTTCTGTAAAAGGTAAAGATCAGTTTTTGGCTGGCGACATTGGTCGTTATACCAATGCATTTAATATCTTGAATCCTGAGTTGGTTATCTGTAACATGGAACCAACTGTGAATTTGGAATTGGAAATTACCGTTGGCAAAGGCCGTGGTTATGTTCCTGCAGAAGAGAACAAAGTGAAGGATGCCCAAATCGGTACCATCGCTATTGATTCTATCTACACACCCATCCGTAACGTGAAATACAGCGTTGAGGATTTCCGTGTAGAGCAAAGAACAGATTACGAGAAACTGGTTATGGAAGTAACTACCGATGGTAGCATCCACCCAGAAGAAGCCATGAAAGAAGCTGCGAAAATTTTGATTCAGCATTTTGTGTTGTTCAGCGATGAAAACATTATGCCCGAGTCAAAAGCAAGCAAAGCCGTTGAGGAAGTTGACGAAGGATTCTTGTCAATGCGTAAAGTGTTGAAGACTCCCTTGGCTGACTTGGACTTGTCTGTACGTGCTTACAATTGCTTGAAAGCAGCTGAAATCAAAACATTGGGAGAATTGGTAAACTACCACATTGATGACTTGTTGAAATTCAGAAACTTTGGTAAAAAATCATTGTCTGAGTTGGAAGAGTTTGTTCGTGAAAAAGGCTTGCACTTTGGAATGGACGTTGCCAGATATAACATTAACGAAGACTAATTAAGAGATGAGACACGGAAAGAAAATTAATCACTTGGGAAGAACAGCTTCACATCGCGCCGCGATGCTGTCGAACATGGCTTCTTCTTTGATCATACACAAGCGTATCGTTACCACTGTAGCGAAAGCAAAAGCGTTGCGTGTATTTGTTGAGCCTATCATTACCCGCAGCAAAGACGCCTCTACCCACAATTACCGTACAGCTTTCTCTTATTTGAAAGATAAAGAAGCCGTTACTGAATTGTTCACTGTAGTTGGTGGTAAAGTAGCAAACAGACCCGGTGGTTATACCCGCATTTTGAAAACTGGCAATCGTGCCGGTGACAATGCAGAAATGGCCATGATCGAATTGGTGGATTTTAACGAATTCTTTGAAGGTTTCAATGCCGACAAGAAGAAGTCAACCACTCGTCGTTCACGTCGTGGTGGCGCTGCTGCTGCTAAAACAGCTGCTCCAGCTGCTGTAGTTGTTGAAGAAGTTGCTGTTGAAGAAGTAGTTGCTGAAACTGCCGAAGCACCTGCAGTGGAAGATGCACCAGCTGCTGACGAAACTGCTGCTGAAGACGAAGCAAAATAATTTAACTGAACCTATTGAAAAGGGCCGCCCATTTGGGCGGCCCTTTTTGTTTGATCAAACTTTGTTGTGAAAACGTATGCATTTTCTCATAACCGTTTATTACAGGTAAACTTTATGGATCGCTTTAAGGATTTTCAATTGTTTAACTCTACAGTTTATAAAGGAAAAAAAAACTCCGGAATGTTAAATCCCGGAGTTAGTTGTTTTGGAAATTTATTCGTGATTGACACTTATTACTTTCCCTGTAACATATCCTCTGTGATGCCAATCTCGCCCAATATGTGGTCAGCTTTTGAAACGTATTTCATCACGAACAAAGCATAGCGAATATCACATCCAATAGAGCGACTGTAGTTTTCATTCCAGGCGTAATCGTTTATTGTGGCTGTAAAACTGCGGTCAAAATTAATTCCTATCAGTTCGCCCCGTTCATTCAAGACCGGTGATCCACTGTTTCCACCTGTAGTATCCAAATTGTACAGCATACCAACAATGACTTTCCCTGTTTTAGGGTCTTTAAAAATTGGTGCGATGTCCTTAATGCGCAAATTGTCGGCCACTACACTCGGTAAGCGATAGTCTGGACGGGTATTGGCCTTTTCGAATATGCCATCCAAATAGGTGTAGGGTTGGTGAATTTCACCGTCGTTCGGACTATACCTGCGTATGTACCCATAAGTTAAACGCAATGTGCTGTTCGCATCAGGGATAAATTGAGTGGCCTTGAAATCGCGACGCATATCTAAATAAATTGGCATCGCTGCTTTGATATTCTCTTCGATTTTTGCCGATTGAGCGCCTACAGGTATTGTAATACGATTTATCAAACGTCCCCATTGGCTCAACGCATCTTCCTTACAAATGGTTTTGTCCCACCATTTTGCTGTGAAATTGCCCTGGTTTTCTTCTGTAATGCTGTTTGCCGCGGTTTTGGCTGCCTCAGCAATAGACTGTAGTGATGCTAGCTGATTTACGCGAGTGGTATTCGCTGCGGTTTTTGCCCAACTTTCTGCAGTTTGTCCTTTTAACATCACCTTGATACGACTATTGAAATAGCTTTGATTTTCACCAAACAGATTGCCTTTTCGGTAGGCTTGTGCAATTGCATCGGTATGTTTGATTAGTTCTATTCCTTCAGTAGCCATTTTGATCAACATGCGTTCTTCTAAATCTTTGTTGAGGGGTGCCTCAATACCACTGAGTTGTTTACTCAAGGTCGTAAGAATTGCTTTTTTGATCTCTCCAGTTTTTGTGTTTTGGAGATTGGAATTCTGTGTGGCCAATACACTTACCCATTGCATTTTTGCATTCTCAATGGCGGCAATGGCATAACTGTATTTACTCTGGTTCATCACAAATTGAGACCAATATCGCACGTCTTTCGTCGCCGTTTTGATGGCCCATTGATTTCTCAAAGTATCCATAGCAGCAATGCCCGTTTGTTGGTAGCGCTTTTGTGTTTTTGCCCATTCAATCATCTGGTTCTCTTCTGTAGTTCTTGCATCCACCAATTGTGTTCTTCTCAAGCCTTGGATTTTGCCGCGATAATTCTTTTCTACGTTTTCTAGACTCTGTACTTCACCCGCGAAAGCCAATCGCTCTGCTTCATTGGTTTTTGTTATGTCTTTGATTTGTCCCAAGTACCAACTGTAAAATCCTTGGATTTTGGGTAAGTGTACTTGTTCTTGAAAGGCCAAATAAGGTGCAGTTTCGTTGCGGAAGGTTCTGCCTGGATATCCCATAATGAACACGAAATCGCCTTCTTGGGTTCCTTTCGGATTGATTTTTAAAGTTTTTGCTGGTTGATAGGGGACGTTGTCTTTGCTATATGCCGCTGGTTTGCCGTCTTTTCCCACATAAGCACGCACCAAGCTAAAATCGCCATTGTGTCTTGGCCACTCCCAGTTGTCTGAATCTCCACCAAATTGTCCGATGGTAACCGGTGGCGCCAAAACCAATCGAACGTCTTTCAAAAACACATAGCGAAATAGGGTATAGGTTTTGCCGACAAACATTTCAGAAACTTCAATGCTCATCTCGGGGTGTTTTACCCGTTCTTCGGCAACGATATTGCTGATGTTTTTGCTGATGCTTGCTGCTCTTTGACTTGGTGTGTACGATTCGTCAATGCCCCTCAGTACGCGATCAGAAACATCTTCATAGCTTTCCGTGATTTTGCATGGCATATTGATGGGAATTTCTTGCTCCTTGGTTCTTGCAACAAATCCATTTTCAAGGTGATTGTTTTCCACTGTGCTTGCATCTGCAACGGCACCATATACACAGTGGTGATTGGTAATGATTAGACCTTCCTTGGATATGAAACTGCCTGTACAACCCCCAACCTTCACCAAGGCATTGGTTAAACTTAACCCCTCAGGATTGAAAATGTCTTTGCCTTCCAATTTGAGTCCCGCATTTTTCAGATCATTGATGTTTACATAATTCAACGGAAACATGCCTTCCTCTGGTCGATGCGATTGGGTGGTTAACATCAACAAAAGCCCAGCAACGATGCCGAGCGATGCGTTTTTTGCGAATAACGATTTTTTCATTTGCATTAATCGCAAATCTAATTGTTTCTATCGGCAAGACGATAGGGTAAGTGTTTGATTTCGCCGTACCTTTGCAGTTCTTTATGACACAGTTGATTTTTTTAGGCGCTTTCTTTGTTGTTTTAATGGTAGGGATGTTATGGGATTTGGGGGTTTTTTCAAAGACAACAGAGCATGAAGTTTCGGCAAAACAAGCATTGAAACACACTGCGGGATGGTTTTCTGTGGGATTGGCAATGACCTTTGTTATCTATTTGTTCCATGGAGATCTTCAAAACATCCAAGGGATGAATGATTTGCTGAATTATCAGCTTGAATATAAGGTGCAGTTGGATCTGTCGGGCGGTTTCGAACAAGCCATGGCAGACTTTTCAAAAACCTCTGCGATTTCCTATCTGAGTGGATTTTTATTGGAGTATGCGCTGAGTATCGACAATCTATTCGTGATTTTGCTGATTTTTCAATCCTTTAAGATGAATGGTGAGAACCAAAAGCGCATTTTGATTTGGGGTGTGATTGGTGCCGTGGTATTGCGCTTTTTGTTTATCTATTTGGGCAGTGAAATCGTGTCGAAATTCGAATGGGTCATGTATATTTTTGGTGCATTCTTGGTTTACAGCGGGTTTAAAATGCTGGGCTCAGGGGATGATGATGCATTTGAAACGGATAACCATGTTGTTGTTCGATATGCCAAAAAGTGGTTCAGGGTAGCGGAGAACAATCCCAGTGAGACACGTTTTTTTATCAGAGAAAATGGAAAGTTGTTTCTAACCATTCCTTTTTTGGTGTTGATCATCGTGGATATCACGGATGTTGTTTTTGCCGTTGACAGTGTGCCCGCAGTATTTGGCGTAACCCGCGACCCTTACTTGGTCTTCTTTTCAAACATTTTTGCGGTGATGGGCCTACGGTCATTGTACTTCTTGCTTGGTGCCGGAATGGATAAGTTTTACAGTTTGAAATATGGCCTATCCATGATCCTCGTCTATATTGGATTGAAGATGTTGCTGGAGAAATATGCGCATATGTATGGTTTTAATGAGATTCATAATTTATTGGTGATCATCTCAATTTTGGCCTTGAGTATTTTCTGGTCTATTTGGTTCCCCAAAGCCAACCAATCATAACATTTTTTACAGCTGAACATTTTACCCACAATGCTTGAGGAGTTGGTGGAAATGTACGAAATTTGAACCCTTGAAGTGAATGCTCAACTAACCCCTGCACTTTTAGTGCTACAAGATGGTACCGTGTTTCGCGGTACAGCCATAGGCAAGATAGGTACAACTACCGGAGAAATTTGTTTTAATACAGGAATGACAGGCTATCAGGAGGTGTTTACGGACCCTTCTTATTTCGGTCAAATTCTGGTAATGACCTCAGATCACATAGGAAACTATGGCGTTCATGACGAAGAAATTGAAAGTGACGGAATAAAAATTGCAGGTTTGGTTTGCAAGAAATTCTCGCACAATTATTCTCGAAAGAACGGATCAGATAGCCTCGACAGTTATTTCATGTCGAATGGTTTGGTAGGAATCTCAGATATCGACACCCGTCAACTTGTGAGGCATCTCCGTGAAACGGGAGCCAAAAATGCAATCATATCTTCTGAGATTTTGGATGTTGATGTATTGTTAGAACAATTGAACGCTGTTCCCTCCATGGATGGATTGGAATTGGCCTCCAAAGTTTCGAGTACAGAATTTCACACCATGGGTGATCCGAGCGCTCCATACAAAGTGGCATTGTTGGACTACGGAAACAAATTGAATATTTCACGCTGTTTGGTTGAACGCGGTTGTTACTTGGGGATTTTTCCTTGGAATGCTACTGCGGTAGATGTGAAGGCATGGAATCCAGATGGACTGATGATTAGCAATGGCCCTGGTGACCCAGCGTCTATGGATTATGCGATTGCAACCGTAAAAGAACTCGTAGATGGTGGCATGCCAACTTTTGGTATTTGTCTCGGTCATCAGTTGTTGAGTTTGGCATCGGGATTAAAGACATATAAGATGCATCACGGTCACCGTGGACTCAACCACCCTGTGAAAAACTTGGTTACCGGTAGAAGTGAAATTACCAGCCAGAATCACGGCTTTGCAGTTCAATACGATGAGTCATTGTCGCACAAAGTTCAACTCACACACATCAATTTGAATGATGATACGGTAGAGGGGATAGCGCGATTGGATGTACCGGCATTCTCAGTACAACACCACCCTGAGGCATCTCCCGGCCCCCATGATTCTTGGTATCTATTTGATCAATTCATTGACTTAATTCAAAAACACAAGTAAATAAAATACTATGAGCGAAATCACCCACATTCAGGCCCGTCAAATTTTGGATTCCCGTGGCAATCCAACGGTAGAAGCAGAAGTTTACACCGAAGACGGTGGTTTTGGTAGAGCCGCAGTACCCTCTGGTGCTTCGACCGGAATCCATGAAGCTGCTGAATTGCGCGATAACGACCCTTCTTTGTATTTGGGGAAAGGGGTATTGGAAGCTGTAGAAAATGTCAATAACCACATCGCTGAAGCGTTGGAAGGTACAGAGGTTTGTGCCCAGAATGAAATCGATGAGATGTTGTTAGACATGGATGGCACCGCCAACAAATCACGCCTAGGTGCAAATGCGATTTTGGCTGTTTCACTGGCTTGTGCTCGCGCTGCTGCTGACGAATTGGGAATGCCATTGTATAAATACATTGGCGGCGTTAATGCCAATGTATTACCAGTGCCAATGATGAACATCTTGAATGGAGGTGCTCATGCGGATAATAAAATTGATTTTCAGGAATTCATGGTAATGCCTGTGAAAGCGGAAAGCTTCTCGCATGGTTTGCGCATGGGTGTTGAGGTGTTTCATCATCTTAAGTCTGTGTTGAAAGCAGCAGGATACAGCACCAACGTAGGCGATGAAGGCGGATTTGCTCCAAATATTCAGAGCAATGAAGAGGCCATCGAAATTGTATTGCGTGCCATCGAAAAGGCTGGTTACCGTCCGGGCGAAGACATGTTTATCGCCATGGATGCAGCAACTTCGGAGTTTTATGATGAAAAAACCGGTTTGTACACTTTCAAGAAGTCGGATGGAAAGATTTTCACCGGCGATGAAATGGTAAATTACTGGGCCGAATGGTGCAAGAAATATCCCATTGTGTCTATCGAAGACGGTTGTGCCGAAGACGATTGGGCTAGTTGGAAAAAATTGACCGAGGCAGTGGGAAATAAAGTTCAGTTGGTGGGCGATGATTTATTTGTAACCAACGTTGATCGTTTACAACGTGGCATCAATGAAGGGATTGCCAATTCAATTTTGATCAAAGTGAATCAAATTGGTACATTGACCGAAACTTTGAATGCCATCCAGTTGGCAACCCGCCATAGTTATTCGAATGTTATTAGCCATCGCAGTGGAGAAACCGAAGACAGCACCATTGCTGATTTGGCCGTGGCGATGAACAGTGGACAGATTAAAACAGGTAGTGCATCGCGCTCAGACCGTATGGCTAAGTACAACCAATTGCTTCGTATCGAAGAAGAGTTGGGCGGAAATGCAGTGTACGGAGGCAGCATGTTCAAATACTGCTAGTCTAATTTGTGTAAGAATATTGAAAAAAGCCCCGCTACCGCGGGGCTTTTTTGTTACAAAATTTTGCGCAACCCCTCCCAAACCAATATCTTGCAGGTTCATGAAAATTAGTACGAAATCACTATTCCTCTCTGCTATAGTAAGTTTGGGTTGCGCAAACCTCAAAGCCCAAAATAATTTTTCTGGCATTACACCCACTCAAGTTCTCAATCAAGCCAAAGAATTGGGCGCTCAAGGCAAGTGGGGCCTCACCGCCAAAGATATGGCAGACGCCGTTTTGCAAGATTTTGTGAAGGAGTCTGACGGACAAACCCATGCCTACGTTTTACAAACCCTGTCAGGTGTGCCCGTAGTGAATGGCGTCATGGGATTGCACTATAAAGCAGATGGCTCACTCTACCATTCAACCAACCGTGCAGTTGCCAACGCATCCGCTAAATTACAAGGCGATTTTGCCTCGCTCAATACCGATCAGCTAGGAAACATCGCCCTGAAAAGCGCCTTCCAATCCTCCAGCCAATCGCCCCAAACCGTGATCTGGCAACCCATGAATGCCAAAACCCGATTCGATGAAAATCAATACTACCAGCAAACAGTGGCTTGGCCTAGTGCGGACGGACAGTTGATCGCGGCGAAGTACTTCGTTTTTTATCATCCCTCCACGAGTGACTGGGTGAATGTTTGGGTCGATGGACAAGGAACAATTCTTCAAACCCATAGCTGGACGGTTCACTGCGCACATACATCCTTTCAATCATCCACTAAAAAAGGTCCCTCAACGTTGGCCATCGCCCAACAGCAAACAAAATCGCTGCTACTCCAAGGTCAAGGCAAATCGCTGCAACGCAGGGGCGACGGTGCAACCTATAAAGCCTATGCGTTTCCGACCGAAAGCCCGTTGTATGGTGATCCCAAATCGCTAAGCAGTCCGGCCGACGCCCAAGCATCGCCCTATGGATGGCACGATGTTAACGGGGTAGACGGCGCAGAATATACCATTACACGCGGAAACAACGTGTATGCTTCCGAAGATGCTGATGCAAACAATCAGCCGGGTTACAGTCCCAACGGAGGCACGTCTTTGACCTTTGATTTCACTTACAGCAAATCGGAAATTGATCCGGTTAACTACCGCGATTTCGCGATCAACAACTTGTTTGTTGCCAATAACCTGATGCACGATTTGTCGCAACATTACGGTTTCGACGAAGAATCTGGGAATTTTCAGGCCAAGAATTACTCGAGCAAAGGTGCAGCGAATGACGCGGTGAATGCCGATGCCCAGGATGGCAGTGGAACCAATAATGCGAATTTCGCAACGCCCCCAGACGGTTCTGCGCCTCGTATGCAGATGTTTATTTGGGATGGTGTGAGCGTTAAAGCCAATTTGGTGGTGAACTATGGTGCGGGTATGAAATACGGCGTGGGTATTACTGATGGCAACTGGGGCAAGAAAATTACCGCGGTACCCGTTTCGGGAAAATTGGTGTTGGTGAAAGATAACGTTGCTGCCGCCACCAATAAATGCTGCACAAATTTATCGAACGGTCCTGCCATCAGTGGTAACATTGCAGCGGTGGTTCGTGGTGGTTGTCCGTTTGTACAAAAGGTCTATCGCGCCCAATCCTATGGTGCCAGCGCAGTGGTGCTGTTGGATACGTCTTCGGCAGACCAGGTAATCACGATGGCCACCGACAATACGGCTCAGGCAAGTAAGATTACCATTCCTGTAATTTTCGTGAAGTTGAGCAATGCCAATGAACTGCGTGCATTGTTGGCGGATTCGAATCTGAATGTGTCTTTTTACGACAGTTCTGCCTATGCAAAGAAGACCGACAGTGATTTGGATTTAGGGGTGATCGCCCATGAATATACGCATGGTATTTCTAACCGATTGACTTGCGGACCATCTAATTCTAATGGTTTGGCAAATGCAGAGCAGATGGGAGAGGGTTGGAGCGATTTTGTGGGGTTGGCGTTTACAGCGAAAAAGGGCGATGTGGGTTCTCAAGCGCGCGGCGTAGGGAATTGGTTGATTGGTGAGTCACAATCAGGTGGTGGAATTCGCACCTATCCCTATTCAACGAACATGGCGGTGAATCCGCATACCTATGGCAATTTGGCCAAGGCCGCTACGGGCATTCAAACTGAAGTGCACTACACCGGCGAAATTTGGTGTGCGATGTTGTGGGATATGTATTGGGAGTTTGTAGATAAATACGGGTTTGACGAAGATTTGTACAATGGCAAAGGGGGGAATAATATGGCGGTGCAACTGGTTTTTGATGCGATGAAGCTGCAGCCCTGCGGTCCGGGTTTTGCGGATGCCCGTGATGCGATTTTGATGGCCGATGAAAATCGGAATGGCGGTGCAAATTCTGGGTTGATTTGGAAGGCATTTGCGCGACGCGGAATGGGTTACAATGCTGCGCAAGGGAGTCCCAACAACTGCGCCGATGGGGAAGAGAATTTCGAACTGCCTCCTGCTAGTGCTACGAAATCTTTGGAAGCGGCGGCTTGGGTGAAAGCCTATCCCAATCCTGCGAACTTGGTTTTTGTGATAGAGCCCATGACCGTGAAGCAAATCGATCGATTGCGGGTGTATACCATGCAAGGGGGTGAAACGCAAGTTCCGGTATTTGAAATACAGGGCGGCGGCAAACAATTGTTGTTGGATGGACTGTCTTCAGGATTGTATTTTGTAGAAATTCAATCGGGTTCATTGACAACCACAGTGAAATTGGTGAAGCCTTAAGGGGTATTGCTGGGATTGCCGTAAATTTGTAAAATAGATTGATATAGTATTTCGCTATTCACCATGGAGATTTTGATAGTATTTGTTTTTGCCTTGTTTGCCTATTTGGTTGGTTCTGTTCCGAATGCGATTTGGGTTGGCCGTAAATATTTTGGTATTGACGTGCGTGAACATGGCAGTGGCAATGCGGGGGCAACGAATGTGTTTCGCGTGTTGGGTAAAGGTCCCGGAACTGTGGTTTTGCTGTTGGATATACTCAAGGGTTTTTTTGCGGTGTGTTTGGTTGATTTGATGAGTTATGTTTGGCCGCGGGTTCAAGGCCTTGACGTGGCAACATGGCAGGGGTTTCACGAGTTGGATTACCGGATGTTCGCTGTGATTTTTGGTGTAATGTCGGTAATTGGCCACTTACTCCCCGTGTTTGCTGGATTCAAAGGAGGTAAGGGTGTAGCGACCTTGTTTGGCATGATCATCGCGCTGAATCCTGCTGTTGCCGGGTTGGGGTTGTTGGTTTTTGTGGTGGTGAATGTGATTACAGGATATGTGAGTTTGGGGTCGTTGTTTGCGGGGTTGTCGATTCCTGTCTTTTTTATTGAAGTATTTGGCTACCGGGATGGTAGCATAGTGATATTCAGTTGTGCGGTGGCTTTGTTGGTGGTGTTTACACATCGCAAAAATATTAAGCGATTGTTGGCGGGAGAGGAAACGAAGTCGCGCATCTTGGTGAAAAAACAAAAGTAATTGGGCAGAATGGCAACGAATCCGAGTTATCAACCCCAGGAGGACGTAGAGGCGTTGTTGGATAGTGGGTGGATGATTGTTGTTTATAATGACGATGTGAATACGTTTGATTGGGTGATTGCGAATTTGATGAAGTATTGCGGTCATACGCGATTACAGGCCGAGCAATGTGCATGGATTATTCACAACAATGGGAAGTATGCGGTAAAATCGGGGAGTTATGATGATTTGGAGCCAGTTTGTACGGCATTGTGCGAAAAAGGTTTGTCGGCTCAGCTAGAGGTTCAGTAAATTTGCAATTATGAGAAAAGTATATGCTTCTGCCGAGGCGGCCATTCACGATATCGAGGATGGGGCGGTATTGATGTTGGGGGGATTTGGTTTGTGTGGTATTCCTGAAAATGCCATTGCTGCTTTGGTAAAGAAGGGTGTGAAGGGGTTGACATGTATCAGCAACAATGCGGGGGTGGATGATTTTGGGATAGGGTTGATGTTACAGGGCAGGCAGGTGAAGAAGATGATTAGTTCATATGTGGGGGAGAATGCGGAGTTTGAGCGACAGTTATTGAGTGGGGAGTTAGAAGTGGAACTCATTCCACAGGGTACTTTGGCAGAGAGGTGCCGCGCCGCAGGCGCGGGCATTCCGGCATTTTATACACCTGCCGGTGTGGGCACAGAAGTGGCCGAGGGAAAGGAAGTACGTGTATTTAACGGCAAAACCTACCTCATGGAATATGCGTTTGATGCCGATTTTGCTATTGTCAAAGCATGGAAGGGCGATAAACATGGTAATTTGATTTTCAAAGACACCGCCCGCAATTTCAATCCCATGATGGCTATGGCCGGAAAAGTCACTATCGCCGAGGTAGAGGAATTGGTGGAAGCAGGAACATTGAATCCCAATGATATCCATGTGCCAGGTGTGTATGTGCATCGCATCGTACAAGGTGTTGATTATGAAAAGCGCATCGAACAGAGAACCGTTCGCAAAAAAGGAGAATAATTGTTCATGGTAGCGACAACGCGATTGGTGTTCGCCACCAACAATGCCCATAAAATTGAAGAGGCCCAGGCCATTGTAGCTGGAAAGTTGCAATTGATATCGCTAAAAGAGGCGGGCATCGAGATAGATGTAGATGAAACGGGCACAACCTTTCATGAGAATGCATACTTAAAAGCAAAGGCCATCTATGATGTGAGTGGGTTGCCCTGTGTGGCAGATGACAGTGGTTTGTGTGTGGAAGCGCTGGGTGGTGCACCGGGTGTTTATTCGGCGAGATATGCTGGAGAGCCGGTGAATCACGCTGCAAACAATTATAAGTTGTTGAATGCATTGGAATCAGAGACAAATCGTGAGGCCTGTTTCAAGACCGTTTTGTGTGTGGTTGGGTTGGAAGGTTGCGGCGATCGACCCTTGTATTTCGAGGGAAAAGTGGATGGTGCAATTGTGGGAGAGGGTGTTGGCGATGAGGGATTTGGCTACGACCCGATCTTTCGTCCGCATGGATATCCCAAAACCTTCGCCCAAATGTTGGCATCGGAGAAGAATGCGCTGAGTCATCGTGCGCGGGCGTTTGAGGGACTGATGGGCTTTTTGGCATCGTTGGATTTGGGCGGAATGCAAGCGATGGTACCGGCTTTACCCGTTTCGGACTATGATTATGATTTGCCTGATGCGCGCATAGCGTATGAAGCGATGGAGCCGAGGGATGCATCGCGGTTGTTGATTTATTCAGGAAAACAGGGTGGCGGCTCGATACAGGGAACTGCGTTTCACGAGATTGGCGATCAATTGTTGTCGGGCGATGTGTTGTTGGCCAATGATACGAAGGTGATACCTGCCCGTTTGCACGGCACTGTTGTGGCAGGAGCGAAGGAGGAGGGGTTT
>JACCDV010288182.1_pt1 | contig 30733 bp, 32 predicted proteins | sample 7446131 | NCBI WGS metagenome assembly JACCDV01 (sample SAMN15323448, study PRJNA562643) | freshwater metagenome | isolation source: river surface water | place: USA:Blue River Watershed | collected 2017-08-17 | reverse complement strand
TTAACACGTAAATTATGTTTAAAAGATAGCTCGTTAACGATGAAGAGCTTTTGGACACAAGTGGCTCGTTTAGGCGGGTTTATTGGGCGGAAATCTGATGGAGATCCAGGGTGGCAGACGCTTTGGAATGGATGGATTCGGCTTTTAGATATGGCCTGGGCGGTAGAAAAATGTGGGTAACTTCAAGGACTAAAGTCAGGGGATTGCGTCACGTCCATCGTTCAATTTTCTCATAGCCTTATTCCACAAAAGATGCCTATGATTGGCTGCAAGCATGGCGCTTATTTATTCAAATAAAGTCTATTATTCTAACCAAAGCTTCAAAAATCCTCGGGCTAATCAAAGGATTTTTTTAATCATCAGGGAGTCAAACTTTAACTGTTCATTTCCTTAGATTTAAAAATTGCTGCTTGTTTTATAAAGATACTGATGATATCTTCTTCGATTAATTCATAGAGTTTATGGAGTCTTTTTATGTCAAAGAAATGTCAATTGACCGGCCAGGCTCCTTGTAAAGGGAGAAGCTATACCAAACGAGGTATCGCTAAAAAGAAAAAAGGGATCGGTCTTAAGATTACTGGATGGTGCAAACGCCGCTTTCAGCCAAATCTAGTTAAAAAGCGTTTCTGGTACTCTGAAGAAAACCGTTTTATCACGCTTAAAGTATCAACAAAAGCGATGAGAATGATCGATAAAAATGGTCTTCATGCAGCTGTAATCCAAATGCGCGCTCAAGGTGAGCAAATCTAATCCGCGATGAGCTTTTTGAAAAATTCAATTTTTAAAAAGCTCGCCTTCTACCTATCTTTTTTTTCTCTTTTTTTCCTGACTATTTTTTTTGTGAAGCAAGGAACCTCAGTGTTTTTACCTTCTCATATCAACCCTTTAGTTTTTATTGCGTCTCAAAATCAAGAGGATTTAAAGCTAACTTTTGTTGAAGCAATCCAAAAAGCTCAAAGAAAAATCGTCCTTTCTATTTTTACTCTAAAAGACCCTCATCTTATAGCTTGGTTGAATAAAAAAGCAAAAATTGGGATCGAAGTCACGGTTTATTTTGATCAAAATCATAACCAAGATCTCATCGACCGCTTGGATCCTTCTATTCAAAAAATTCCCTATCAACATGCTGGTTTAATGCATCGCAAACTTCTGATGATCGATGAAAAATTAACTTTGCTTGGTTCGGCAAACTTTACAAAAAACTCCCTTTGGGAAGATGACAACTTAGTATGCGGCTTTTACCATGAAGAGCTTACACTTTGGCTGGAAAGACACCTCACCCATTACAATTTGAAGGGCAGTTTCTACACACCATCTGGCGATTTTACATGCTATCTCACCCCGGATAAAAAACGAGTCGCTATTGAAAAACTGATCCATACTATCGAACATGCAGAGAAAAAAATTCAAATTGCCATGTATTCGTTTACACATCCTGAGATCATCAAAGCCTTAGCCAAAGCCAAGCAAAAAGGGATAGATATAGAAATTTATCTCGATAAGCAGATGAAATATCAAAATAGTCTAAAAAAGCAAAAAGGATTTTCTGAAATTAAATCGTGTATCAAATACGGCAATAAACCATATCTTCTACATCACAAATGCGCTTTAATCGATGAAAAAATTTTTGTCACAGGATCCACTAATTGGACACAAGCTGGATTTTTAAAAAATCAAGATTTCATCATTTTTTTTGAAGGGCTAAATCCCAAACAACTTGAACAACTCAAATCAATATTCAAAACCTTAAAAGTTTTGAGCTCCTCTTAGTGAATTTAATTTCACGATGTTATTGATAAATTGAGATTTTTAGTTTAAACGGAAAATTAAATACACGAACGGGGTACTCTTATGCCTTTTTTTGAAATTTTCACATTAGCTTTTTCATTTTTTTTATTGATGGATCCCATCGGTAACGTCCCACTTTATATTTCAATTTTAAACAATGTCCAAGCGAAAAAAAGGAAAAAGATTATTTTAAGAGAAATGTTGATTTCTCTTCTGATAATTTTAATTTTTGCATTCGTAGGCGAAGGAGCTCTTAACCTACTCAAAATATCCTCTGCTACTTTATCAATATCAGGGGGCATCCTTCTATTTTTAATTGCTTTGAAAATGATTTTTACATCTGATTTTCTCGAAGCTCCGAAAAGTGGAGGCCTCAGTAAAGAACCATTTATTGTTCCGCTTGCAGTGCCTCTTGTCGCGGGTCCATCCATTTTAGCTTCTGTTATGATCTATGCCAAACGAGAAAATAGCCAACTAGTCCTAATTTCAGCTATCTTTATCGCTTGGGTCATATCATTTATTATTTTAATTCTTTCCGATGAGCTAAAACGGGTTTTAAAAGAAAACACGATCGTCGCCCTAGAGAGATTAATGGGGTTGATCTTAAGTTTGATTGCTGTACAGATGTTTTTAGAAGGGATGGAAGCGTTCCTTATGAACATAGCCAAGGTAAGCTAAAAAAAAGAACCCTTTATTTTTCGTAAATGCTCTTTTCTTAGAAACCCTTTTCATTTAAAATAACCTCTTTAAAAATCAATGCATACAAATTAAAGATGTCTATATCTAGAAACGACCCTTGTTGGTGCGGAAGCGGACAAAAATGGAAAAAATGTCATTTCCCCCAACTGCCTGAGCAAAATGAAGAAACTCTTTTGAGACAGGAATACCTTAAAAAGTACCGTATTATTCTCAAGACTCCTGAACAAATCCAAAAAATCAAAAAAGCATGTAAAATCAGTGCGGAAATTTTGAAAAAACTTTGCGATGCCGTACGACCTGGGATGACCACTTTAGAATTAGATCACCTTTCAATGAAGCTTCATCATCAATATGGGGCTAAACCCGCCCCTCTCGGATATGGTTACCCGCCATTTCCAAAGTCGATCTGTGTTTCCTTAAATGAAGTAATCTGCCACGGTATACCTGATCATACCCTCATAAAAGAAGGGGATATCCTCAATATAGATGTAAGTTCAATTGTAGATGGGTACTACGGAGATTGTAGCGCCATGGTTACGGTTGGAAATGTTTCCGAAGATAAAAAAAAGGTTGTAGAAACATCTTATAATTGTTTGATGGAGTCCATAAAAATCCTTAAACCAAATATCCCTCTTTCAGAAATTGGAAAAACTATCACAAGAGTAGCTCACGAAAACGGTTGCTCTGTAGTCTATCAATTTGTAGGGCATGGAGTCGGTCTAAAATTTCATGAAGAGCCTGAAGTCAGACATCATGCCAATGCTGTCCATATCCCCTTAGCTGAAGGAATGATTTTCACAATCGAACCGATGATTAATGCCGGATCAGCTGATGCAATCATCGATGCTAAGGATAAGTGGACAGCTCGCACAATAGACGGCAAGCCATCTGCTCAATGGGAACATACAGTATTAATTACAAAAGAAGGTTACGAAATTTTAACTTGAATTTTAGTAGGAAGAAAAATAAATATTTTCTTCCTCATCATTCGACTCTACAGTTTTAGCTTCAACTTTAACATCAATCAATTGCAATTTTTCCGCTTCTTCAATGATCAAAGCTGGAGTGATTAACTCTTGATCTGAATGTTGATCTGTATGCGCAATTTTTAAAGTAGATTGAGCATTTAACAATTGTGATGTAAGGGTTTCGATTTCTATCTGTTTACTATTCAATTCCGCTTCATACCCATTTTTTAAAGTTTCTAATTTAGATTGAACTACTTCCACTTCTTTTTCTAGCTCATAACGTTGAATCAAAATCTTTCTTAACTCTTGATGAAGGTTATATCCCCGATTCTGTTCAGCTTTCAATTCATAAGAAGAGGAATGAAACATCTTTTCTAGTTGGTCAATTTTTTCAAGATAACCATCTTCTTGTCGCTCAAATTCTTTTGCTAGATTTTCAAAACGCTCTTTCTCTCTTTCAAGTCTTAACTGATTTCCCTCGAACCGATTTTGCCAAAGTTTGACATCTTCACTATTTTTTTTTGCCTCTTCAGCCTGAGAAAACACAAAAGATTCATACTCCTCTACTGAATAGGAAGTGATGATAAAAGCTGTTGCCAACCCAAAAGTATATAACCAATATGTGGCTACCGGATCTGATAAATTTTTATAAAAAATTAATGAAAATAATCCCAAAAGAACTGTTCCAACAGCGACTCCTTTCAATTTAAATTCAGCACTTAAAAAGATGCCGATCAAACTAAAAGTGACGGCAAGAGGAATCATAGAAGGCTGAAGTTTAACCATAAAAGCGGTTAAAACCAAAACAAAAACAGGCCCAAACCAAATCCAGAAAGGGACTTTGAAAAAGCTTCTCTGAAAAACTATCGTTTTAATTTGATTCCAAATTTCAATCATAAGAATACTTGAATTATTAATTTTATCATATTTTTCCGAGGATATCTAAAATCCTTACGATTGTCAAAAAACCTTTTCTAAAAGATTCTAATTGAAAGTGTTCATTTGGTGCGTGAATGTTATCATCCATCAATCCCGTACCGATTAATACGGCTTGCGCTTTAGATACAGCAGCAAGTTTAGCAGTAATTGGGATTGATCCCCCGCAAAGTGAAAGCTTACAAGGAGATCCAAATACATCTGTATATGCTTGTTTTGCAACTTGAACACAACGTGAATTTTCAGAAGAAACTACAAAATCGCCTAAACTTAAAATTTTGAATTCAATTTCCAAACCTTTTTTCTTCACTTTTTCTAGATGTCGATGTAAAGCTTCAGATAACTTTATAGGATCTTGATTCGGAACAGAGCGAATAGATAATTTAGCATGAGCTTTTGCAGGCAAAACAGTTTTGAACCCCTGCTCTAGGTATCCACCCCACATTCCATTAATTTCTAAAGTCGGGTAAATCCAATTCGATTCAATAGCGGTTCGATCAGGCAATGTGCCCATTACTTTGATGCCAAAAAGGTTTTTATAAGATTTTTCATCGAACTCTAAATCAAAAAGATTAGGGTCTAATTGATTTGATTTAACACCGTCATAAAAACCATCGATTACTACTCGACCAGATTCATCATAACATTTAGAGAGTAAGTCAATAAGTGCTCTTGTAGCTGAAAAAGCAACTCCCCCATGCTCACCTGAATGAAGATCGGTCTCTTGAGTTGTTACTGTTAATTCATAAGTAAGAATTCCCCTCGCCCCGATAGCAATCACGGGATTTTTCAATGATTTCATTCCACTGTCGACAACAAAAAGATGATCTGCTCTTAAAAGAGTTCCGTGAGAGGATAAAACATCTTTTAAATGAGTGCTTCCAACTTCTTCCTCACCTTCGATGATGACCTTAATATTTACTTTTAAATCTACTTGTAATTCAAAAATCGCTTTTAAGGCTGTAAGGGTATAAAAACATTGTCCTTTGTTATCTTGCGCTCCCCTTGCATATACGGCGTCATTTTTGATTTCAGCTTCAAAAGGATTTGATTCCCAAAGTTCGAGGGGATCTTCGGGCTGAACATCATAATGATGATAAAATAAAACCGTTTCATAAGAGGGATCTAAAAGTTTTTGAGCGATTAAACAGGGAGCAAATTTGGTTTTAATTTTTTCAACTTCAAATCCAATTTTTTCATATTCATGTTTTAAAAAATCAGCACATCTTTCAAGTGTAGGAAGACTCTCTTTTTTGGCGCTTACAGTAGGAAATGATAAAAAATGAAAAAAGTCTCGAAAGATAGTCTGAGTGTTTTTTTCATACCAGTTAGAAAATGGGACTAAAAATGATTGACCTTTCGACATCTGCGAATTCTCCTATGATTAAGGGGTATATTTAACAGAAAATTCCCATTTAATCCAAAAAAAACTCTTGTGCTGACTTGATAAGATATGAGGCAAGTACACGATCACCATCATAAGTCAAATTAACCTCCATCTGACCTTTAGAATTCGGATGTGTACAGGTAATTAAAACCGAACAAGAAATATTTTTTTCTGTTAGTTGAGATGATTTTCTTACTGGTTTTACGACCACTGATCGTTTGAATAGCTCGTATATCCTATCTGTCATTCTCTGTATCCTCCGTAAGTGATCGCATAAACTAGATTTAGACTGTTTTTTAGTCAAAATAAAATTTGACATAAGAGAATTTTTTCTAAAAAAGTGCGTTTTTAGTTATGCTAGAGTGAACGAAATTCTAATAGGAGGATTGCGTATGTTTTCTTGGATTCGCCGCATAGGTCTTTTTATCGCCCTGAACTTTGTCATCATTTTGACAATTTCAATTCTGATGAAAGTTTTCAATGTACAACCCTACTTGAACAAGCATGGATTAGATATTCAAAGCTTAGCTATTTTCTGCCTAATCTGGGGTATGGTTGGTTCTTTACTTTCTTTAGCAATGTCAAAAATGATGGCTAAGTGGACACTTGGTGTTCATGTATTTGATGCTACAATTTCTGATTACAAACTTCGATTTATCTACCAAATCGTAGAAAGGCAAGCGGAAAGATTAGGGCTTAAAATGCCTGAAGTTGGAGTGTTTGAAACTGAGATGGTGAATGCTTTTGCAACAGGCCCCTCAAGATCAAATTCCCTTGTTGCAGTTTCAAGGGGGTTGATAAACAAATTATCAGATGCTGAAATCGAAGCTGTTATAGGCCATGAAATGTCCCATGTAGCCAATGGTGACATGGTGACAATGACGCTTTTACAAGGGATTGTAAACGCTTTTGTGATGTTTTTAGCTAGGGTTTTAGCCTTTATCGTATCAAATTTAGGCAAAAGCCGTGATGATAATCGATCAAGCGTAAATGGTAGTTTTTACTTATTGACTTTCGTTTTTGAAATTATTTTTATGATTTTAGGATCAATGGTGATTGCTGCGTACTCACGCTATCGAGAATACCGAGCAGATCGCGGAGGAGCCTTATTGTCGTCAAAAAGACAGATGATATCTGCTCTTCACACTTTAGAACGTGTTCATGATGAAGGTCTGCCGCAAAATGCAGCTAAGAGCATGGATGCTTTCATGATCAGGGGAAGACCATCTAAATTTTTGAGTCTTTTTGCATCTCATCCACCCATTCACAAGCGGATAGAGCGTTTGGATCAATCAATGGATCTTCAATAATCCCAGCTTGCTTCTTGATCGACTCAATATCCAACTTACGGATATAGTCGATCAAGCTTTTATGCCAAAAATGAAATCCATATTTTTTCATTTCTTCAATAGCTTTTTCTTTATCCCATTTTTGAATGGCTATTCGATAAATTGCGCATAACATCCCAGTTCGATCTGCTCCATGGAAACAATGAACAAATACTGGATGATGGGTTTGATTTCCGATCACTTTCAAAAAATCAATAACAACTGCATCTTTAGGTTGATAGGGATTAAAAGGAATAAAAAATCGTTTGAGTTTACCCTTATAGTTTTTAAGCTTTCTACTTCTAAGATGGATAATTGTCTTAATACCTCGACTTTCTAGCTCATGAAGCCCTGACACATCAGGCTGCCCACCTCTATGTAATTGATCAGGTTCTACGACGCCATAATTAGGTAAAGCATGATTAAAAAATTTCTGTCGAACGGTTATGACCACGATTTCAGCTAATCCTAAGAAAAATCCGATAGTATGGATAATCGTTAGTTTAAAACCGATTGCGATTGCTTTCAAACAGGTAACAAAAATTCTAAGATTTTTTAAAAAACCTAAAGTTTTCATAATTAACTTAATTAATTTTTTTCCCATTATTATATACTTTTTTATCAAAAATTGAAATTCAATAAATTTATAAGACCACCTATTTATATCTATTAAACTTTTTTTTAGAAAATGGAAATAATTTTTTTTATAAAACTGCAATCAGATCAGATTTTTTGCAAATCGTTGATTCTCTATCTTTAGAGATCAAAACGATCTGAGTCGGCAAGGCTGTTTCCAATAAATTTTCCACGAAATTTCGATCAAAAAGAACGTAATCGACTTCGGGATATGAGCCTAAAATTTGCAATAAAAGGGAAGAATTTTTATTTTTTTTACAGTATACAATTTTTTTGAAAGAATCTGTTTTCTGTAAATTATTTTTTAGATTTTCAAGTGTTTGAAAATCCAATCCCTCCATATCTTCTAAAAAGAAAAAGGTATATGAATATTCTTTGATAATCAATTTGAATGCTTCAAGTTGATCAATAGATAAATACTTATCTCTTAAATCAAGTTCTAAAAGCCGTGAAGCCACTTCTGATAAAGATACATGAGCGCATCCAATTTTTTCTATGGCGATACTTGAAGCGATATTTGCTAAAGGGATTGCATCAACCATTGTTAGAGAATTAGCTAAACAAAATGTAATCATAGCTAAAGCTGTATCTCCAGCACCTGTAACATCGACGACCTCTTTTACTTGAACAGGAAAATAAAGCTCTTCGCCTCCTTCAGAAAAAAAAGCCATTCCATGTTCAGAGCGTGTAATGACATAAGCTTGACAATGGCCTAAAGCTAATAATTTCTTAGCTACTGTCTGAATCGGCTCTACATAGGAGGATTTAGACGCAATATAAGCTTCTTTAGAGTTGGGTTTAATGATAGTTGCACCGTGGTATTTAGAAAAATCATCCCCTTTTGGATCAACTACAACAGGGATATTAAATTTTTTAGCAGTTTGAATAACGCAAGCCAAAAGACGTTTTGATAAAAATCCCTTTTGATAATCGGAAATGGCAACAACATCAAACTGTGGGATTATCTTTTCAATATATTCTATAATCTTAGATTCCAAATCAGGATCTATTTGATAAGGCTTTTCAAAATCTACTCTAAGCAATTGTTGAAATTCTGCAATCATTCGATTTTTTACAATCGTAGATATCGATTTCGATTGAAATATCCCATCGGTTGGAATGTTTTTTTTCTGAAAAAGATTGAGGAGATGGTTCCCCTCATCATCATCTCCTATGAGACCAACAGGGAAGACTTCAGCACCTAATGATTTTAAATTGAATACGACGTTCCCAGCCCCACCAGCTAGTCGATGTTGCTCTTCGACATGTAAGACAACGACAGGAGCTTCAGGAGAAACTCTAGTTGCTTTACCTCTAGTATAAAGATCGCACATAAAGTCGCCCAAAACCAAAACCTGTTTTGTTTTTAAATGCTTAAAAGCCTGGGCTAAAATCACCATCTACAACCTTTGATCAAATAGTGTTGCACATACTCTTTTATGGCATCTTCAAGAGGGGTAAAGTAAAAGGGAGGCAATTGATGAGCTTGTAGAGCATTTTGATATTTGCTCATATCAGCCGCTGTGTAATTTTGATATGTTTTAGAAAGGTCTTCTGGCATAGGGATATATTCGATATTCGGCTTTATTCCCATGGAGTTAAATACCACTTTTGTGAGCTCATTCCAAGTTCTGGGTTGACCTGTACCCATATTGTAAATTCCATTCAGTTCATTTTCCAAAAAGTCACATGTGATCCTAGCCACATCTTTAACGTAGATAAAATCTCTGACTTGCTCTCCATCCTTAAAATTCTTAGGGTCATTTGAAGCAAATAACTGTGCTTTATGGGTCGATTTTATTTGATGATATAGATGGTATACCATTGAAGCCATTTTACCTTTATGCGATTCATTAGGGCCGAAAACATTGAAATATTTCAAACCCACCATATGATTCAGAACATTTTGGTTATGTGCCCAAAGATCGAAAATATGTTTTGAAAAAGCATAGCAATTGAGTGGCTTTAAATCTTTTAACAAATCATGTCGATCTAAATAGCCTAATTCCCCTGATCCGTAAGTAGCAGCTGATGAAGCGTAAATGAACCGAATTTGATTTTTCAAAGCAAATTCAGCCAGTGCTATTGAAAACCGGTAATTATTTTCCATTAAATAATCCCCATCTGTTTCCATAGTATCACTACAAGCTCCAAGATGGATGATCGCTTCAATTTCTTTTTCTCTACCTTGTAAGAAATGAAAAATTTCATAACGAGATACAATTTCAAAAAAGTCTTTTCCGACGACATTTTTCCATTTATCAGTAGTTTCGATGTCATCGACTAAAATGAGATTTTTATAACCTTTTTGATTTAAATATTGAACGACACCTGAACCTATAAACCCAAGCGCTCCTGTAATAATAATCAGTTGATCGTCGTATATTTTTGTCATATGAGTTTAACCTTTGGTTCAATACCAGTTTAAAAGATCTCTTTCTGCTGCGCTGACTTCTAAAAGATCGAGCCTTTTTCTGATTTCTAGAGGACAATCATCAAAAATCATAAATGTCGACCCGCTACCTGTCAATAACACGCGAGAAAAACCACATGATAAAAGGTACTGCCGATGTTTGACAAGTTGATTTTGTAGATTTAGAGCTGGTTTTTCAAGATCGTTAAAAAAATCAGCTTTATCTTCAAAATAAGAAGATAAAATCTCAAAAGCGTTTAAATTATTTTGCGATTTTTCAAACCTTGCATAAACATCTTTGGTTAAAGTCATGCATTTAGGAAATGAAAGGTGAAGTTTTATTTTTTTTGTTTGAACAAGTGGGATCATTTTTTCACCGCGATTGTAAACAAACGCAAAACCTTTAGAAAAGAAAAATGGAACATCACAGCCTAATTGTTGACTCAATTGAATAAGAGGTAACTGAGTTTTAAAAATTTGATCCAGAGCAAATAAAATCGTAGCGGCATTCGAACTGCCGCCTCCTAAGCCTGCACCTAGTGGAATCTTTTTTTCTAAATGGAGTCGAATAGGTTGTAAAATACCTGAATGCACGCGAAATAATGTCAAAGCGCGTATACAAAGATTTTGTTCATCCATTAAAAGGTCGGGATGGGAACAAGAGAAGAGGTCTTTTGAATGAGGTTCGATGAAAATTTCATCGAAAAAAGAGATGGCTTGCATAAGAGAGGCTATCTGATGGTAGCCATCTTCTTGCTTTCCGAAAACTTTTAAAACAAGATTAACTTTTGCTGGTGATCGATACATGAAAAATGCCTGAGTACTTTACTCAGGCATTTTAGCTTAAGCTTCTGTTTTTTCTGCAGTTTCTTCTGCAGGTTGAGCTTCTTTTTTTGCTTTTTTCTTTAAATGCGGAAGTGGGATATCACTTTCTAATTCTAACGAAATGGAAGCTTGAACACCCTCTTTTAAAAGAAGCGGAACTTCGTAAACGCCTAAAGCTTTAATAGGATGAGCAATTTTCACAAAATGTCTTTCAACATTAAATCCTTTTTCTTTGAGCAATTTAGAAATATCAAGCGCTGTAACAGAACCGTACATATTTCCATCAGAGTCCACTTTAACAACAATAGAAAACTCTTTATGATGGATCAAGTTTGCAAGCTCTAAAGCAGCATTCTTATCTTGAGCAGCCTGCTTAGCACGCTCTTCTTTTAATTTTTCTTGCATCCTAAGCGTTCTTTTATCCGCTATGACTGCTTTACCTTGTGGAAGCAAGAAGTTTCTTGCAAATCCTGGCTTTACTTTGACAATCTCACCTTTTCTAGCTAGATTATCAACGTCTTCTAAAAGCAATAACTGATTTTGCATACGTATATTTCCTTTAAATTTATTGATTAATCTTGAGCAACAAAAGGTAAAAGAGCCATATAACGCGCTCTTTTAACAGCTTGTGCTAGCAATTGTTGGAAATGGTGTGAAACACCAGTAATCCGTCTTGGTAAAATCTTACCTCTTTCTGTGATGAACTGCGTCAAAGTGTCGATATCTTTATAATCGATTTGTTTGACACCAGCTTCAGTAAACGGGCATCTTTTTCTTTTTTTAAGACCTAAATCTTGTGCTGACATTCTTCTCATGATCTATACTCCTTAAGCTTGTACAATCGATTTAAATTCTAAACTTTCGGGCACTTGCTCAGTCGTAAGGTGTAAAAATCTGATTAAATCTTCATTTAGATGATATTCATGCCAAAGTTCTGATATGATTAAAGAAGGTGCTTCAAAATACATGATGTAATAATGCCCTTCTCTGCGTCCATTGATTTCATAAGCGAGTTTTTTACGTCCTTGATCGAACATTTTTTTAACTTCGCCACCTTTTTCAACGATACCATGTACAATTTTGTCTAAAGCTTTTTGACGGGCATCTTCACTTAAAGTGGAGCTTAAGATGTACATCCCTTCGTAAAGCTGTGTTTTTAATTTTCTTGCCATGTTCTATTTTTCTCCAAAATTTTCGGACTTGTCGTCTATTCCAGACTCAAGTGAACTTTTTTTTGTATTTTGAGATCGCCATTTTGCCAAATGATTAAGAGCCCCTTGATACCCGCCTTCTACGAAGGCTAAAATCAATTCTTCTGCTCGATCGATTACAGAAGGTAAAAGCTTTTCTTCATCCTGGGTAAACCGACCCAAGACAAAGTCTATTAAAGGAACATCAGGGTTTCTTCCTACTCCAACTTTTAGCCGATAGTACTCTTTGGACCCTAAATGCGTCTCAATACTTTTTAATCCATTATGTCCACCACTAGACCCACTCGAACGCAATCTTAGCTCTCCTAAAGGAAGGTCGATGTCATCCGCAATAATTAATACTTTTTCTTTACTAATTTTGAAGAAATCGATGCTCTTTCTTAAAGCCTCACCAGAGAGATTCATGTATGTCAATGGCTTCAAAAGCGTAACCTGATAAGTTCTAGATTGAAAGCGGCAAATATCCCCTTTTAAATCGCGCTTCTTTTGAAACGAAGCTGCTTGGTGACCAGCGAACTGATCTACGATACGAAATCCAATATTATGTCTTGTCTTTTCGTACTCTTGGCCGATATTCCCAAGCCCAACGATTAAAAAGGATTGCTCCACTTTCTAAACCTTATTACTTAGCTATTGTTACAACTACGTTTTCTAAATCATCAAGCACTTCAATATTTGCCGGTAATTCGATATCTTTGATCCGTTTACTTTGACGAATCCCTAAATTTTTGATGTCTAGCACAAAATTTTTAGGTAAATGATCTGGCATACATTTTACGCGGATCGTTCTTTTAACTTGTCTTAAAAAACCACCAAGCTTGATTCCGACACAATCATCTACGCCTGTATAAGTAACTGGAATATTGATTGCGACCGATTCTTTTTTCTCTAATTTTTGAAAATCGAGATGAAGAACTGCATAAGTAGTTTTATGATATTGAACCTCTTTAACGACAGCTGGAACAGCATGTCCGTTCATATCTAATTCAAATACAGTTGTAGAAAGATGACCTTTTTCAATCGCTCTTAATGCTTTTGAAAAATCAGCTCCGCTGATTGTCAGCGCTTTATTGGATCCAGTTTTATCATAAAGGATCGCTGGGATGTTTTGCTCATGACGAATGCGATTTAATTCGCTTTTCTTTCCATGAACACGCTCAGTTGTTGTGAGTTTCATTTTGTTTCCCTTTTCGTTTATCTAGTATAGTGCCAATAAATTTTTGTGACTTATCGACCAAGAAATAAAAAGCTAAAAGAATTTAAGTAGGAAGCAGGCATATAGCTCAAGAACTTGGAGACTAGCGTTTAAAGATTTTGAACGCTGAGAAAGAAGCTCAAATGAGATAGAAGCCGGAACTTGCCAACCATGGACATCTTATTAAGAAGTCTATCTTTTAATTTTGACCTGTTAGCAAACTTTAGATGTAAAGTCCTCAGTTTTAACTAACTGTAATATTGGGGTAGAAGGATTCGAACCTCCGAATGGCTGAACCAAAACCAGCTGCCTTACCACTTGGCGATACCCCAGCTTATCATCAAGAGTTATCTGTAAACTTTTGATACCAATATCCTATTTGCAGTGTGATTTTTTTGCAACGACAAGTTTAAATTTTCTTATTTTTTTTAAACTGTTCACCTAAAATTAAATTTACGTTAAAATCTAATAAAGAAAATTTGCAAATAATATTTTGACAAATTTACAGCTGAACTTTAAACCCTTACAGCCAAAAAAAAAACCATAGGAATAATTTATGTGTAGCGGCTGCTGGAATGTAAAAACATTTGAAGCAAAACTTAAAAATAACGAGGACTGCAGCGGACAATTTGCAAGCCTCACCCTTTCCGAGCTTAAAAACAATCTTATACAAGAGTGGATTGAGACAAGTGTAACCCATTTTAATGTGTTTAGAAAAGCTATTTCAGATGCTATCAACCAAGATGAGCTTGAATTTGAAATTTCTTGCATGAAAAATGATTCGGTTCAAACGGCTCTTTTACATGTTCACCTCGTATAAGAGTTAAAGCACTTTGATCCAACTTGACATTCGCTTTGCAAAACAATATTTTTAAATTTGACAAGTAAATTCAGGTAGACAAATGAAAATCACTCATATTTCAAGTGAATGTGCACCTTTCGCTAAATCTGGTGGACTTGGAGATGTGGTGTATGGTTTAACTCGCATGACGAATCAAAAAGGAATTGAATGTGATGTGATCATCCCCAACTATAAAAGTAATGGGGATAAAACAACTAAACAACTAGTTGACACATTCAATCTTTCATTTGATAGAGAAGATTTTACAATACAAGTTTTTAAAACTAATTTTCACGATGTACCCGTTTACACCATCGATAGCACCTGCTCCAGAAACTTATTCAGCAGGAATGCAATTTATGGGGAAGAAGATGATACGCACCGTTTTTTATGCTTTAGCTATTTTGCTTTGGCCTTTATTTCTAGGAATAAAATTCGATTTCCTAATATTTTACATCTTCATGACTGGCCAACTGGCTTTTGCGGAGCTTTTTTAAAATTTTCATTTCCTGATTTGCACAAAAAGCTTTTAGGAATCGTTTTTACTATTCACAATCTCAAGCATCAAGGCATCTGTAAGAAAGAGCAGCTTGCCTATTTCAATATCCAACCTGAAAATGTCCCCCTCTCTTACAACCAAATCGACAATCCCAATTACTTTAATATTACCAAAGCTGCAATAGAAGAAGCCGATCGATGCGTCGTCGTTTCCCCTACCTATCTCAAAGAAATCCAAACTTCTATTTTTGGAGAGGGGTTAGAACACTTTATCAAAGAAAAGAATTACAAATTCAAAGCAATCTTGAATGGCATAGACATCGATTATTGGAATCCTGAAAAAGATCCTTACTTGCACCGAACTTACCGCAGTCATGGGTTGATAGATGAAGTCATAGAAGCCAAGTATCGAAATAAGCATTATTTACAAAAACATTTAAAATTAGAATCTTCTCATAAGCCTCTTTTTATATTTATTACACGACTTGTCGAGCAAAAAGGGCCCCATCTTATTATCGAAGCAATCAAACACCTATTGAAGCAAGGAGCTCAAGCGATCTTACTTGGAAGCGAACCAAGCTTTGAAATCAAAGAGTCATTTTCCAAATTGCACAGTTCTCAATCTCTATATATCGATTTTCGCTTTCAAGAAGGGCTTTCCCATCTTTGCTATGCTGCGGCTGATGCCATCATCATCCCTTCTATTTATGAGCCTTGCGGATTAACTCAAATGATTGCCATGCGCTACGGGACAGTTCCTATTGTCAGACAAACAGGGGGTCTTTCTGATACAGTTTTTGATATCGAGCATTCAAATGTTCCAAAAAATATTCGAAATGGGCTCGTGTTCGAATTTCCAACCTTAGACAGCATGGACTATATCGTTACTAGAGCCATCAAAATTTTTAATGAAGAGCATGATACTTGGAAAATAATGATGAAAAACGGTCTCTTGGCAGATTTTAGTTTTGATAAGCCTACAGACGCCTATATCTCACTTTATCAAAGTATTACTTTTTAGGTTTTACCCAAGAATTTTTAATTGAAAGTCGATTCGACATCAAATATTCGATACCTGAGCCTACCGTATAAATTGCTGCGAGCAAAGTTGAATAAAACGCAACCGTTTGCAAAAGTTTTAGCGAGATCAAATTCATCGAATAGGGGATCATAAGAATGACGATTAAAAAGATCACAACAGCTTGAATAACGGCTTTGATCTTACCGCTTGTGCGGGCAGCTAAAGCAGTCCCTTTTAAGGCACAAACTGTCCTCAAAGTTGAAATCATCGAATCTCTATAAATAAATACTAAAACTAAAATAACCGGCAACTGAACAATCCCTTGAGTAAATGTGATTAACATCGAGGATCGAACGATGCTGTCTGCCATTGGATCTAATATTTTCCCTAACTCGGTCACTTCACCGCTTTTTCTAGCAGCGTAGCCATCAAAAACATCTGTAAGCTCACAAAGCACCAACAATCCCAATAAGATGTAAGGTAAAACAGTAAGCGACAAATTTAAAATGGGATAATAAAGATAAAATACGATGAAGACAGGGCCTAAAAGCATCCTTAAAAGAGTTAAAAATAACGCTAATTTCAAACTGACACCCCTTTAAATTTACCGGCCCTAAAAACGATCAACTTTCGCTTGCTATTGCACTGGATTGTTCCTTAATTTAGGATTTTTACAATTTATTGACAACTCTTGAACCTCTTCATAAGTGCTCTTTTATACTTTTGCTATGTTTTATCGATGTTTTTTTTAATACGCATCCATCTTTTCTTTTAAGAAACGATCTTAAAGATGCATGTTTAATCGTTCTTTTTTTTGTTTTTGTTAACAAAGAGCAAAATATGATAAATTAATCGTTCCAAATCGGCTTAATTAAACATGCGAATTTAAAAAAGTGGTCTTTTATGTATACATTCCAAGAAATGGTTCTTCGACTTACAAATTTTTGGGCCAAGCATGGCTGTCTTTACCATCAACCTTATGATGTCGAAACAGGGGCAGCGACTTTTAATCCTATCACTTTTTTGAAAGTATTGGGACCAGAACCCTATAAGGCGGCATATGTAGAACCGTGTAGAAGGCCTCAAGATGGGAGGTATGGACAAAATCCGAATCGTTTACAGCTTTTTCATCAATTCCAAGTCATTTTAAAACCCTCTCCGGAAAATGTTTTAGCTCTTTACTTGCAATCTCTCAATGAAATTGGATTTGATCTAAAAAAGCATGATATTCGTTTTGTTCACGATGATTGGGAATCCCCTACACTCGGAGCTTGGGGACTCGGTTGGGAAGTGTGGATCGACGGTATGGAAGTTACGCAATTTACCTACTTTCAATCAGTAGCTGGATTTTCCTTGAAACCTGTTACAGCCGAAATTGCATATGGATTAGAGCGCTTAAGCATGCTATTACAAAATAAAAATAATCTTTTCGACATGCAATACGATCAATATTTGACCTATCGCGATGTCATCATGCAAAATGAAATAGAATGGAGCACGTACAATTTCGAAAAATCTGATGCAAAAATGTGGTTTGCACATTTTAATCAATTTGAAGCTGAAGCAAAAAGACTCGTCGAATCTCATCTTCCGATCCCTGCTTATGATTTTGTTATTAAAGCATCACATGCTTTCAATATGTTAGAAGCAAGAGGAGTGATTTCAACAACTGAAAGAACAGGATACATCCTGCGCATCAGAGACCTTGCTCGACTTGTAGCGACAGACTATATCGAATCCAGAGAACGTCTTGGATTCCCCCTATGTCATATCTATCCGCAAGAAAAAATCATCAGCCCTACTCCTTTAATTGAGCATAGCAAGCTTTCTTCAAAAGAGCCTTTTCTATTTGAAATTGGAACTGAAATGCTACCTGCTGAATATGTAAACATAGGTCACGATCTCATTAAAAGAGGAATCGAATCGATTTTAAAAGAGCATCGAATTGATTACTCAAGAATCACAACTTATGCAACTCCACAACGCCTTGCTGTATTGGTAAACGATTTAGAAACGCATTCTAAAGCGTTATCGATAGAGAAAAGAGGACCACTTGTCAATTTAGCTTTTGATGAACAGGGAAATTTGACACAACAAGGACAAGGCTTTTTAAAAAGCTTAAATTTAGATCGACCTGTTACCTTGCAAGCGATTCAGTCCAATCTTATTCCTTCTCTTTCAATCACAAAAATCAATCATCAAGATTATTTATTTATCAAAATCGTAGAACCTGGGAAAGAAGCAAAAGCGATTTTAAAAAAAGCGCTTCCTGAAATGATCGGCTCGATGATTTTCCCGAAAAATATGCGTTGGGGTTCTCATGATGAAACGTTTGCAAGACCGATTCGCTGGATCGTAGCAATGATAGGCCGGCAAGTGATCCCATTTACATTTACAGGGGTGCATTCTTCAAATCAAACTCGGGGACATGCACAATACTCCCCCCATTTTTTTGAGATCACTTCTCCTGTTGATTATGAAGCGGCATTAAAAGATCACTATGTCATCGCAAACAAACAGGAAAGGCAAACAATCATACTCAACCAACTTGAAAAAATTGAAAGAGCGCATGAATCTACTGCTTTAAAAAAGGAGCGGGTTCTTGCGGAAGTTGTCAACTTAGTGGAATGGCCAAAACTTGTAGCACATCGTTTCGACTCCCACTTCTTAGAAGCGCCTAAAGAGCTTCTAATTTCAGAGATGGTTGAGCATCAACGCTATTTTCCCTTAGAAGATAACAATAAAAAATTAAAGCCCCTTTTTGTAATGACTTTGGATCATGAACCAAATGATCTAGTCTTAGATAATAACAAGAAAGTGCTTTCGGCGCGCTTAAGCGATGGTGTTTTTCTTTATCATCAAGATCTTAAACACCCCCTTGAAACATACCTTGATAAATTAAAAACAGTTATGTTCCAAAAAGATCTAGGGACAATTCATCAAAAAGTAGAAAGACTTTATATCCATTCTAATTTGCTGCATCACCTTTTAAAGCAGGGAAACAAAGATTTAATTCACCGCGCAGTCACTTTATGCAAAGCTGATTTAGCGACCCATCTCGTTAAAGAATTCCCCGAATTACAAGGGATAACAGGTAAGATTTACGCAGAAAAGCAAAATGAGGATCAAGAGGTCTCATTATCTATCTATGAACATTGGCTCCCCAATTCAGAGGGAGGTCCCCTTCCGGCATCTCCTACAGGTATTATTTTGAGCCTAGCAGATAAATTGGATAATTTAGTTGGCTACTATAGTGTAGGAATTAGGCCTACATCTTCCTCAGACCCTTATGCTCTCAGAAGGCAAACTTTGGGTATTTTAAAAATCCTTGTGCATCATCAGCTTAGCCTCAACCTTAAAACAACCCTACACGATATTTTCAAACAGTTTTCATCACATGATGGATCTGCTATCATAGATGAAATTTTAGAATTTTTCAAAAATAGAATGAAAACTTTATTAGAAGATTATGGGCATAAAAAAGACTCTATTGAAGCTATCTTATCCTCGGGATTTAATAATCCGTATGATGATTTAAAACGACTAAAAGCGCTAGAAGAGGCTCGAAAGCAGGCTCAATTTAGCCATTTAATTGAGGTTTATAAACGTTTAAAAGGACAAGTGGAAAAATCTAGTCCTCATCTATTTGATTTAGATAGCGCAACTGAACCTCAAGAAATCGCATTAAATCACGCCATCGATCATTTAATTCAAATGATTGCAGAACAAAAATATGAGCTTGACTATACGAAAATTTTCAAAAATCTCGCTGATCTTCAAATTCCTCTAAAAGAGATGTTTGATCATCTGAAAATTCTTTGCGATGATATCTCTATTCGAAATAATCGCTTAGCACTTTTACAAAAAGCTTATCATCTCATGATGCGCTTTGCCGACTTTTCTAAAATACAGCTCAGCTAATATTTCATATAAGATCCCATCATTTTCATCATGGGATCTTATATCAAGGCAGGAACGAAGGTCCTTTTAGATCGAAGTTAAAATGTGGTAAAAATCTTCTTAAAAAGGCGATTAAAAGGTAAATCGGATCGAATAGAAAACTGATTTTACCAAGGTAGCTGAAAAATGGGATACGGTAAGACATTGCTCTAAAAAAAGCTTCCGATCGAAAAGTTTTTTTATTGGTGTGAGGCTCGAAAAAAACAATTGATTGAAGATAGATTGTTTTTAGATATTGATGAGCTGTCAACCCCCTTAAAGGTGCAAATTTTATAGGTTGATCTGCTAAAATTTTTGATAAAAGATACACCATCGATCTGCAAAAGGAACAATCCCCATCAAAAAAAAGAATAGAATTCATGCATTCCCTAATCTCAAAACAGGTGGTTTCGCCTTTAAAAGATCAAACTGCTTAGCTAGCTCCATAATTTCCTGCTCACTAATCCCACCTTGATGAATTTTCAATTTAATTTTTTCTCTTTCATTCAACCAGTTACGTTCGAGAATTTTCAAAATTGTCTCTTTAATTCCTTCATCTTTTTTCTCAAGGTTCACTTTCTTTTGCAAAATTTCAGTCATCAGCAAATTCAATTCAATCGATTTCATATCTTGCGCCAAAAGAACCATCGAGATATGGGCATTTTCTTGATAAAATTGAACGATTTTTTCGAATAACTGTTGAGATGAAGGGATTTTAAAATCATCTTTAGCGATATTTGTAAAAATCAACTGATACCAATTGCGATCTTTAGGCTCTAATAATAAAAGCCATCTTAAAAGATCATGCTCAAGTATTTTTACAGGATCTACATCGGAATCGCTGATACTGCCTGACTGTTTGATTTGAACCTCAGGTTCAATTTGAGCATTAGGGTCTAAAATAGAATGTGGAATATTTAACAATTGAGACAATCTTTTATAGCCCTCATGTACCATTAAGGGATGTTCCCATTCTTTGATCATCACCATAATCGAACGAACGATTTCATTTTTTCCTGCTGGAGTATTTAGATTTCCTTTTAATGAAAAATGATTTGCGATAAAACTCATGAAATCTTGAGCTGATTCCATCAAGCTTTCAAAATATTTAGGTCCCATCTCACGTATAATCAAATCAGGGTCTTTTCCTTTTTCTAAAAGAACAACCCATACTTCAATGCCCACTTTTTGAAAAAGTTGCCCGACTTTTACAGTAGCTTCTTGACCGGCATCATCTCCATCGAGAGCCAAATAAACATTTTTTACCCCTAAATGAACGAGTTCTTTGACATGCATTTCTCCGAAAGCAGTTCCTTGCCCGGCTACGGTAAAATCAAATCCTGCATCAATCAGTCTAAGAGCATCAAATTGCCCTTCAACTATCAAAGCTTTTTGTTCTTTTGCAATTTTTTTTCTTGAAAATGAAAGTCCAAAAAGAATTTGAGATTTTTTAAATAAAACAGTTTCAGGAGAGTTGATATATTTAGGACCAAATGTTTCTTCTTTAATCTTTCGACAAGAAAAAGCGATCGGATTGCCGGAAGAATCATAGATGGGGATGACAACCCGGTCATGAAAATAAGCTTTAACTTTTTTCCCTTCTAAAATTTTTATGCACCCCACTTTCTCTAATATCTCCAAAGAAATTTTTAATTCTCTAGCTACATCTAAAAATAACGATTGGGAACTAGGAGCAAAACCAATGCCAAATTTTAAAATAAAATCTAACGGAAACCCCCTCTCAAATAAGTATTTTAAGGCAATTTGCCCCTCTTCAGTGTGAAGCAGATAGAATTGATAAAACCGATGAATTTTATGTAAAGCAGCTTTGAGTTCTGAAGAAGAATAATCTACTGTCTGATCTTGAACCGTTTCTAATCGCACATGAAATTTTTCAGCCAGATACTCAACAGCTTCTTGAAAAGATAATTTCAAATATTCAGTTAAAAAACTGATCGCGTCTCCGTGAGCACCGCATCCATAACAATGGTAATGGGAATCCCCTCTTTGAATCATGAATGAGGGTGATTTTTCCTGATGAAACGGGCAGCATGCTTTATAGTATCCACCAGATTTTTGCATTTTCAAATGGGTAGATAAAACCTCTACTAAATCTACTTTAGTTCTTAAAAGCTCTAAACTTTGCCTAGAATAGGCTACCATACAAACTCGTGAGTTGCTACAATCATAAACTTAAAGTCGATAATACACGATTCACTAAAAGGAAAACAGAATTTCTGATTCTGTGATAAAACTTCTATGGATGAGAATACGCAAAATACGCAACACTTCCAAAAGAAAGTCTATACGCGACTTTCCAAATCTGATCTCGCTTCATTAAACCCTAAAGAAGCTCTGCACCAGTTAAATGAGCCGGCTCAACAAAAAAAAATCGTAGCGACGACCATCTGCAATAATTTAAAAGAAGAATTCAAAAAAAATTTCGTTCCGACTTTAATTGAAATTTTTGAATTAAGACAAGCGATTGCGAATCATCAACTTGCCGTTGACAACCCTCTCCTTTACCCAAAATCTCAAACCTCAATTAAAGAAATTGTCAACCGTCTTAAAGTGTTACAAAAAGAAATTGAAGAGGCTCAAAGATGGTGTGAAGGGGTAGCGCTTCAAATTTCTAAAGGACTTTATGAAGCTGAAAAAAATTGTGAAAAAGATTTATCTCAAGATTTAAAGAAAACCATTTCATCTTTTAAATCTAAGATTTTCTTAAAAAAAATTTTTAAATTCTTTGAAAGAAAAAATTCTAGATTATGACATCAGACACTCTTGAGCTCACCTTATCCCCCATGATGCAACAATGGAAAATTTTAAAGGAAAAGTGCCCTGAAGCACTTTTACTTTTTAGATTAGGCGATTTTTATGAGGCATTCTTTGAAGATGCTAAAACTTTATCTGAAGCAATCGATGTTGTTTTAACCCATCGTCAATCGATCCCCATGAGTGGCATTCCTCATCATCAATTAGAAACTTATTTAGAAAAGCTAATTGATAAACAATATATCGTTGCTATAGCAGAACAAATTGAATCTCCTGATCAAGCTAAAGGATTGGTGAGAAGAGAGATCACTGAAATCATCTCTCCTGCCACTTTTTTAAATAGCAAAATGAAAGAATCAAATTATTATTTTGCGAGTGTATTCCACTCTAATTCAATTTTTGGATTAGCTTTTTTAGAACTGTCTACCGGGGAATTTTGCACTTTAGAGTTAGAAACACTTTCACTTGTTATAGATGAGCTAGCAAAAAAACGACCGATTGAACTTTTGATCTCTCCTAAATTTCAAAAAACACACTCTTTATTTTTAGAAGAAGTTAAAAATCTCTTCTCTTTTAGATTAACTATTGCTCATGAATCGAGATTTGAGCCTTCACTCGCAATACAAGCTTTAAAAGAGCAATTTGGTTCTGTGTCATTGAATGGATTTGGATTGGATGGCCATATAGCAGCTACTACCGCTTCGGGAGCTCTATTAAAGTATCTCAAAACTGATTTATGCCGACATCTTGAACACTTGAAGTCTATTCAATATGCTCAATCACAGGAACATCTAAAGATTGACCATGCTACCTTACAACACTTAGAACTACTCTATTCTTCTAAAGATCGTCTATCCCTTCAAGAAGTGTTAGATCACACAGCAACTCCTATGGGATCTAGAACTTTGGAACATTTTATAACAAATCCTTTAATCGATCCGGATGAAATTAAAAGAAGACATGATGCTGTAGAATCTTTATCCCATGAGCAACATTATCGCTATCTTTTAGAAAGGTTAGCTCCTGTAAAAGATTTACAAAGAGTTGCAAAGAGAATTGAATTAGGAATCATCAACCCTAAAGAAATGCTCAGTTTAAAAGTTGCTCTTCTATCCTTATTTGAAATCTCAAACTATTTAAAAGATAAAAATCTTATTTCCTTATTCCCTAAATTCAACACTATCGATCCTTTAAAAAAAGTATCGAGCTTGCTTGAATCTGCATTAACCGATTCGGCACCGGTTAAACTCAATCAAGGCCCTGTTTTTAAAATTGGGTACAACTCAGATTTGGATCATCTATATAATTTTAAAACGAATAGTGAAACCTATTTAGAGAGATATCAAACACAACTTCGAGAAGAATTAGGGATCAAGACCTTAAAAGTTGGATTCAACCGCGCTTTCGGATATTTTATTGAGGTTTCAAGAGCGCAATCTTCATCCATGCCAAATCAATTCACAAAACTTCAAACGCTTGTCAATAACGAGCGCTTTATATCAGTTGATTTAAAGCAATATGAAATGAAGATGGCTACCTGCGAAAGTCAAATAGCTTCTTTAGAAGAATCGCTCTTTAATTCATTGAAAGAACTATTAAAAATTGATGCAGAATTGCTATATGAAATCGCCATAGAAATTGGATTTTTGGATGTCATAGCCAATTTTAGCTACCTAGCTTGCAAATATCAATATGTCAAACCTATTGTAGATCATTCTTCTAAACTTGAGATTCTCGGAGGCATGCATCCTATTTTGGCTCAAAATGATCATCATCAGTTTATTCCCAATGATGTACATTTTGATGAAAAGCTAAAACTAAAATTGATTACAGGACCTAATATGGCGGGAAAATCGACATATATCCGCCAAACAGCTTTACTAGTGATCATGGCGCAAATTGGCTCGTTTGTTCCAGCTAAAAAAATGCATTTTGGCTATTTTGATCATATTTTCTCTCGAATTGGGGCTTCTGATGATCTTGGAAGAGGTCTTTCCACTTTCATGGTAGAAATGAGTGAAACAGCGAATATTTTAAACCATGCGACAACCCGCTCTCTTGTCATCTTGGATGAAATCGGCAGGGGTACTTCTACTTACGATGGAATCGCCATCGCCTCTGCAGTTGCCGAATATTTAGTTTCAAAAAAAGAAAAATCTCCAAAAACCTTATTTGCAACTCATTATTTTGAACTGACGAAACTCGAACAAAAGTTTAAAGAAATCAAGAATTTTCATGTAGCAATCCATGAAAAAGGAGATGATGTAACTTTTTTAAGAAAAATCATCCCTGGGATATTAGATAAAAGCTTTGGAATTCATGTTGCAAAGCTAGCAGGTGTCCCAACTTTGGTAATCAATAGAGCCAAAATGTTACTCAAAGAACTGGAACAAGATAATCAAAAAAACATTCGACAACCAGTAGAAGAGCAGCTAACATTATTTCAAGCCATCCCCTCAGAATTGACCCAAATCAAAGATCAAATTTTAAACCTAGATTTAGATGCTCTTTCTCCAAAAGAAGCTTTAAAATATTTATATCAAATTCAAGAAGACTTAAAAAAAATTTAAAAAGATGCCTTTTGATCTAGAACTTTTAAAAACATTTCCCAATGAACCTGGCGTTTACCTGATGAAGAACTCCAAAGAGGAGATTTTATACATCGGAAAGGCAAAAGATTTAAAATTGCGCGTCAAACAGTATTTTATAGGAACTTCTGACACTCGTGAAATGATCCCTTTTTTAATAGCACAAGTAGAGTCGATACAAACAATAGTCACTTTTTCTGAAAAAGAAGCCTTAGTCCTTGAAAGTCATCTGATAAAAAAACACCAACCTCGTTATAACATCCTATTAAAAGATGATAAGACCTTTATTTCTATCATGGTTAATCATCAACATGAATGGCCGATGTTAAAATTGACTCGTTATAAGGGTCCTACACCAAATGATGGTTTATATTTTGGACCTTATCCAAGCACTTATTCCGCTAGAAAGACATTAGAAGTATTACAAAAAGTATTTCCACTTAGGCAATGTTCTGATTTTGAACTCACCCACCGAAAAAAACCTTGCTTGCTATATGATATGAAAAGGTGTTTAGCTCCTTGCGTTGGACGGTGTTCTTCAACGACATATCAAGAAACATTAAAAAAAACCTTGCAGTTTCTAAAAGGGAAAGATGACACGATTTTAAGTATGCTCAAACAAAAAATCGAACAGGCATCAAAGGAACTGGAATTTGAACAAGCAAAAGCCCTTTACTCTGTTTACCAGCAAGTAAATGAAATTTATGAGCATCATCAATTTGTCGTTCAGATGCAAGTTGAAAATTGCGATGTAATTGCCTATCAAGAACAAGGACCTAAAGCAATCATCGTTATTTTAAAATTTAGGGATGGTAAGTTGAGTGAATCAAGAAGCGATTTTATTTCTTGTATCGTCGAAGACAAAGAATCGATCCTATCGAATTATTTATTACAGCACTACCAGCTTCAAACACCGCCAGAATTAATATTACTGCCATTTTTATTTGATGAAGTTGAAATCATCAAAGACATATTTAAAGAAAACTTCAAACGTGTAACGCAATTTATACTTCCTATCAAAGGGAATAAAAGGTTGCTTTTAGAAATGGCTGCTAAAAACGGGAAGACCTTACTTGAGCAACAACTCATGATCGATACAGATTTTGAAACAATTTTGATGAATCTTGAAGAGACTCTACAACTTTCCCGCTTTCCGATGAAAATCGAATGTTTTGATACTTCCAATATTTCTGGTTTAGATCCAGTTGCAGCTATGGTAACGGCATACGAAGGGCGTTTTGAAAAGAAAAAATACCGTTTATATAAGATTAAACAATCATTAAAAGCAGATGATTATACAGCCATGAAAGAAGTTCTTTACAGGCGCTATGAACGAGCTTTGAAAGAAGATGACCTTCCAGATTTAATAGTAATCGATGGAGGAAAAGGGCAACTGAATTTAGCGCATAAAATCTTAAAAGAGTTGAATATTGCATCATGTGATTTGATAGCGATTACTAAAGAAGACAGCCGTCATGATAAAGGGATGACTAAAGAACGGATATTTTTACCTCATCAAGAAGAACCGATAGAATTAGGAGTCCGATCACCTCTCTTATTCTTCTTACAAAAGCTGCGAGATGAAGCACATCGTATGGCGATCAACTATCATCGAAAAGTGCGTAGTCAGTCGACCTTGAAAAGCGGTTTAGATAAAATTGCTGGCATAGGAGAAGTTAAAAAGAAAAAACTTTTACAAACTTTTGGATCTTTAAAAAATATTGAAAAAGCTTCAGATGAAGAAATTTTAGCTATCAAAGGAATCTATGAAAAAGATGTTAAAGCGCTAAGAAATTATTTTAATACTTTGAAAAATAAACTTGAAAATCTTTAGCATACCCTAACTTCGAACCCAACATCCCACCTAATTCTTTTTCAATCCTGTCGAGATCATGGATATTAGGAAGTTTTTCTTGCCTTGTGTGAATATGCATTTTGTGATGATGGTCGACTTCGATTTCGATTTCCAAGCACTCAATTTTAAGGTTTTTAAAACTTTTCTCAAGATAACTTTTCACAATCGCTATATCGATATCGACACGTTTTGGTTCAAATTTAACCACCAAGGTATTTTTTTTATGAACTAAGAGAAAAAAATAAGCGAGAAAAAAAGCTAAAATTAAAGATGTCACACCTAAAAAAAGATAGAGCGAAAGGGGTCGATTCATAAAAAATTGCCCTGCCCAACCAGCGTCTATAAAAAATAGAACGCTGCTAAAACCAAGAAAAAGAACAGTCAATAAAGTCGTAAGATCTAAAGCGATTTTAGAAAGGCGCATCGATCAAAATTCTTCTGAAAATTCATTAAAAAATTCATTTGCCGAATCACCAGATTGTTCCATCTGTTTAGCTAAAATTTTTTCTAAATCTTCATCAGGAAGCAAACTTTTAAAGATCACATGGACCGAAGCGACATGAAATCCTGTTAATGCTTGAATATCAAAGACAATTTTATTTTGAATTTCTTCAGCTTTATCAGGTATAGAAAGACCGTAGGCAACATTCAATTCAATTTTACAGGAGACTGAATGTCCTTTTACATCTTGTTCGATAAAAATGCCTTTATTGCGTTCAACTCCCTCTCTACCTAGCAAATGATCGATGAAATTCCCTTCAATTAAACTAATACCTTCAATTTTCGATAAACATTTTAAAGTAATAGCTTGGAAAACTTTCGTTTCGATGTCACGAATAAAAACTGTATCTTTCGATTTCAACTCTTTTGCATCTAATTTTCTATGATCGTCGAGCATAAGACACCTTAACCTTTGAACTAACAAAATATCAATTATAGTTTTAACATATTTACAGTTCTTTGGCCAATTAAATTCAGCTTAGCCGAGCTTTTAAATTTTAATTGGATTGTTTGTTTCACCTTTAATTGATATTATAATAGGCACCCTAGGCTTTAGCCTTGGAGAGCTATCAAAACATACAATTTTAAAAATTTGGTGAGTACATGACTCTTGCTACAACATTCGTTTTATTATTTATTACATGCCTCTGGGGGTATATCGGGTATAAAATTGCACAGAAAAAAGGGCGCAACCCTACAGTTTGGTGTATCTTAGGCGTTTTATTTGGTATGGTTGCAATTATCATTTTATCACTTCTAAAAACCAAATACAAAATCCCAGTGCAGACGCCTAAAAAATTCGAATTAAATGACATTGTTCAAGACAATTGGTATTTTGTAACTCAGACTAAAGAACAAAAAGGTCCTATGTCTTTCGAGGATTTCAAATCAGAATTCGAATCAGGGGCATTTACAAAACAAAGCTTTGTTTGGAATACAACTTATACGGATTGGAAGAAATTGGAAGATGATTTAATAACAATCAAAGAGTTAGAAAAAAAAAGCTAACTCATTTGAGTTAGCTTTTTCAAATTTTACCAGCTAGCCTTGACAACGCCAGGGATATAACCAGCGTTTGCTAACTCTCTAAAACAGAGTCTTGACAACTTAAATTTTCTCAAAAATCCACGAGGACGGCCAGTTAACTGGCAACGATTTCTTGATCGGATAGGAGAAGAATTTTTTGATAGTTTATTTAAACTGAACATCGCTTGTTGTCGTTCTTCTTCTGATACATTTAAATCAGAAACAACTTTCTTAAGAGCTTGTCTTTTCTCAAAGTTTTTTTTGATAAGATTTTCTCTTTTTAGCTGCTTTTGGATAGTTGATTTTTTCGCCATAAAACCTTGTGGAATTTTATTTCTTAGATGGACCTTTTTGTCTTTGTTTACGGTTCGGATCTTTTTTATTGATCACATAGATACGACCGCGTCTTCTGACAACTTTATCACCTTTGAGTGGGTCCGCTTTTACTGAAGCTCTAACTTTCATTGGAATTAACCTGAGCAAATTGTTTATGAGGTAACTACAAATAATAAGCCAAGATGATACGGGGTTTTGGATTTATTGACAATTTTTTCTTCACTTCAGGATGACTTTTTCATTTCTTCTTGCAGCTTTCCTACTGATTTGATATGCTTTTAACTCTAAAATATGAATGATCTCAATTAAGGAATCCCCATTTATGAAGCGTACATATCAACCAAGCAAAAGAGCACGCAAAAATACGGGTGGCTTTAGAGCTCGCATGAAAACCGTCGGCGGCCGTAAAGTTCTCAAGTCAAAAAGAAGAAAAGGGCGCAAGGTTTTATCTGCTTGAGCCAAAGTTTTCCGAAAGCTGCTCGGCTTTTAAAAAAATCAGAATTCCAAAGAGTTTACCATAAAGGCGTAAAACTCTTTGGGACTTATCTTCTTGTGTATGCTACTACAAATCATAATTCAGTGAGTCGAATCGGAATATCTGTACCCAAGCGCTATGGTAAAGCTCACGATAGAAATTATTTTAAAAGATTACTTCGTGAATCTTTTAGGGTGTTCAACTTTTCAAATAACTACTTTGATTTTCACATCATGCCTAAATGCTCAATTTCAGACATGAACTCTATTCTTATCAAAGAAGAATTTACAAAGGTTATTTCTGATTTCATTCAATCTGAGTATCATTAGGCTTTAGTATATTTTTTTTCTGAGACTGGTATATATTTTTTTTCCTCTTTTTGAAATCCACGCTCAACCAAGGGAAAAGCATCGTTCATTATATGCGTATTTAGCTTTGCCCGAGCAGGATTAAAAAACTTGTCCGTTACTTGATTAAGCAAATTTATTGTTTTATTTAATGTATACCCAACTAACTTTAAGTCGCTTAGAATCTTTCTCATATTCACATGCATCCTTCCTTTGGATTCGCTGCTAGCTTTTTTATCCTTTAAAAACCACGATTCCAGCCCAAAAAAAGCCGCTTTTGCTAAATTATTGATAATAGAAATCGGGATCCCCACATACAAATTAGCAAGTGACAATACAGAAACCGGGATAGCTGCTAGACAGCCAAGCAGATGATGTTTATCATCTAATTTTTCCCAGCCATCATTTAAATTTTCAGAAATTTTATTAAATAGGATATGCATAATTACCTCTTTTTTATTTTATATTTTATTTATGAACCCAGCGCTCTGGGTTTTATCAATTTCGTTCAATCTTTTCCGAACATCCTCAGAGCAGAAAATTTTTACTAATATCGATATCGGCAGTAATAAAGTTTTTCCGACAAGGGGGTAAACTAATCCGAAGTGTTTCTTTAGCAGAGCATGTCGTTTATTCAAATCGGATGAACTATTTGCCCATTTAAATAACAAAACAGCGAAGTCATAGATAATCGTTGCTGTTATTCCAATAATTTCACTTGCAAGCCCTATAGTTGAAACAGGAATCGCAGCCAAACAACCTACGGCATGATGGATATCATCCAACTTTACCCAAGTGTTTTCCAATTCTAACGCAATAATTGCAGATAATTCTAACATAATAAACCCTATTTAAATCTTTAATTATAATTATACATTATTTTTTAATTTAATTAAATATTATTATATATGTTGTACGAGTTATTTTAAAATGTCACCTTTGTTAATACCAAAGAATATTAACAAACGGGGTTGATCAAATGGAGAGGTGTATTTCTATGAGTACCAAAGAGTTAGAACGGCATGAATACTGCATTAAGTTGGAAAAAAACTTATAAAACAGTCTCAGGTAGCTGATATTCTAGGAGTTACGGTAAGGCAGGTAAAAAGAATCTATAAAAATTACAAAAATCATGGCCCAAAAGG